>Ga0209611_10009144_pt1 | contig 15119 bp, 9 predicted proteins | sample S1TSphgellanicum_3_FD_187693 | JGI IMG/M metagenome (GOLD analysis project Ga0209611, IMG submission 187693) | Host-associated microbial communities from peat moss isolated from Minnesota, USA - S1T2_Fc - Sphagnum magellanicum MG (SPAdes) (version 2) | ecosystem: Host-associated > Plants > Peat... | reverse complement strand
ATTTTGTGATATTTAATGTTTAGTGATTTTCCCCCCCCAAAAAAAGGGTAAAAATTTAGTCAAATTTACAATAGAAACCAATTTTTTTCCTGATTTTTGGTTTCTTTATTTAAAAGAAGACACAAAATTTTGCAACAAAAAAACACTAGAAGCAATAAGTTATTGACATAAAAATAAACACAAAAAGATTCCATGAATAGAATGTCAAATTCCAAATGAGTTTTGAATAATCCAATAATAAGGAGAGAGTATGTTTCATATTGCAAGGAAGACATCATGATCATGACGAGCTTTCACTAGGAGGGATGGGAAAGCTTGGGTGCTACCATCATCTCCTCCCTCCCTCTTCTAATTTAACTAACACTTTGGGGGCTACAATGGATCAAATATAATTACAATAAAGAAGTTGACTTGGTTTGGTTATAGTGAGGTGCTTGTTTAGGCTCCTCCTTGCCAAATCGTGATGTAGAAAGCATTACATTACCCCAAACGTTATGTGCTTGCCTCAATGATTTTTACCTCTATATGTATACAACAAGGGTTATAGTATTAGTATATTATTATATAAATGGCGTTGAATAGGGTTGTGTGTAGTGTGAAAAAAAAATTGTTATGGTCAATGAAATTGTTGGATTTGGTGGTTTGTATTATGTTTTTCTTTAGTTGTTTTGAGTAAACTAACAGTTAAATGTGAAAGGGATCATTATTTTCAATATTCATGACAATACCCTACATTGATGTCAAGTTTGACACAAATTAATTAAAATCTTCAATGTTGAAATTTTTTGCAAAAAAAATTGTTGATATGTTTGAAAATGCATCAAATGTGTGTTTTTCATTTTAGTTTTTCATAGTAGGATGTACCACCTCACAAGTAAATTTGGTGGTCACTTAACAAATCAAATTAGACATTATTTGAAACCATCATCGAAATACATAAAATGAAAAATGAAATTATTTTTTCTTTACCTTCATTTATTCAAATGCATCAATTATGCATTTGAAATTGAAAGGACTTATAATTGTTTAAAATGCTCCTTACTATATATGAATAAAAACTCTTTAAACCCCCTTGATAGTTTCCTCTTCCTTTTATTGATATCATTTATGACATCTTAGTATAGACATAAATATTTTTAATTATTTAAATACAACCTTGTAAATTACAATTTTCCTTATAATGTTTTTCATTAAAATTGAAAAAATTTATACCCATCTCAATGCCCAAATAAAAAATTCTTTTGTAAATAACAACAGTCGTGACATCTTTTTGGTACACCTTAACTTGAAGATACCCTTTCAAGTTTCTTATAAGGACCATATATTTGAAAATAAGTTTCTTGCCACAAAATTTAGCATTACCCACCAAAATACATTTAATCACATGCATCACTTACTCATCCAATGAAATTTTTTATTTGGTTTTAATATATATTTTAAATTTGTATTAATTAATACTTTTTGATTTGATATAAAAACATCATGCACTTTTCACTTACCTTACATTCACTTTCCCTTTAGGGTTTGTGATTGCAATGAACAAACTAGTACCATTGATCAAACTTGAATGCATATATACAACTAGTTGATGTTTTGGAAAGAAAGATGTGTTGTAATTTGTTTCATTACCATGTTAGTTGAACTTGAGGTAGTTGTAGTGCCTTACTAGCAAAGGAATCATTTGTGCACTTGATATGGTTATGGAATTTTGAACAATTATTGATAATTTTTAATACATCATGGATTTCAAAAGAAGAAAATTGAATTTCTTGTGCTAACAACCTAAATAATCTTTGGTGATTTGTCTTTGTGAGAGAACAAAGATAAAAAAACAAGTAGGTTAGTAACAATGTTAAAAACAAAAGAAAATGGACTTATTCATGGTTGGGGTTCCAAAAAAAGGAAAAATGACTATATGACTTTTATGGGGCTATTTTTTGCAAATAACATTTATTTGAAACAAATTTAAATGAGAAAAATTAAATAGTTCAATTTAAGATAATTCATGTGGTGGTGGTGAGTTTTCACATTCATACATAATTGTGCATGACTAGTTTGGTTTATAGCCAAAAATGCAAAAATTCCTTGAAATTTTCAAAATGAATTTCAATGGACAACCAAACATATTTTTTGGAAAGGTTATTTCCTACACATGTGACTTGCACCTCAAGCTAGACATTTTGAATCTATTGATCATAATTGTTTTGTCAAATGGTTTAAAAAATGAATCCTTTTCCTTACATCCCTTTCCTTCAAATTTTCAAGACTTTGAAATTTTTGTATAATTTGGTTTTTCATCAAGTTCATCTAATGAACATGTACTTTCATAGAGGGGGCATGTTTTTGTTGTACAAAAAGTTTGAAATCAATTATATGACTTTATGCATTCCTTTTGATTCCTTTTTTAAAAATGCAGTTTAGACATTTGATATAGTTAGCTTACAAGACTCAAAATGACATTTACATAGTATCCAAATTATTTTAAAATGTTTTTATTAATTTAACAAGACATCATTTTATCTATTGGCATACAACAATCCATTACAATTATAATAATGTAAGTTTTCCTTTGCAGTCCTTTAAATACAAGTCATAATTCCTCAATTGTGAATACACCCAAATGTAAGATTAAATTAAAAATTCTAAGGACCAACGGACCAAATTTAGCATACATCAAATAACAATGTGCAAAGTAATAATGGTAGAACATATACAAATTCATATAATACATTTCAAATGGGATACAAGAATAATTAATAAGATTCATTAAAAAATCATATATAATATATTCATCTATGTAGTTAAAGATTTGAAACCTATAAGCATAAAGATTGACTAGTACATCTTGTTAATCATGATGCAATAACTTTAAAAAAATTAAAACTTACATGATTTATTCATATATAAAAAATTTAAAAGACTACTACTAGATGGTAGATTAAAAAAACGTTTTTGATGAAGAATTGTTCACAAGTTTAGTTTTATAACATCATTTTTGAATCAAATATACAATGAATGATTACAAATTCCGTAGCTAAAATCAAGGCTATAAGTTATTGCAAATAATAACTATGAGCATATTGTAAAGGGAGCAAAAGCATATTTTTTAGATTAAGAAGTTATATAAATAATGATTGATCATACTAATTTCACATAATTTATATTTTTGTAAGAAAATATTTATGTATATTTATTGGGCTTAGTTTTAAAAAGTGTCATCAAAACAATATCTTTCAAACCTTGAATTAACCCAATCAACCTAAAATATATTGATAAAATATGCAACTTTTTTACAAAAACTATGTTTACATTTCTTTCCTTAATTAACTTAATGTAAGTCTTGCTCTTTTCCAATTTTTATTTATTTTTATACAATGTTGCATAAACTTTATACTATTGAAGAACTATTTCAACTTCAACTTTTTTTTTCAATGGAATTCATTTGTGTATTCTTTTAATAACTTATTTCAAAATGTACATATATTACCTTCTTTTTCTAAGGACCATTATTAAATTAGATTACAACTTGTGCACTTCATCTAAAGACAATTCCCTAGCATTGTTTTCACCAATTGAAAATGTGCAAATCAAGTGTGTTTTCTAATTAGTAGTTTATTTTGTTATGAATGGGATAGGTAGTTGTTATTTTATTCACAACTATAGTCATAATTTTTTTATCCTCCTCCTTTCACACAAGAAATCATTCCTTCACTTGCATACACTTTCATATTTTTTCAATTTCATTGAACACCATTCACAACTCCAAATTACACCTTAAAGAAGCATGACCATCAATCATCCTCTATGTTCTTTGTCAATCAAAACAATACCAAATGAATCATATTTTGAAATAAGTTCAAAAACCACAATATGGTTTGAACATAATGTTAAAAGGGGCTTGTACATTTGAATTCTTAAATTAACTTCTAATTGTGCATACAACAACATGGGCTTGAAGCCATTTACATATTTCTTGTTGAACTCAATATCTTGGAATATCATCACTTTGTAAAACACTTTAATTGCCACCAATCCATGCTTCCCCCACTTCACCTTTTTCATTCAATCACATTTATTACAAACCTTTATCAAGTACACATCCGAAAATCCACTCTCCTTCCAAAAGATTAATTTTTGCCTCACCTTTAACTAAGCTATATTTGATTACCACATTCTTAACTCCTTATAACAACATGCATTAATCCCATGCCAACATGTTTTACTCCTTTAAAGGGATAATAAGATAAACAAATTAGAAAAGAAGCAAATTGATAGTGTAATGAGTGACAAATCAAGGTGTAAAAATTTGACTAAATAGTAACAAATGAGTTGTCAAACATTCAACAAGTTGGTGATCAACGGGTGTATGCACTTTAAGGTGGCTCATTTTCAAGAGATGCTCCACTCCCTAAAAGTCCATATGATAATGTTAAAATGGTAGTTTATTTTGATATCATTAATTTATTGGGGAATTACATGATGGTTAATAAACTAAAAAGCCCACATGAAGAATAACCATTCTAAAAAATTCTTTAATGTACAGGTTAAGAAAATAAAAATTGAAATCCATCAAAAAATGATTATGATAGGAAAATATGGTTCATTTTAGGCCATTCAGAAGTCCATAACTTTTTTTTATTAAATGTTTTCTAGCAATTTTTTTGCACACATGTTCTTTTTGTTTTAACATAACATATATTGAATCCCTATAATATATCACAAATAAAATTCATACACAAAAATGCATGCATGTATATAAAGGCATAAACAAAAAACCAGTTCATATTTTTCAACTTCAAAAGTCCATTATATATGTTTGGTGTATATATGTTGTAATTTTTTTTATAGATGTTTTTTTGTTCAAGTTGACAATCTAAATCTAGCCACAAATTTGGAAAATTATTGTTTTTATGTCATATTAATAGCATGTAAAAAATGCATGACACCTTGCAAAAGACTTGATCATGATGCAAAAGTGAACCACCCTAGCTTGCAACCACCCTAACCCAATCAACAATATTGGCAAAATAGTTATAGGTGTTTGGAAGTTTGCTAATGGATGCAAGTAATGCAAGGGAAATATGAGTACTAGAATTGTGGACTCTTGAGGGATCGGATTTTGGGATCCAAAATAAATGTTGAATTTGTACAAAACATTTCTTGTAATGCAAGGATTTTATGGTGGAACCTTTGTGTGTGTGGATATGGTTCATCCTAAAAGTCATAGGGCAAGGTTAAAACGAAAACAAAGTTCATTTTGTGTTCTTGAAAAATTATATGAAGCTCCACTATTACTTTTTTGAAAGTTTTCTTTTACACATTGATTGTTCATAGTGACCTTAACCTTGGGCTCATCACCAAGATTAGGGCATGACAAGGGTCAAAATGGGCTACAAGAAGTCCAAGGCGTGGTGTTAACCTAAACACACATGCTTTGTGTAAAGGAGGTGTGTGGGAGTGCAAAAATGAGGACCCCAAGACTCACAAATGCACTTTCACTTTGGGATTTGAATCTTGGGGTGTCCCAAATCTTTGTTCAAGGTTTGGGGAACCAAATTTTGACAAAATTGGGCCTTTTTTAATAGTAGGAAATGTCTTGAAAAACATTATAATAAAGTGGGGTTGCATCCTCAAATTAGGAACAAAGATATGTAACACAAGTTATTGAAATTGGAAAGGTCAAAAATCAAATTGTCAAAATGATTTTCAATCATTTAATCAATGTTTGGAAGGGTTCAATAGGGCATATTCATGTTAAAGTGTTCATTTTTTGGGATCACAAGGTAAAAATTTCAAACCCCCAAGTTATTTAATGTTGCCTAATTTCAATTAATAAAGAACATGTTAAAAGGGATTAATATCAATGATCTATATTATCCTTGGAGGTTTGAAAAGAAAAAATGTATAAGACCATTATAAGGTTTAGGGTGGACTTCCAAACATGGCAACAATTATATCCTGGATCATAATCTAAATTGTTTACCAAATAATTGTAAATTTGGAATCAAAAGTTTTAAAATACTCAACCATTTGTGTTTGGTGTACTTTCTTATAAATTGTGTGATTAAAATGGGAAAAAATAATCAAACCAAATTTTTTTATTGAAACTATCATTACAAGTGTGAATATCCATTCTTATATTTTTTGGGAGGTCAAAATTGCCAAGATTCTATTAAGTCCTATTCAATGTGAAAAAAACAATTTAGGATTTTCAAAGTGTCTCCATTAAAAATGTTGCATAAGGTATTAAAAATAGTGGGCAAAATGTAACTCCTAGATTTTTTTCTTAAAGGAATGTAATCCAATAGTTTTGTGTTCTTAGCCTTGGTTTTTAGCTCAAAAATAGACTCCTCATTTGTCATTTTTAAACAAAAAAGTAATGTGCCTAACCCCAATGAACTTCAATTTCAATGGAACTTGATAAGTTGTTGAAAATCTATTTTCACAAGTTATAAGGTGCCTTTGAAAGGATTCAATTTAGATGCAAAATGATAAAAATATGAACCCCCAAAGTGGTGAGACTCATTATTTGGTAGTTTTAAAATTCCCACTTGAAAGTTCAAAGAAAAATGGTCATTTCAATGTAGTCCTTATAAGGAATAACATTTGGAATATATTTTAGAGAGGAAGATGATGCTTCCTCCCAAGCCCAAGTTGATTCTTGTCAATTTGAATTTGACCTTCACGTTGCTATGCACTACCAATGACAATCAACTTTTTTTTCCTTATGTTTTCATATGGTATTCAATAATTCATTGTATTTATGTCAATGTCGAATTTAATTTTAATTAATATACATTTCATGGACATGAAAAGACACATGTTAATTTGTTTTTTCATATCCATGTTGGTGGATAAGGACAAAAAGTGAAGTAGTTATAAAATGAAGGTAGTTACTAGGAAAGGTGGGACATAATTATTTAAATCATTAATAATTTTTTAAAAATAGTTATCAAGAAAGAAATGAAGTAGTTGGTTTGAAAATGAAGGGTGTAATCACAATCCAACGAGTCAAAAAGGGTGTCAGACCGCAAAAAAAAAAAGTTAAAATTTGATAAATATTTATGTTTTGCCATTTAAAGCCATGGCAATCATGGCAATTTATCGTTTTTTTATTCATATGAATGTTAAGGAATTCAAATCAAAAATCCATTTGATGAAATTTTAAGTTTTAAGTTTTGATTTAGGACCTCTAAAAGTAACCAAGAACGTTTCAAACAAGAATCAATTTTGCAAAGGACTATCAAAAGGAGTCATATAATACATCACTTGATAGGAAAAATATTAAGAGGATAAACACCTACTAACCACATTTTAAAAACACTCATACCCTAAAATATGTGGAATTGTAAAACTTTAAAAATTCAAAGCTCCAAAATTGATCCAAAATTTTAGAACTTCAAAAGTCCATTACCACACATAAATGGGGTAAAATGCACATGATGTGTTAAGAAAAGTTGTAATTCATCATACAAGAAAACCTACAAATGTAAAAAAAATAAGATTTGGTTATGATTTGAAACTATTATCATTTAAAAAGATGAAACATTGATTTTACAAGGAATAAGGACACTTTCAAAAATTCATATTTATTCAAAAATGATGAAGAAAAAACTTGTCATGTACTTGGACAACTATTATCATTTATTATAACAAGTTGCACAAAACATTGTTCCAAAATTCATTCATATGAAAAAGTTTCTTTTGGCAAAAAAGACATGTAAATTTTTTTTCCAATAATCCCATTGGTTCATTATATCTCGTTTGCACCCTAATGTAGTTATTTTGAAATTGTCTTTGGAATTGTCCATGGATGACCATATGAAGGATTCTAAAAAGTCCCCTACATACAAGTTTTGATTACTCATCATTGAAATTAAAATGTGGCTCATTTATGGGTCCAAAATGAATGAATCACCTTCTTGTTTAATTTGTGCATTCAAATTTGACATGTTTGTGAGTGCAACTTGAATAGTTTGTCCTAATGCCATCATCAAGTCCCCAAGCTTTATTTCTTTTTTTTACTTGTAATTTACAATTTGTTACAAAATCTAGAATTGGGGAGGTTTTTTTTATCATTGCCTTTAATTGACAAACTTAAAGATGCATAATTATCCATGTCAATTTTTTGATTTTTTGATTTTTTTTTTCTGTTGATCACGTTAAAGTTTCACAATACACAATAATTTGCAGGTTGTATACAAGGCAATAGTAATGGTAGCAATTCATATAGTATTTTTTTAATGTTTTTTATGTATTTCATGGGATTTGCAATAAATGTCTTTTGCTATTTATATATTCCAAAGAGGTAATTACCACTCTAACTTTTTGTTGATTTTGTGTGAGTATTTAATAGGTCCTAAAAGGCACTATTAACATAAATCCAAAAAGTTGCAAATCCATATTAATCAACAAACACTACCTGTATGTAATTAAACAATATATTTATTGGCTAAATTGCTTGTAATATTCTCAATTCCTTGAGATAGCTTATTGATCTACACAACATTGATAACAAGTTGGATGTATCTTTGAAACCTATCCTTCCTTCCTACCACTAACACATTTGGTCTTATGATTTAGTTGGGAACGGGCCAAGTTGGCAAATCATCAAAAGTGAAAAAACTAATCCTATCCACAATTGTTTGTGACAATTTAATTGTCACATAAATGCATAAACATTCCATGTTTGTTAAATATTTGAAAGTGTTTTCTTTTAACATCCTTGCTCATTTATACTCATGATTTTCTTTTTTCATTGTCATTACATAATGGACTCATGATGATTCCTAATTAGTTTCACCTTCTCTTGACACTTTTTCTATGAAATCAATCAATTACCAAAATTCTAATTTGAAAGATATAGCCATAATTCATGTTATATCATCAAGTGTTTGTTTTCCAAAACTTTTGTTAAATCATGACTTTTCATACAATGTCAACTCATCTTCATCAAGGTATGAGATATAAAACATTTGTTTTAAAGAAATTTAGTCAAACTTTCTATTGTATCTAGTTATCATAAATAAAAATGACATGTGGCATGACCAAAAAAAAAGGGTTTATCTAAATTTATGGGTTTAAGCAATTTAATTACCTATTTTCAAATTGGTGTTATGATGATGATGATAATTATTATCATGACTTGGGCTCCATGCTATTGTGCAATACCAATGATGATGAATTGATCAATTCAAAATTGATGAAAAAAAATTGATTTTATGGAAATTAAATTCCAATTGAATGGCATTGCATGCACCTTGAATTGAAAAAAAATGGGATGCAAATTGATGCAAATTAGTGGAAAAGGTATTAATGATTTTTTCTTGAATACGGTGTTGGAGAAAAAAAAATTCAAAAAGATGTAGATGTAAAAACACAACTTTCCATGTTATTGTATTTAGGAATGGGTAAACAAATTTTGGGCTACATAAAATCCTATGGGAACTTTATAATCATCCTACCTAAGCTAATTTCGATGAATCATTGTCACTAAAATTATTCAAATACCTTATTAACCTTAACTATTTCAATCATCCCTCTCCCCCGCACTTACATGGACATGAAAATGCACATTTAATGTGCATTTTCATGACCATGTTATGTAGTGAGATCAAATTTGAAATGGACATAAATAGCAATGAACTATTCGGAATCACATGGGAACATCCAAACAAAATAAAAAAGAAAAGAAAAGAACCGTGGCCAAGTTAACCCATTCCCAAGTAAACATGCGTGGGTTTGATTCATTTTAAAGTTATTTTTTTCAACACAAAATTTGTGACAAAATTTCCAATATCTTTGCCATCAACTTGCAACTCATTTATATTCAATTGAATTTTATTCCAATTGTTGAATTGAATCAAATTGAATTGGAGTTCAATTCATTTCAATAAATAGTAGTTTGAATTCAATTCAAGGTGCATGCAATGTAATTCATTATATTCAAATGCAACTTAATTTCCACAAATAAATTCATTTCTTTCATTAATTGATCAATTTATCATCACTAGTAATGTATAGTAGCGTGGAGCTCAAGTTTATATTGATAAAAATGACAAAAAATATTTCTCATGTAAAGTGATTTAAAATATTTTAGTACATTCTCTACCATCATAGATATTTAAGAATTATATTTTATCTATTGTACTCCTTTACTTTTTGACAATGTATAAATCATAGGTATAAATGATAAACATTGGAGCTAATGCAAGTTGCATCATATTGACGCTATATAACCTTGAATTAATCAAGAGCTTTTCTCCCCTAATCACAACTTGGTTCTAGTCTTTCCTCCAATTTTGAAATGTAAAATAACCTTTAAGTACTTAGGCAAAAAAAAATTTACAACCCTTTTCAAGTCACCATTTAACCCTTTATCATTGTATAAATTTTGATACAACTTTTGAACTTACATCATTTCTAAAATACACAAGCTTCCAAATCAATTTGTTTTGTATTTCAATCTTGTCCATGTTATCTTGTGCCATGCCAAAAAAAAACTTCAAATTTTATGTGTTAAAATCTAAAATCATTGAATGACATCCAAATATATTGATGGATGTGCAAACATTGTTTATCATTTTGCACTATATAATTCCAATGCCTAATGTAAACTTAAAAAAACATTTTTCACCATGCATAAAAACCTTTGATATGGTAAATTAGGAACTCCAAGAATGCATTGTGATTGATAGTATGCAAGGGAGTTAGTTCACAATAAATTGACCCACACCTACCCACTTTAATTTCTTTCTAAGCTAGTCAAATTGACATGACAATGAGATTGATTATCTAGGATGTATATTCAAAATCCTTGATTTATACAACTACATGTAGATTGTTTTAATTTATATGATAGAAAAAAAAAACACAACATTATTATGTAAAGATGTATTTCAATTATTTTCCTATGTATGTCATTTCAAAGCATTTCAAGTCATTTGAAAACAAGAATTTAAACAACAAAAGCATTAATTTAAAGTGTTGTTGGGTTCTCTTAAATGATTTCATTAATTTCCAACTTATTCAAATGGTCCCATAATATACTAAAATCATTATTGTATAAGTACATTAAACATTTTCATTATTAAATTAAAATTAATCATAATTGGTTATGAAGGATGGGGGTCATTATATTGTGAACTTTTCCCCATAGGAAAAACTTTGATGATGTAAATACCTCTAGGTCTATTCTTAGCCATTTTGGACATGATGAAACAATGTGTTTTAATAATAGTCATTGCATCATAGAGGTTATTTCAATGAGTATCATATTTGAAAACATTAAATGTGCATTTTAGGTTTCCCATTTCCAAATTGAAAGTTAAACAAAATTATATAAGTAAGGGGAGTTGTTCCATGGTTTAACCATGGAATTACATCATACACAATGAAACAAAGGGAGAAGATGCAAGACATCAAACACCTTGGATTCAAGTTTTGTAGAATTCTTTTTAATTTCTAATGTTGTTTTCAACAAGGTTGGACATTCACCCCAAATCACCTAGTGAAAATAATTGTCAAAATATGCAAAAGATTTGGCAACACTCATGTTTTACACCTCTTAAGGCATAAATCTTGCCCTTTGCATGTATAGTTATTGTCCATTTATATGTTCATGAATTCTATTGCTTGTGAGGATTATACTGAGTTTATATGAATTTCGAAAAACACAACTATCAACAAAGCCATCTATTAAACACTTGGTGAAATATAGTTGCATTACTAAAACAAGTCCAAAAGATGCAACCCTTTAGGCTTGTCAAATCATTAATAGGATTTTGGAGGGATGTAAAAAAGTTACATCAATTATGTATATATATATTTGTTTCAAAATTTTCAATCTAATGTCTTTAATTACAAACATACACTAGCTTTGTGTCACATGTTTTAATTTTAAAATTTTAAAATTTTAAATTCTATTTAATTGCCATTGATTAAACACTCATCATGTGATAGTTATTAAAAGTCACAACTAGATAGAGCAAATGATAGTTGAAAACATGTTTCATAGTTGTTTAAATTGTTGTGAACCATTAGTTGTTTATGAAGTGGTTGCATAAGACAAGAATTGTTCTAGTGAATACTATTGGAGATAATTTTTGAACATGAACTTGCAATTTGAAATATTTGAGCTTCAAGCAAGCCACCTCACACCTCATATGATTTCTTACCTCAATGTGACCTATTTCCATTGACACAAAGGTGTTTAACCTAAAACAAGGTACGCCATTTCAATCTTAGGGAATTTTATTTTATTTTTTTGTAACGAGTGCTCTAAAAAAAATTTGTGAAAGGGGCTCATGATCAACTTCTAATTGATTTTAAGCCATGATTCTTGCCTCATATTTTTTTGGTGTGATTCACAAGTTCTCAAATATTAGAAATAGTCGACCATGAATGTTAAGCAAAAGTCTACTAGTCATTTCACAAAGATATTTGTTGAATTAAATGTTTTAAAACACAATTTTCAAGATTGCATTTAAGTGTAACGATAAAACATTTTATGATTTAAATTGTGGGTAGGAGTGTTAAATCAAGGTCTACCTTGAGTGGCAACCAAATGGCCATTGGTTGATAAAAGGACCTATTGCACTTTTAAGGCAAACAACTTATCATTGATTATCAACAAGAACTTATAAAATGTTAGGAAGATTAACAATTCCATGTTTAATGATTAAAGTTGTATGTTCAAATTTAAGAAACTCAATTTGGATAAGGAGAAATATTTCAATAATTTCACACAATTGTAAGAATGTTTGATCATTGAATGATATCTTAACAAATATTAGTGTGATTTGTGCCATTGGCCCCAGTGTGAATTGGGTTACGTAACTAATAATTTTTCCTCTTACCAAAACCATTTTTTTGGTAATTTAATTAAATTTCCAATGACATAAAACTACTAAAAATTCAATATTTCTCACACCTTATTAATTAGGTCTAAAAAATTTCCAAATCAAACCTTCTAATGTTGCAATTTGAATCATCATCAGCTTCTAAAAAAGCCTACAAAAACACCTCCATGGTTGCGAGGTTCTCTAGGGTAGTAGGGATTCATGTATCTTTTTACACGGGATTGTATCTTTTTTTACATCCGTAAGAAAGTTCTTGAGATATATATACCCAAATCACCCATCCTCATCATTTTTGGCTCACATCAGTGTAAAATGGGTCCAAATGTGTGGACCTACCTCACAAAACAACCTGGGCCAGTCTGGGCTTGTCAGATTATTCATTTAATTAATTAATTAATTATTTATTTATTATTATTATTATTATTTTCCATACACCTATCAAAAGACCTTTTGGCTTGATAAATTTGTTTGAGAGAATCAGGTACCTATATAGCTTAGGCTAGCATAGTCTAGTCTAGCTTAGCTTAGCTTAGCTTAGCTTAGTCTAGCCTAGCCTAGCCTAGCCTTACTTCCACTGAGGCCAACAAAGGTAGTGTATTATTAGAAAACCACACCTATTCTGCACAAACACTGGAGCTTACAGTGAGTGTGTACCCCTAGTAGGGGGAGGGTGGTGTTGTTCTTCTTCTTCTTCCTCTTCTTCTTCCTCTTCCTTCCTGACTCAAGTCATGTTAATGTCAAGTGTTTGAAAAATGACAAACACTTGGTCGGGTTCTTCATCATGCAAGAAGACCGATGATGAAGATGATGATGATGAGTGAGTGAATGAGTGAGTGATTGAGCAAGTGAGTTGAGCTACTATATACTCTATAATGAATCTAAACACCAATCTCCTTGCCTTTGGTAGTCAAGGCCAAGAGAGCAGAAATGGAATTGCCTGCACTGCCTGCCTGAACACCTAGAGTTAGTTGTTAGTTAGGAGTACCTGGCAACCCCAAACATGGCCCCCTCATGAGTGTGTCCCCCAGGGAAATAGGGTTAAATGAATAATGGGCAGGGCCATTATAAACGATATATCTATGCATATATATGTGGGACATACCATGCCATACCATACCATACCATACCATACTGTGTCCCTGCCAATTTTGCCAACAACCCCCGGTTTACAAATTTGTGCTTACTTTACTTTTTCCCTCATGTTAGGCTACATCCTGAAAAATAATTCACTAAGCAAGAGTTGAATTGAGTTGAGTAGAGTTTTGCCATTAGCCTTTTGAGTAGAGTTTTGCCGTTAGCCTTTTTCAGTTGAGTTTTTCCATAGCCTTTTTGAGTTGAGTTTTGCCATAGCCTTTTTGAGTTGAGTTTTGCCGTAGCCTTTTTGAGTTGAGTTTTTCCGTAGCCTTTTTTGAGTTGAGTTTTGCCATAGCCTTTTGGGTTGAGATTTGCCATAGCCTTTTGAGTTGATTTTTTGCCATAGCCCTTTACACCCGCAAAAGTTTCTTGGTATTTCTCTCGTTCATGCTAAGCAAGAACAAAAGCAAAGCAAAGCAAAGCAAAGCAAAGCGAGTAAGCATGTTTGAAGTGCAGCTGCTTTCCTTATTCTTTTCCAGATGGGGCTCACATACATGTGCTCTCCCCCTTCCCACCCCCCCCACCAAAAAAAAAAGAGATAAGTTAGTTGACTTTAAGAAAAAAACAATGAAAATCCAAAACAAACATTCCAGAATTTTTTTTGGTAAAAAAGAAGACAAACTTTGTCCTTCCCCTCCCCTCCCCTCCACTCCAAAAAAAATAAAAATAAAATACTGCGACCCATGATGATGAGTATGGGATAAAATGACTAAGTTATATATATATATATATATATATATATATATAATTTATTTGTCTCTCTATCTTTGTTCTACAAAATTTGTTGGAAACTGACTCAACCTGCAATTTGCATGGTTTGTTAGGCTAGATACACAACTTGCCCTAAATACTCTGCAACAAACTGAGCTCAGGAATGAATGATTCCCCATGTACTTTTACTTCGAACTCTGGCTTCACTCTCAAATTATTTTTTAAATTTATTTCAAATAATTTTAAAATATTATTTTCAATAATTCTTTAAAATAATTGAATTTTTAAAAATATAATTATACATATATATATTATTATTATTTTAAAATAATTTCTTCGTGGACACTACTAGCCTTATTCATGCAGCAATGTGGCTATATTGAGTCAAACTAAATTGATTTTAAAAAATTTAAT
>Ga0209611_10009141_pt1 | contig 15126 bp, 8 predicted proteins | sample S1TSphgellanicum_3_FD_187693 | JGI IMG/M metagenome (GOLD analysis project Ga0209611, IMG submission 187693) | Host-associated microbial communities from peat moss isolated from Minnesota, USA - S1T2_Fc - Sphagnum magellanicum MG (SPAdes) (version 2) | ecosystem: Host-associated > Plants > Peat... | reverse complement strand
TTCCATTGTGGAAGAATATGACCAATGATCCTTATTTCCTATGCTTTTGAGATGTTACCACATCCTCCACTTTATGGCAAAATTTGGATTTGTGGCAAATGTGCAAACTGATGAAAAAAGTAGCTTTGACGGAATTAGTGAGGTGTCAAAGGAGGTGGTGAATAAGGAGTTGTTGATGTTTAGAAGGTTTCAAGTGGATGTCAAGGACATTAAATGTCCTTTAGAGTGGTGGGCGAAACATGAGTTTCTATTTTTAATTGTGGCATTTTTTGCTCCTTAGATTCTTGGCATTGTTGGTTCTCAAATAGAAATTGAAAGAATTTTTTCATTGGCTATAATTCTTACAAATTTGAGGAGATGTTGTTTATAATCAAATAATCTAGATGAGATTATATTTGTTAGTAAAAATTGGCCTAGTGATCCTAGGGTGGGTTGTAGTTCACCTTCTAGTTTGATAAAGTTGATTGAGGTTGATCTTGCCTTAGAGGAAGATTTAGAACAATATGAAGGTGAATTTGAGTGAGATGAACTTTTGGACTTGTAATTTGTAAAATATTTTTGAAAAAAAATCTTGTTATCCAGAATGCTAGGTTGTCCGACAAATATTAATGGTGACAATTATCCGGTCATACTGAAATCTGGCATTAGATTTATATATTTTTTATGATATCCTTACAGTATATTACAATAGATTTTTAAAATAAAAAAAATAGTAACCGGAACCAGTGGATATAAAAAAGTTATATCCGCCGCCCAACACAGGTAAGAACGGCTTGTTCCAGTCAGTAAGCATGGGATTCAAACCAGGTCTTATTTTCATATCTGGAATTGGAAATAAGACACAGTTCTTTGGAAAATTATAGACACTGGAGACTTGGGGTTTAATCAGCAGTTAACTGTGGATTAGCCACCGGTTTTGGTCCCCATGCAGTAAATGACTTTAAGCACCAGAACTGGTATGGGGACCAAATTTTACTACCTTACCCTAAGGTTAATTTCATCATTATATAATTCTCAAAATAGTGAAATGAAAATTTGTGAAGATATGAAGTTGATATATTGAAAATCATCATAATTTATTGTAGGCTACACTCTGAATAATTTTGCTACTCATATCACAATATTATAGTAGATAATAGAAAATTATGTAATTTAAAAATTAAAAAACGAACTCATTTTAAAACTAAATAATAACTATTCATTTTCTCAATTTGGAAACTGACCCTAGGCTACGATATTTTGAATATCGGCACCCAGATTCCTGGTTCTATTTATTTGTGGAGCTGGAAGAGAGACAATTATTTGTTTTTCAGAACCGAAAACAGGCCAGCGCTGATTTGAACCCTTAGCTACACTGTTCACAGTCTAACATCCTAGAAAGACACAGTGGGATTTCTGGCCTTTACTTGGAGGTTTGGTTTAACACTGTAATTTTAGGTAATGTAACTTGGAAGGCACCAGGAATATTGTTTGCACTTTCCCCAAGAGAGATCACATGGGTCAGAGTGAACCAGTACCCACTAGCGCACCATGCATGAAGGATGAAATATGGACAAGAAACATTTTTTCTTCATTGTATTCTTGTCCCATAGGGTTTAGGGTTTATTTGCTTACCTCATTGCCTAACCCGCTTGCCTACCCACACAATTATCACTTGCATTCCTGACAAATATCCTTACCAGCATGGCCTGTGCCATTCAGCACATATTAAAAGTCATTTTTATAAAATATAGATACTTTTTAGAACCAAATAATTGGCTTTCCACTGACAAACATTACTAAAAATGCAATGACTCCCACACCAGTGTCAAAGTTACGAAACCGGTTTGGTGCACCTGTACTGGTTGAAGGCTTTACAAAGTACCAAGAGGGGACCTCCCATTTCTCAGAAATTTAATTTTCGATTTTAATGACATTTTAGTTATGAAAATACCGAAAATTCTACAACTTGTGCATTGCAGGTCTGAACTAGTTTGGGCGGTTCTCACTTGTTCAGTGAGAACCTTTAAAGTTTTCACATAAACTGATAACCTTTTTGAGAACCTGTCGGCTGGTTCTCTCCCAAGTGAGAATCAGCTTTTTTAAAACTTCAAAGGGAAGCAGTTGATTTTTTTTTATAACCTTTGAGGGTATTAAAACATATGGGCACCAGTTTTCAGGGTGTTTAGTAGAGTTTTCCGTAAAGTAAGGAAAAACGGCATCAGTACCCTGAGTTTGGTCCAAAGGCGGGTGAGATTAAAAAAAAAACCTCCAAAAAAGTACATTAACCTTCAAGGGGGGGTCAAACTCAGAAATCCACCACTTTTTGTGCCAAACTGAGTTTCATCCAGTTTTGACCCGTCTTTCCTTTTTCCTGACCGCCTCCACTGGTACTACATATATTTTCACTGCTCCTGCATGTACAAATACTATAGTTACCTCGAATCTTGTGCATGAAATGCTGGGTTTCAGCACTTCATACCCAGATTTAGTAAAACTTCCTTACTTTGCGGACCTCACTCAAAGAGGGGACAGGGGGTGAAAAGAGGCCCAAAGACAGGGTGAAGACAGGATGGCTTTAGGGAAAACTCTAATGTTTAGTTAGGTTTAGGTTTTAGTTTGGATGGCGCTAGCCTCCTCAACCGCTCCTTCAGCGGCAGCTTCACTAAGAAGCTTCAGGCTCTTCTACAAAAGGGGACAATTTTAATTTATTTAATTGAAATTTCAAAATAAATTAAATGATTAAAAAAATATTCTGATTTTTTAAAAGTTTGAGAACCGGCTTCTGAAAATCATCACTGAAAATCAAAGGTTGTAATTTTGATGAGAATTGGCAAGACTGAAAATCGTTGGAATTTTTTTTTCCAAAAACCTAAAACCTTTAAAGGTTATCTAAATCTTTTCTTCTCTTTTTTATAATGAGAACCTTAAAGGTTCTTTAAATTGGATGTGAGAACCAGAGTCCACGATTTTCACAAAACAATGAGAACCGTCCAACACTGGTCAACTAGTGTTGGGCAGTTCTCAGATTTTTGTGAGAATCGTGTGATTCCAGTTTTCACATAGGTTTGTGAGAATTGGTCCAATTCTTCTTTCTTTCTTTTTTTACTTGTTGAGAACCTAGTTGTGTATAAGTTTAAAAAAAATTCTAAGCCAGTTGATTCCTTAATATGTCGATTTTTACAAATATAATAACAGTTCATTTTCACATTTGATTCTCACAACCTGTTTATTGAATTTTCATTTTTTTTGGCACCCCAAGTTAGGGGATATTTTTAAACTTAAAGTAATTTTAAAAAAAACTGATAAAATGTCCAAAAAAAAAGCTTTATGATTTGCATAAATGTTTTTGTTGAAAAAATTCAAATTTTTTTGTCATTTGTGAGAATAAACAAATAAAATTTGACATATTTAAATTTTCAACATAGGTGCTACCTAAGTCGCCAGTTATGAACAAGAATCTATAAAAACTCCTCTCTCCTTTTGGTGGGTGTTTTAATAAAGTTTTGCAGAGTGTCATGTTTTCTCATCTTCTGTTGTCCACTAGTGTATTTGACTATTAAATGCTAAATCTGTCTAGGGATTATTATCAACATAAATATTTCATAAATTTGAAAAAGAACCCACTATTCTACATCTTAGACCTGTGGATAGCAGGCTTGAGAACTGGGTTTAGGGTCTGCCATTGACCCTATCTGGTTTTTGATATTTTGATTTTCAAAATGTGAACCCTATTCTCGAAAGTTGGTTCTCACTTAGATGAAAACCTCTAGTCTGGTTTTGAATCCAATTATTTTCAGATGTGAGAACAGTTGATTCTCATTATAAAAACCAACTAGATAATTGAGTACCCCTATGTGAACTACTCAACACTAATCTAAACAATTGTTGTGAGGATACATGGTTTGGAGTGTTAAATTTGGAAGGTTCAAGATCAAGTTCTTGTGATTTGGTAGAACCTTCAAAAGAATGGGATTGCAAAAAACTTATTATGGAATTTTATTTGTGAAAATATTCAAAATTCAATAACTTGAGCATTACATGTTTAAACCAATGTTGTGAGAATACATGAATTGAAGTGTTAAATCTAAGGGGTCAAAGTCAAAATGTAAATTTGATTTTTTTGAAAATATTGACAAGTTCCCTAAACTCTATATACTCACCAATAGTTTTAAATAGTTTTCAAATTAAGAACCTATATAACGTAGAACCGCCCATCATCCAACATGTACCTATCATTGAACACATTTCAATATTTTCTTCATTCCTTAATCAAATTGAATGATTTGTGTGTCATTGGACATGCAAACTAGAGGGCTACAAATGTTCTTGGAATGTAATATGCAAAAGAGAAACACATAAAACATTGAAAAAGGACGACTAATAATTTGCTTTGAAGAATTTGAAAAAATAGCTTTAGACCCTTCTCTAATTCCAAAAATAAGTGATTAAAAACTTGATGAGTGCATCAATCAAGGCTTTACAAAACTTGAAATTTTAATCTATTTTAATTCATTTTTCATTGAACATTGAATCCTTTTACACCAAGCATTTCATATCTTCCCCATACCTTTATCAAATTGAGCAATTTTTGTGACATTGGAAGCATTAGGTGGAGGGTTACAAATGTTCTTGCAACTTTAGAAGCAAAGGAATAATAAGTGAGGATTCCACCTCCTTTGAGCTCTTAAATGTTCATTCACCAAGCTATCTACCTAGTGTAAGTTTGAATTTGTGAAGTTTAGACATTTTGAATTTGGTTTTTTAGGATCACAAAAAACCTTTAAAATTTTTGTGGAGTTGAGGAGTAAGGAATTTAAATAAAAATTTGGGAAATTGAAATGCTTGTGTTATTTGGATTTGGAGAAAAAATAACATAATGGGAAGGAGGTTGTGAGAATGTGGTGCCTTGGAAGAACATGTTACTTGTTTGTTGATGTTTGTAAGTTCCACTAGAGTAATTGGCGTTTTTTATTAATACTTAGTTTCAATTAAACCTTGATGAAAGTGTTCTTGTCTCAAATTGAGAATGAAAAAGGGGGAAAAGAAAGATTTTTTTTTTTTCAAGGTTGAGTTGATAAGTTTGTCAAATAACAAAGAATTCATAATTTTTTGGTCAAGAGGTGTTAAACAAGGAAGCACTTGAACTAACAAAAACATATTAATCCTTGGTAAGGACTCTAACCTTACCACCATTGGTTCTTTTTATTATGATTGCACCCAAACTTGTTGAGAGCTTTCTAACAATACTAAAGCACAACAAAAGGGTGCCGAGGTTTGAGAGATCTCAACATGACAAACACACAAAACAAACATACTCCCTTCCTCAATAGATTTTGATATTGCAAAAAACACACTTTGTTCGTCACAAGGTACACCATGTGATTTTTATACCAAAATTGGCCTACAACATGTTTCCAGGCAACTCCAAGCCCACAGATTTCTACAGTAATAAAGGTTGTGCCCTCCTATTGTTTCTTCTATTAATTAGTTGCCAGGTGCACCCAAATGGGTGGCTCTTTTTTTTTTGGGAAGTTCTGGAAGTTTTTGGCCCATCAAAATTTTTTGATCTAACATGCCAAATTTTTGGAAGACATGATGATGAGATCCTAGTAATGATAATATTAATGCTAATATTCTAGTCATAGAAAAATAGCTTATTACACTGTAAAATGATATTGAAACTGAATTAAATAGTATTGTATTCCAGAGCCAACAAGAATACTGAAACACGGCAGCTGCATGGATGTCAGAAAGTGAGGAGTGTCGTGAAAGACATCGAGCTACTTTCATTATGTAAACAAAGATGGTCGTGGTGCTGTGAGTCCGCTGACATTCCAATGGCGACAATCGACTCACGATGGTGGCTTAAATTACAAACGACTCCAACCCCCCCTGGTTCTGGCAAGTTCAAACCGGAGCAACAAGTAACTTAACTTAGAAGTTGATGTACATAAATCTGCCCAACTTTATTCCAAGGAAACTAAAAGACAAAATTTTTTTTGTTTCCATGAAGTTCTCCAAAAGTATTGAAACTCACAGTTCTTTTCACAGTATAAACACCTAGCTGTGAACAATCCTCAAAATGTGGGATCAAAAGAAAAACTACATGGTTCAGTAGCCTCTCCCTAGTTACAGCTGCACAGAACAAACACATTTGCAAACACAGCTCAACTAGCTACATCCAGAACTAGTTTATCCTATAATATAATATCATATAATAGGAAGTTGCATGCCTTGAAGGGATCTGCTGCAGGCAGCTGATCCATGCTTCTGATTTTATCAACCATTGGAAAAAGGGTGAGTACTGTTGAAAGTGGCCACTCCTACTGCGCCATTGGTTGGCTGTTTTTGTTCTTTGGCTTACAGTCCTGTGGTGTTGTGACATTTTGCAGCTAACAAGCATACGTGATCAAAGGATATATAATGTGTGACAAGATCCCTTACAGTATCTCTGCAAAGTTGAATTTGCCTCAAAAAGAAGAACTTAATGTTGTGGCGTAGGACGTGGGGCCCGAGCCAAAGCAAACCTGGGCTAGCTACAGCATGATGTACATATTATTCATGGTGACCAATCTACACATCAATGATCTTAAACCGATTTCAGTCGATTAATTTCACCCTTGTACATTAAGCTGATGATTCACCAAATATGGTAACTGATTGTAAGCTTAGATAGTTCAATTCATGAAACAGAATTTAGAGCATGTAGTACCCGGCTAGTTGCACCCTTGCGAGATGTTCAACAAGTCCATGGGATAATTAAGTTACGGTGACTAGAACCAGCTAGCTGCAGTAATTAGGACCGACATCTCTGACTCTCCTGAGTTCTAAAGAACAACTGTGAAGGATCAATGCGTGGACGTACCGCAGGGGACCCTGGAGGTTTGTAGTAGGTCGTCCAACGTCGAACTTATTACTACCCAAGAGAATTATCCTGCCACAAATTGTAAATAATTTGACCAGTAATCTACTAAACAAAAGACACTTCAACTTCCCTCGGCCTGAAGAGTTTGACTATGTCAATACATGTGCCCACGACAATCGCAAAGACAACACATGAGTGCGCAATTTCGCGGCCAAGAAACGAGCACCAGGTGATCATCTGCCCCAACTAGCTAGATTTGATCCCACACTTTTGGCATTTAAATATTGAGGTATCCAGCAAATCATACTCGACTAGTCACTGCAGACTGTGTTCAGATAGAGGACGCTTGCAGAGGGCGAGCTTGTTGCTGCACCTGGTTACAACAAGATATTCACTCTAACACGTGCAAAAGAAACAATCTACCGACTAATTTTATAGAATTCCAGATGACTATTCCAAAAGGACCCAAGTCGAAAGACTCCAAGCTATGAAAGAGTCAGAGTTCAGAGTCCAGACAAGAAGTATATATATGCAGCAACAGTCCTTCAAACTGTACTAATATGCCAAGCAGGACAGTAGATGAGCTCACGATATTGCTAAAACAGATTCCGCTAGTAAGGAGAGAACTATCATCCCATCTAGACTTCATTATATTAGTGTCTGCATCGAAATTCGCACTCATGAATATCATGCATATCATGGTATGAACAAGCATCACGCTAATCGTCTAGTAGCTGAGTCTGTCCTACTACCAAAGGGATCCTGTATGTCAGCATATACAGGATGCCATACATACAAGCTGCCAACCCAGCTATATGCCAGTCATACCAGGTTTGAAAACCTGCATCATTATGTCATGCATACATGCTGTATGCCATCACAAATTTAAGGGCTTCCTGCTCAAGTGATCATGGGATTACAAGCACTCTTAAAGGCGCTAAAAAACAACTGAACTCCAAGAGTCTGTAGCCTTGAAACTGGTGAATTTGAACCTACTGAGTGATCACTCGTCTCGAGCAGACTTTCTGTTTTTGGACTTCAAATTCCGGACTGTATTTTCAGTTTTTGCATACCCAATAAACCACTCTTACTGCACTGACATATGCCATTAGGCCTGATTTGAACTGTAAATTATGAGATAGGAAATCACTAGGTGAAGTTGATAGTATGAGCACTAATTTGTGAGAATGAGCGGCATTAAATAATTTCAAACTCAGGAGAAGTTGTTTAGTTGAGAAAGCATAAACCAGTCACTTGATAAAAAGCATCCCCACTCATGCTCAGTATATTGTGGCCCTGCAACAGTATTGCTCAAATCCAAGATTAAGCTAGTTATTTATTTTTTCCAAACCCCACCCATAAAACTGAAACTCAGTCTGCAAAAGGTGGGAAACCACTAATAGCAACACACCTGGACCAATCAAACCATCTAGCCAATTTTAACAGTAGGTGTTAGGCTTTGCTGTGCCTTTTTGGCAGCCTCAGCATGTTATGCAAAGATGCTTCGCCAAAACCATTTTTCTGAGCCAAACTGACATGTTCTGACTTTCCTCCATTCAAAATTTGCTGTATAGTGCACCTAAGAGCATAAGAACCTGTTGTGCAAGCATTGTAGAATATATTAGCATTAACTCAAAGGACATTCAAATCTCACGCTCTATGATATATTCTTCAGACTGTCAGATCATTGCTACTTTATGGCTTTCAACAAATGGCAAATTGATCACGGTCATATCAACAACATCCTGCAGGTGATGACCCAAACCAGCAGCAGTATCTACCTTTACAAAAATGTTAACTAGTAGATAGAATTCTTTAGTGAGGAATATTTCCTGACTATTGAACTCATGTTAAAATTGGTAGACACTCTTACACGTTGGTAGTCTGAATCATAACAATAGAATCTGCATCTTTATTCAAGTTTGTGCCATGCATTTGTACAACTAAGGTGCATTAAGAACTCAAGAGCTATCAAGCATCATGTGTGTCAAAAACATCTTTTCAGAACTTTTTGATATGTTGCTCATATATGATTACTACACATATATATTGTTTCTGGTCTTTCTCTTTGTGCAGAAAGACACATAGTCAAACATTGATGGCCAATTTCTCCATGCAGAGTAGCAACGTAACAATAGTTGAAGAGTTTCAAGAAGCTATTCATTCAGTTCACTAATGAATTAAAATTAAACTCAGTTCAATAGGGAATAAAAATTTTAGTCTCACTCACTTTGATCTTGGTCAACTAGAGTAAGTCCTTGAGAAGACTACCTAGTTGTTGAAACTTGATTACTAGCAGGCCTTTGGTGAAGATGTCTACAATTTGGTGCTCGGAAGAAACATAAGACATGTTGATTTCTCCTATAAGTTGTTTTTCCTGAACATTGTGAAATTGAATGTCAATTTTTTGATGCATCTAGGAAACTCAGGATTATAAACCAAGTGAATGTAGCTTTGATTGTTAGATAACAAAGGTGTGGGATTCAATTGTGGATGTCGAAGACAAGATAGAAAGCAATGCATCCAAACAACTTCTTTCGTTGCCACAAAACTAGTAATGTATTCAACTTTAGTGGTTGACCCAAAAGTGCGAGTTTGCTTGTGGCTTCCCTAGCTCGCTGGACCATTGTTCAAAACCAACATGTAACCACTCCTTGCCTTGTCGTCATCAAGTTAGCAGCATGTAATTGACATCACTATAAGCATCAAGTTAGCAACATGTAATTGACATCACAATAAGCAGTGAAAGAGTGATTCATACTAGAACCTCCAAAACATACGACAAGATGTTAAATACCCTTCAAGTACACTTCAAGATGTGTTTGACATGAACACAATGAGTTTTAGTGAGCTGAACACAAAACTTAACTGCTTTAGACACAACAACATAGACAATATTTGGCCATGGGGCAAAAACATCTTTGGGTGGACCACTAAGAACCATCTTAAGGAATGGTTAAAAAACCAAAAATGCACAAATCATTTTCCTAAGCCTTTTACTCTAAATGTTTTCACAACTATAAATTATTTTTTTCTCATGTTTATTAATTGCATGCATTAATTTATGGCTTGAAATTTATCTTGGAATTTTTTAAATGAAAATTATTTTTTTTAAATTCATAATTAAAATGGTCTTTTTAGAAATTGATAGTCTTAATTTTGAAAATTCATAACTAAATTATACTTATTCAATTAATTACCTAATAAAAACCTAAAAATAAAATGACTTTGAAATTACCTTAAAGGGAAAAAAATCCCAAGAAAATTTTCAAATTATGTTTCAAATTTATGTTCCTAACCAAAAAGTTTGAGGAAAAGTGACCATTGTTACATTTTTTAATTTTTTTCTAAATGCAATGATTAAAGAACACCAAAATACACAATATTCTTGATATTATTAAACTTTTAAAATCTATAAAACCTAATAAATGTACTCCTTTAAAAAAATTATGAAATAATTAATTGAAGTGTTTCCTATGATTTTTGAAAGTTTGATGGGTATACGAAAATCAAGGTGTGATGTTCTTAATGGTCCACCCAAGGACGCTTTTGCCCCATGTGCCAAGACTAGCAAATGCAAGGCTGCCCACTATTTCTTGATAAGGAAATGTAGTGTCAACATCATCCACACCAACCTTTAAACTACTATGAGTATTAGTGTTCACAAGTATTAACATTAAGTTTGCATCTAAAAACCTAAACTTCTTGATGATGTGTTCAATGTACAAAAGATGGTGAAAATGATCACATTTCATCCAAAAACCAATGTAACAATCTAGTTCATTTGTTTGTATGTCAAAAGTATTTACAAATGGTTTAATGGTGTAAGTAATGTGATCTATGGAAATACTACATGCAAATTCATCATCTACAAATATGACTAGAATGAACTTGGGGGAAGACTATTCATGTATAAACACATAGTAATGGGAAAAAGTCCTTGTCGCACCAAAAATTCATTTAACTTTTGGTTCCAATTGCAAGAAGCTTATTTTAATCCATAAATGGATTTTTGAAGCTTTTACACTTCATGTGGAGAAAAAAAATCTTCAAACCTTTTTGCTTGGCCCATGTATAGCTCTTAAAAAATGTCACCATAAATGAATGTTGTTTTGATGTCAAACTGCACCATATGCATATCTTCCATGACAACAATTGCTAGAATGATTCGAATTGAATCCAATCTTGCCACTAAAGCAAATGTTTCTATGTAGTCCAAACTATAGGTTTGTGTGAAAACATGAGCTATAAGTTTAACTTTGTAGCAATCCACTTTGTACACTACCATTTGATTTTAACTTCAACTTATAAACCTATTTACAATTGACAACGAAAGATTCGAATGGTAGATTTTCAAAATTCCATGTGTCATTTTGTTACAAGCCTGGATTTCATTTCATCTTCCATAACCATCTTCCATTCTTGTGTTTGTGGAGAAATGATAGCTCTTTTAAATATTTAATTAGCTCCATGAATGGATCAATATTAGAAGCACTACATGCATGCATTGGTGGGTAAATCCAATCACCAAATATGGTCAGAGTTTGTCATGTTCATGTTGATAAATTGTTGATCAACATTGTAAATCTATCAATTTCCAAAGTATGTTCCAACTTAATTTCAAGATCTACAATGAGTTGATCAAGTGAACATATTGGCTGAAATTTAGCTAGAATTTCTTCCATGGGTGAGACATTTTGCTCCAACTACTCTAATTGTCCAATAGTTGATGGTGTTGTCATGTCAACTAAGGCAACAATGTTGGACTTTCCAATAGAATTAATCAAAAAGATTAAGTAGTTTATGCGTTCGTTAACCGTGGCAATTTTGCTCACCATTGATGGCATGATCTTTCATTGCACAACATCCCAAATTCAATAAACTTTGCTTTCATTAGAATAGCCCATGAAAAGCCCAAGGGTGAAAACACACTACATTGTCCATAAAATGTTTTCATTAGGGTTGTCAAAACCAATGTGATGAGGCCATTTTGTGTAAGGTGTCACTTTGATGTCCATCTTGGTCCATGTCCATCATGTTTGTTTGGATGGACATAAGAAACTTTTCATTAACATTTGGGCAACCCCTATTACAAATGGCAATCGAAAATAAATTTTGATTGCCAATCCTATGGTGACAAAAAAATTTCAATCACCAACCTTATGGCAACTAAAAAATTTTAGTCACCAACCTTGTGATGATTGAAAGTTTTTCGATCGCCTTTCTGTGGCGACCGAAACTTTTTGGTCACCATGGAAAGGGGCATGTCACATGTTTTTGGAAAGCGTTCAACAAAGGCTTACCAAAAACATATGACACACCCCTTTCCTAGCGACTGAAAAACTTTGGTCGCCATCGGACAATGGGGTTGTGTTGGATGGCAACCAAATTTTTTCGATGACCATAAAATTCAATTGTAATTTGACACACCCCCATGACTGGATGGCAACTGAAATTTTTCATTTGCCCAAGAGGGCATGGAGGGATATGATTTTTTTTCAAAAATGATATTACATGTGCTCCCCCTTTCAAGGTGACCAAAAAATTTCAATTACCATCTGATGTACCCCCATTATCGAATGGTGACCGAAAGGAGTGGGGCATGTGTTATCATTTTGGGGAAAAAGAAATCATCCCCCATTTTACATCTTAGGTGATCAAAGAATTTCAATCACCATCCAATGGTGTGAGTATGTTGGATGGTGATTGAATTTTTTTAATTGCCTAAAAAGGCATGGGAGGGAAGGGCATGAAATGGCATAAAAACAAGGGGAAGGGGAAAAAAAAGTGAAATGTTGGGTGTTTCCATTGGGAGTGATTGTACCATATTCCCTTTTATTTTCATGCCCGCCCTTCCTTGAACATCCTTGGAATCTAGTTTTAAACCCCAAGTTGCACACCAATTTGTAGTAAAAATGGTGTCATAAAAAAAAAACAACACAATGGCACAAAGTTGTGTGTATTTTCTTATACACCAAAGGTGATAGGTATCCTCAAAAAAGGTTGTCAATAAATCATTGCAACTAAATCACAATCCACAAAGATGACATGTGGGGTAGTTGCAAGATAGGTTGCATTTTTTCCTCACATTTGATTTTCTACATATTGTATTTTATTCAAATGTCATAAACATATGGTGAAATCATCAATGTGACAAAAACATTTACAATTTAAATTGCCAATTTAAATAAAAATATGCACATAAAGATGAAATTCAAAAAATATACACCAAACATATAGTCATGAACTTTCATTAAATTATTATAATTGCAATAATTAATTTTGATAACTATAAAAATATGAATAATTAATGTGAATATTTTGTAATGTTAATAATTTTTAACAATAAATAAGTAATTTTAAGTTACAAATACAATAATTTACGATAATTACAATATAATTATTGTACAAAACTTAGATCCCAAATAATTATAATTTATAACGTATAAATAGCTGAAATATTATATAATTATTTATGATAATATTATTAAACAAATATATAATTATTGTAAATGAAATGGTTTTATAGTAATTAATTTGATTAAAATCATTTTATTATAGTTTTTATATTTTTATTATTGTGTAAAATATTAAAATTATTGTTATAATAATAATTTTTCACTTTCAGTAAAATATTATAGGTTCTACATACAATAATTTACCATAATTGAATTATTTTAATTACAATAAGTACATTAATTATTCACATTATAATAAAATTATCATAAGAATTTTAAATGTTAATCTAAATTTTAAGTTATCAATATTATTACTAAGTGCAATTTGATATTTTATAAAATTTTAAATATTTTTTTAGCATTTTAAAAATAATAATAATTAGGGTGAATTTTTCTGTTGGAAGATTATTTATTGTAAATAAGTCATTATAAATAATAGATATATTAATTTTACATTAATGATGATAATTACACTAATTACTTGAATTACATTATGATGAAAGTAAAAAGATGAAATATGGATTTTAATTATAAATTTTAAGTTCTAAATAATTTGATTATTTCTATTTTATTTTTTTTGGGTAATTAATTTAATTACAATAATTCTATAATAATTATTGTACTTGTTTTTTATACACCTATGGATGATTAATGTATTGCCACCTTTACATATACCCTAATATGAGGCTAATATACAATAATAGTTTTTTCAAACCATGTTTAACTAATCCATAAAAATAATACATATGTATACCATTATGAATGTGGAGTACATACAGCTTATTATACATAATTGTTAGTTACCATAACATAAAACACATGAGTTACCCTAAACAAAATTAGTACATAACTTAATGTATAAATAAGTATTAGTTACCATTTTTTGGTCACTTTTGTAACTAATGGACCATACAAAGGCGTTCTAAGATGAAAATAATGTGAAAATTCATTCCATTGGAAAAATGAAAAACCTATAAATATTAACAACATAGTCATAAAATGTAGTCAAAAAATGTGTGATGTGATTTTTGGTCCCAAATGTAACCAATGTTAGTTGTAAACAACAATTAGTTGCATGTAGTCACAAATAATTTGGTTACATTTTAGCCTTGCTTCTATGGATAAAAAAGACCTTTCTTTTTTTGGGCATGAAGCTATCCTTGTCCATTTTATTTTTTTAATGCATTGAAATATTTTTAAAAATAGTTTTTTTTGTTTTTTCAATGCCAAATTTCTTTTAATAAGGAACTAAGTGAAAGGTCACATCTTGATGTGTACAATGTTTTCTTGGAAACTGAGTCATTTTTGCCCACCATCTATCATGGAACCTAGGATTTGAATGTTTATAACAAATCATCAATTAATTTGATAGTTTTCAAAATCTACCTGTTGAGGTCTTTCAAAGAGAAGGAAGATATTTTCATCATTGTGGCTTTGTTGGCTTTGACAACTTCAATAAATATGTGTTTCTTAAAACCAAAACCGTGCATACCAATGTTTGTAGAACATGGCACAATGGTTGTTGTCATGTTTATTAAGTAGCATTTGCAATTGAAGTGTTGACATAGTATGTAAGAGTGCCCAACATTCGTTTTTTGCCTTTCAACTTATAGTTGTAATCAAGAGACAATCATGTCGTGGACTTACAACGAAGACATTAATCCCAATCTCAATGTCATCCATCCATGTGTGATTTATCATCCATCACTATGTTTTGTAATTGACCAAAGTAGTTGAACATGGGACTTTCTTAGTTGACACACCACCCTAGGAGGCTTGATTATAGACCATGTAATTTTCCAAATCAATGTTTCATGTGGG
>Ga0209611_10009140_pt1 | contig 15127 bp, 12 predicted proteins | sample S1TSphgellanicum_3_FD_187693 | JGI IMG/M metagenome (GOLD analysis project Ga0209611, IMG submission 187693) | Host-associated microbial communities from peat moss isolated from Minnesota, USA - S1T2_Fc - Sphagnum magellanicum MG (SPAdes) (version 2) | ecosystem: Host-associated > Plants > Peat... | reverse complement strand
CATGACCCGAAGCAAAATCATTCTGAAAATGCCAAAAGCGGAAATTCCAAACAGGAATTTTTCTTTAAGAACCAACCCTCTAGTTCTCTTAAGAAGAACTTTAAAAGGGTAGCCTTTTGCATTCAGAAAGACAATAAGACTGACCATCTGGAAGACAAAAAACTTCTTACAACTACAAAGTCTCAAGAATCTGTAAAATTGACTATTGATAACCCCCAGCTTCGCAGAGAATAAACAAGTAAAATTGACAATGCAAGTCTCAGAGCCACAGATGCATACCTTCAAGCCACCACCCTTAGTAGGAATTCCACGAATGGGTGCCAATCGATTACGAAGTGCAGTCATTGTATTGCTCAATATTTTTTTTTCAGATAACCGCAACTGTGCTGCAACCCTTTCTTTGGAAGAAAGTTTCTGTCACATAACATTCAGAACTTTGAAGGTTCAAAATCCATTCAAGAGAAAAAAACTTCCCATTGTCTCACTGGTGCAAGAATTATATATTTTGTTGCTCCAAGCAATAAAGCATAACAATGGTGCAGATTCCAAGGGCATAAAAAAATTGACAACTCTCTTCTAAGCATCGTGTCTGTCCCTAGCATGTCAAATTAGATCAACTGTGAAAGACAGACAGACCAAAAACCTTGTTTTTCAAAAGACGAAGTTCATCATCGAGACCGCCTTCATAGTTGCCAAGCCTGGAGCGACACTCACCCATGAGGATCATCAACACTTCATACTCATTGGCCTGTATTCATAGAGGGCACTCTCTTACCATGTGATCATAACAGCAGCCGATGTATAAAAGGTGAAACTGGCAAAGTTCATTCTACTTGCTGAGAAAACCAAAATCAAATATCCTTGGCTGAGCTGCACGAATGATGAAAACTCTTCAAGCTTAAATGTCAACAAAACTAATCCCTGAAGGACTGAGCATGTGCATGATAGACTAAGATACAGAATCTATTGCTTAAATTCATGATAGACTTAATACAAGGGGCTCATCCAAACCTGGTCAAGAATGACATCTCTGTCAAAATTTATTTTGGAGAAAAGAGCTGGGTCCTGAAGCCTGACCAGGCGCATGTATGTCAAGAGCTGAATACCCCACCATTTGACCCATGCAAATTTATTTCTCACATAAAGACAAATTGCTGGCTCTCAGCCAAGTCTAAACCTCACTAACAAGTGTCTTTGCACATCATTGTTGCAAGTTATATACTGTAAGCACATCATGCTGGCTTTCCTACACACACACACACTCTCTCTCTCTCTCTCTGTGTTTCCAGCTCCTTGCCAAGCTGACCTGGGTTGGGAACCGGTCGGCATATAGAGGGAAAGTCTGCGGTGATCCATAACCAGCTAGCTGTAGTACTTGTTGTTTCAAGGCCTGTAGTCTGTCTCCCTCAACCAACCCAACCTTGGCAATCCAAAAAGCAAACTATCAATAACCACCTCTCTCAGTCCCACACAACTCAAATCATTTACTCCAAGTGACAACCCAAGATCAAAGTATGACCCCAAGCCTCAGATTTATTATGTTGAAGGTCACATCATAAGACTCCAACCTATGTTGCACTGCCACCTTATCTCCAAGAGACCTCAAGCAAAAGCATCAAGCAGGAAGGCGTTCTCACCTCAAGTTCAACATAATCCACCAAACTGCTCTCATCAACAAAGCCGTAGCTGCAAGCAACCACACAAAGAAGCATCATTCCCTCATATCAGCAGCATAAATGCATATAACACACATATGCTGTTGCAAGAAAACTGAAATCTATTTTATTCCTAGATTCCATGACCAACAAATCTCCCCCCTTTTTTCTTAAGTCCAATTGGGGCCCAGTTGGAACAAAAAACTTATACCTGATCAGAAGATCATAATTGGGTCGCTCCTGGCCATATGATGCAAACACCTGATCACCTTGTTTATAGTTCTTGTCAACTTGCAAGATCACCTGTCACACCAGATCGTAATGTTTCAAAACCTTCTCCATGGCTCTGGAACAGTGTAAAAATGCATATATGCCTAAACATCCACATGTGGCTTCTTCAAATGCTTAAGAGTACTTACTATCTACATATTTTAGGACACTAAAACACTGCAAGGTTCATTGCTGCTGGCCTTACCGATTGATCCTCCATACTGTAGTCTAGATAAGCTTGGCAGTCTCCCCTGTGATTGATTGCATCAGCATATGGTACCTGTGGATGCAAAGCTATGATCACTTGGTATTCATACAAACCTGTTTTGATTTCTCCTTTCAGTTTGTGGCAGTTATGCATTACCATCCCAAATCACCTAACATTCAGTTGCAAGCAGCAGCTTGCAGAATTCCAATCAACACTATGACTGGTAATCTAAGTTCATTCACAGACTTTGAGATCCACCAACAACATCATCTTCCATCCCCTGAAATGCATTTTAGTGTCCTGCATCTCAACACAGGTAAAAAGGAGCCAGACCTCTTTGTCAATCATACTCTGAAAGATGAGGACTTACCAAGGCAAACAGGTCAGCAGCTGGTAAATATGTAGTCCTTGATAACACAACAGCAAATGCAGTTTTGAAAGCCTCAAAAGAGAAGATGTCCGGAGGGAACACCTGTCCCAACATCACAAAAATCTCTTGTGAACAGAAAGCTAATCCAACAACATTGGGTTATGATCTAGACTCCATCAATTGCTGACAACATGAATCTGAGAGTGTAAGTGAAAAAGTGGAATCCACGTGTTTCACAGAATAGTAGTGTAGAAGGGACTAAAAACACAAACCTCTGGATCTTTTTCAAAGTAGAGTTGTAAATCTTGAAACTCAGCTTTCAAGGCAATGACCCGCCCCTTGATTTCCTCTGAAAAGAAAAACCCATCACCAAATTTCTGAATGTAAAGATCATTCATCTCTGAAAATCTTTGCTTACAAACCAGCATCCAAGCAGTTTGAGGATTACATAAATTGTGATCATCAGCAGAAAAACATCTGCAATCAACACTGAGCAACTTGGGCCTGACAGTTTCTGTGGCTGAAATTGTTGCATGAAGTAGTTGCAGAAAACCATAACAAAAAATTCAACAACAATAATCTCATGACAACAACAACAGGACACCGCAAAAAAATGCTGATAGAGAATTTACTGGCAGGAAATTCTGAGACTAAAAAAATACCTAAAGAAGGGCAGCCCTTGAGAAGCTGCTCTTGCTCCTCTTCAGTCCACAAGAGTGGACTCAAAGTGGTGTGAGGAAATGTGTTGATGAAGGGCCACCATGCCGATTCTTTCTTTTGTGCTCTCTCATAAATGAACCATAGTGTGAGACCTATCAAGTCTCCTCTGCCTGTGGCCCCAGTTCCCCCCAACAACAACAACAACAACCACCCTCTGTCCCTACCTATGAGAAAGAGCTTCAATAAAACAACAGAATTTCAGTCCTAGTTTAGGGTTTACAAGAGAGAGAGAAAGAGATGCAATCCACAAGAAACACAAAAGACAGCAGCAGCAGCAGCAGCATCCAAGTTTTGTTCATGATTGTAAACCCCACCCAGCACAAACCTCACAGTAAAAAATCCATGGAAACACAGACAGACAGACCTGCTGCAGGTTGCGCGACAACTGGGTGATTGGCCACATCCGCACTTGTGACTGTGTAATTCTCTGGCACTTTCAATGCTACATCCCCTGCCTGCTCCAACATTTCCAACACTTCCACCCCTTTGTTAATACCATCAAATCCCTTGATTCTCTCACCCCCCCCCTCATGATGATGCCTGCCTGTTCCAACAATTTTGCAGCAATCTGTAGTTCCATAAATCAAGCCCTAGAGAAGAAGAAGAAGAAGATGATGATGATGATGATGATGATGATGATGATGAAGAACAAGGAGAACAAGAAAGTTTGCGGGAAGAATTCTTTGAAGAGAACTACTACCTGGATTGGGTATTTTGCAATTGCTCCAATTCCTTCCTCGCCACAGAGTGAGAGCTTCACAGCCTGCAACAATATTTTTCTCTTCAGCTCACCAGAGTTGGAAAAAGGATCTGGAGAGATGGTGATGGTGATGGCGATACTTCTTCTTCTGCTTCTTCTCTTCCTTGGTTTTGCTTGCGTGGGATTCTAGCTTGCTACAATTGGAAATTAGCAGCTAGCAGCTGCTTCAAGCAACACGCAAAGCATCCCATCATGTTCGCCATTCTTACCTGCTCTGGAAACCCTTCCATGGCCAGCCATTCCATAAGCTCTTGCAAAGCTTCCTCTGGTGTCGTTGTCGTTGCTGCACTACTGCTCGTTGCTGCTGACGAGCTGCAGGTTGCGCTGCCCCTCCGACTTCTTCCCATCCTCCTCATCCTCTCGCATGCTCCTCCTCCTCTCAACACGGCGCTCCGTTGACGCGAAGTGTGGCGAGGAGAGTAGGAGGAAAACAAGTTGACAAAGAGAGAAGAAGAAGAAGAAGGCGATGCAGGAGGAAGCGACAAGCTTGAGAACGAATGGAAGTAGCATTGCGCGGTGGAACTCATGGCTCGCTGGAGGCTGCACTCCATAGCTGCTGCTGCAGCACTAGGGTGATGGATATCAGCTCTTGGATCTTGAGCTCTTGGGTCTTATTATTATTCTTCTTCTTCTTCTCTTCAGCACTCCACAGTCGATCACTGCGAGGCGATTGCTTGGTGGGTCATTCCGCGGAAGATTCCCCAGGATTCTCGTGAGTACCTCCTCGCTCCATCTACGAGCAGATATATAGAAACAAACGCTGTTTCTAGTGGATATTGTTTTCTTGGACGATACCTAGCGGAAAACAAAACACATAAATCGATTCCAGTTGAGGAGGATACCTACTGTTAACTTTTCTTGCGATGTAGTTTATCTCTCTCTTGACTGCTTGCTGCTATCCATTCAACATCATGTTTGCTTGCTTGATTGCTTGAGAGTACTCCTCTGAGTCCTCCTCCCTCATTGCTTCCACAAATGCAACAGATATTCACAGAAGAAGAAAGATGGACAGATTTTTTTTTCTAATTTTTTTTTTTGGTTGAAATCTTGAGCAGAAATATTATCGTGTACTTTATCTATCAGGATGCATGCAATTCCTTTGTCACAATTGTGTGCCTGAAATTTTGAGCAGATAGATTGTTGTATTTATCAGGATGTGATTTTTTTGTCACAATGGTTTGCTTGAAATCTTGAGCAGATTGTTGTATTACTTACCATACCCATCAGGAGCTGATGCTTGCAGTCAGTCAGTAGGGGAGATGGCCATGAGTTGCTGCTGCCACCATGGATGATGAAGGTGATGATGGTTTGATATGTGGTGCCTGTTCATGAATAGACTAGACTCATGTGGGGTTTCCCCCTTTCTTCTTGATTGGATTTCCCTTGCTCATCATGTCCTTTTCTGATTTATGCTTTTGTGAACTATCTAACTAACATCATGGCTTTAGAGTCTTGAATCTTCTCCCTGTTACCACCAATCTTGTGTCATGAAGTTCAGTACATGTGTTCCCACTATATGACATTGACCAACCATTTGCCTGGATGCCGATGAGGTCGATAGGAACATTATTGTAGCTGCTCACTACCATCCATGTTGTTGTTGAAGGTTACTAAACATGTGAGAATGTACCCCATGGAGCTCAGTAAGTGTGTTGCCCCCTATGGTATTGATCTCCAAACATTTGCTTAGAACTGATGAAGTCTATTTGAATTTTATTGCAGTTGCTCATTACCATACATGTTGCTATTGAAGGTTACAAAATATGCAAGGGTACCACAAAGCTCAAGCATTAGTTCCTCTTATGGCATTGATCTCCAACTATTTGCCTAGTATTGATGAAGTCTATGGGAATGTTATTGCAATCGATCACTACCATACATGTTGAAGGTTACTGAACATGCAAGGATACCATGAAGTTTGATACGTTAATTCTTTATATGGCATTGATGTACAACCATTTGCTTGGAGCTGGTGAAGTTCATGGGGATGTTATTGCAACTATTAACTACCATACATGTTATGATTGAAGGTTAATGAACATGTGAAGGTAAAAGCTATTGAATTATTCAAATCCATTCTTCAAATCAATTTCGTCCATCTTTTCAAAGGTTTTGGGATTCCCTTTTTCTCTTATTCATCAGAGATATTGAATTTGGATATTTTATGACCTTAAAGGTCATCTTTGTCACAACCCTAGCCTTGGGCTCGTGACCAAAGTGAAGGTTTGCAAGGTTACAGGCCAAGAGGGAAGCCTGGGAGTGAAGGAAAGTGTGAAGGAATGAACCCTCACACTCCCAAAGGAGCTTCCACTTTGGGAGTTGGAGACCCAGTGGATTTTCGAACGTTCAAAGAGTGATTACAAGGGTCAAAATTCAATGACTCGAAGAGTTCTTTATACCATTGAAAAGTTATTGAAATGTAAATGTTTAAAATGGGCTCATATGGGCTCGCATGACCCATTTGGACATCTGAAACACAAGTTATGGCCAAAAGAAGGGCAAGGAGTCAAATTGGCAGTTTGACTCCCCACCACTAAAAGTCAGGAATTGACCCGATTTCCTTGCGTGTAGGTGGCGTGTGACATACCGTTGGAAAGCTCTCAATGAGGGTTACAACTTTATTTTAGACCTCATCTCAATTGGAGGTCTACACACAAAGTTATGGGGCCCCAAAGTCGTGGAAGTCCTAACTTTGGCAATTTCGAAACTCCCATTTGGGAGTCCCAAAACAAAAAGTCATTTAGAGGTGCGTCTCGTGGAGAGGCACAAAGTATACTACAAGGGGGAAGGCGATGGCTTCCCCCCAAGTTCGAGCCGTGGTGAGTCTTGTGAATCCGAATTGCCCGTGGCTCGTCCTAGCACCAAAAATGTTCCAACTATGCACTAACCACCTTGTGTTGTTTTTGTGCAGGTCCATGTGAATAGTTGATGCTTGTCACTCTTCCTAGTCCCATCCCGGAGCTCCAACACGCCCTTCTACCCCCTCAAAGTGTTACGAGCCAAAGAGTGTGCCCCGACTCCTTGTTCTTTCGTTATTTTCAATTTGGACTCACATTTGAATCCATTGAGGAGCTTGAGGGTGTGTCAATCTTTCTCAATTCTATTTAGGTTGATTTAAAGTGGTACTATGGAAGCATTCTTACTACTTATGAAGTATTTCCTTGTGTTTATTGTTTATTTATTTTAGTTCATCCCTTTATTGTGTTTTCCTAGTTCTAAATTTTTTAATTTTGAAATCTTTTGTTGACTTTAAAAAAAATTAACCTTGTTTTAGTTTTCTTAATCATGAGTATGGAGATTTCATGATTCTCATGAAAGATATTATGAATTTTTTTTTCGTAAATACATTCATGTTTCAAAACTAGTGTTCACACCATAGTTCAAAAGGCACCCACCTACCTCTAGTTGTGTGATTGGGTAGGATGCACCTTGGTTTAAAGTATATTGTATGTAAGTCTCTCAATGTGCCCATCCCCCTTTTGTGAAAATTAAAAATTGATTGTAGATGACAAACAATTTTTGTAATTATGCTTTGAAGTGGTGGGTAGTTTTGTAGAATGGGATGGGGGATTAGATATGAGTAATTGATTGACCTAACAATTGTTTCTAGCTCCTTTAGCTAGCCATCAGAAATTTGATGATTGCAATTGTTACAATTATGACTAGGGTTCAAGGAGGTTGTTGCTAATCAACACAATTGGAGAATTCATTATGAGAAAAGGGGGTTTATTATAACTAGGTTTGCAACTCAATTTTTGAGTTGTAATGACCACTTGTAACTTGTTGTATTTTTATGCCTTTAGTGCTAACAGACAAGTTACATGAGTTGTAAAAGATGCAATTCACCATATATACGGTTGTATACTTATGCAACCTACTACAATTGAGTTGCAACTCTTTTGGAACAATTCAATTTCAACTCATATACAACCTCTCTATAACTAAACAAATGACATCATGCTAACATGGCTTTTCATCCACCTAACAAAATGAATTATGTTGTTTTTTGTTGCAACTCCTTTGCAACTTATGGTACACATGTTAGGCCTTTATTATGCATATAATGTACAACTATAGGACAATTTGTAATTACGTAATTTGCTACTATTAACTAACTACTATTTGACTAGAAATATTATATTGCAATTAAGATTTTAGAAGGTGCATCTTTTTTTTGTTTTGCATAGTTGGTATTCTTTTCAAATTATGATTCCATGCATAAACATTATACAATGACATCAATGGTTAAATACTTTCCTAAAGTTGTAAACCAGTTGAAAGATGAACACAAACAACTACATGGGAACCACTGAGATGTAATTCGGTAGGTTTAATATTGGAAGCATGTTACAACTACCAAACAACTAATATTTCTTCTTGTAACACTAAGAAATAACTTAAGTTCTAGCATAACACATAGGATTTTGCAATTGTGTTCAATTTTCGGGTACACCTTAGTTATACATGAGTTGCCTATATTGCATAATGTAATAATGTAGCTATTATAAAATAATTAAAAATATGACTCTTGCAACTCTTTAGCAACTCTTGTGTTCAATGGGAGCTATAATCTACAATTTTGTTTTCGTGTAATGGATATTATATAATTAATTATTAGGAGTATAATAGTTGTATAGTAGTTGTTTGTTTTACTTTGGACAATTGTGCAACAATTTTATAGTAACCAGTAAAAGACAATGGTAAATTAAAGGCAATGTATTAATTATATTATGTTCCTATGTTAGTATTAGGGTTTAACTATGTGTCAAATGGTCATGATTAATTTACAACTATACATGTTTTGTCTTTGGGTCCAACGTGAGTGACCAAAAGTTCTATAAGCACTACATTAAAATGTGTCTTAGTTCATTCTTGGTTTCACTAAATTTTGAGTGAATTTGGACATTTTTACCATAGTGATATTGATCAACCCCCTAGTGAACAAAAATTAGTTGTTACGGATAGTGAATTGGTCCATTAGTATTTAGTGAAATACAAATTTATCAAGTTATTTCACTTATTAGTTAATTAACTAAACAACATGGAAATCAATTAAATTTAATATTATTTAATATTTAATGTAATATTTAATATTATTGATAATATCATGATTTCCAACCTATGAATTATTGACACATGTCACCTACTCTAAGGAACTATGTAAGAAAATATTCGGTCAATTTACCAATGTTGACCATAAACACACCATTTATGGAGTTTGATCCCTTGATTTTTAAGATGGAAACAAACACCCCTACCATCAAACCATCACACTTGTTATTATAATGTGTTACATTGCATTTTATTTATCAAATACTTCATTTTAAACATTACAAAAACATAAATTTTGAAAATTCATATTTTATTGAAATTTTGTCCAAATGAAATGATAAAAGTTTAATTTAAAAGTTTTTTCAATAATGTACATAATTACATTTATTTCCTTTTGAAAGTGTAAAATCATTTGAAAAATATTTGAATGTCACTATTCAATAACATTTCAATGACCATTTTTTTGAAAAACAAAATGTTTAATAAATGGATAATATTTTTGTTACTATAATAATACTACCTATGTTAGGCTACTTTCAGGTATTCTAGGGTTATTTTTCATTATTCTAAATTATTTCACCTTACATTATTTATAGCTATTTATGGATATTTTAATTTTTTTGGGTTATTTTTAACTATTTCACCCTAGTTACTTTCGATTATTCTAAGTTACTTTTGACTATTTTATGTTACTTTTAACTATATTAAGTTATTTCATCTTAGGCTATTTTCAACTATTGTAAGTTATTTTTAATTATTATATGCTATTTCATTTTAGGTTATTTGTGGTTATTATAAGTTTTTTTTATTATTCTAAGCTTTTTCATTTTAGGCTATTTTCAATTATGCAAAATTATTGTTGGTTATTTTTAGCTATGGAAGGTTATTTCACCTTATGTTATTATTATTTATTTTAGGTTATATTACCATAAACTATTTGTGGTTATTATATTGGTGGCTATTGTTGATTATTTGATTAGTGGCTATTAGTGGCTATTCTATTGATGGTTATTATTGATTATTCTATTGGTGCCTATTATATTGGTGGCTATTAGTGGCTATTATATTAATGGTTATTAATGATTATTCTATTAATGGCTATTGATAACTATTTTACTAATGGTTATTAGTGGTTATTACATTGGTGGCTATTAATGGCTATTTTATTAATGGTTATTAGTAGTTATTATATTAATGGCTATTGGTGGCTATGAATAATTATTAGTAATTATTCAATTAATGGCTATTCCATTCATGGTTATTGGTGGCTATGAATAATTATTGATAATTATTTTATTAGTGGCTATTATATTAATGGTTATTAGTGGCTATGAATAATTATTTGTAACTATTCTATTAGTGGATATTTTATTAATGACTATTGGTGGCTATGAATAATTATTGGTAACTATTATATCAGTGGTTATTCTATTAATGGTTATTGGTAGCTATGAATAGTTATTGGTAATTATTCTATTATTAGTTATTTTATTAATGGCTATTGGTGGCTACAAATAGTTATTAGTAATTATTCTATTAGTGGATATTCTATTAATGGTTATTGTTAGTTATGAATAGTTATTGGTAACTATTCTATTAGTGGTTATTTATTAATGGCTATTGGTGGCTATTTTATTAATGGTTATTGGTGTTATTCTATTAATGATTATTATTAGTTATTTTATTAGTGGTTATTAGTAGTTATTCTATTAATGCTTGTTAATTATTATTTTATTAGTGGTTATTAGTAGTTATTATATTAATGGTTATTAGTAATTATTCTATTAGTGGTTATTTTTGGTTATTTTACCTTAGGTCATAATATTTTATTTTATATTATTTTAAATTGTTATACTTAAGATAAAATAACTTATAATGACATAAAGTATAGCCTAAGGTTAGTTGAATAATGTAATTTAAAATAACTTGAAGTAAAAAACCTATAATAAGTTAGTTAAGATACCTTAAAGTAGAATAACGTATAATAATTTAAGGTATAATAGTTATAATAACCTATAATAACTTATAATAACTTAGGTTATAAATTAGAATAATTAAAGTAGCTTAAAATAACATAGGGTATATCATAAAGTAACATAAGGTATTTAAAACATAAACATAAAAATAAACCTATTTATCACAATAAATTATAATAGTGAATTATGTCAACTAGTAATGAAACACGATGTTTACATAATGATATTATAATGAAATAACTTTAACCAAGATGAAATCACTAAAGTGCAATGAATTTATTTCACTTTTAAAGTCCCATAGTGCTTTTGGCAATGAATTACACCCCACTTTTGTAGTAGTAAAAAGTTGTGCATTGATGGAATTACAACTAAACAACAAAACTTCGAGTACATTGTAACTATTGAAGAATTGTGATCACCGATTAACAACTGCATAGTAATTAATATGTATCAACTAAAAAAACTCCATTATAACTACATGCATTCAAGTGGATACCAATTCCTAATTCTAGGGGCCCTTGATTGCTTGGTGTTGTGGGAAACTATACTACAACTCACTAGGAACTAATAGAATGGAAAGTATACATAACGTGGCAACTTGGTTATTTGACTATAATACTTATATACAATTATGTCCCATTGATGGATGCCCTTATTTGCAACTAGGTTTTTGGCTTTATGGTTCAATGCAAATGCATGGTAGTTTTTTGAACAATGTACTACAATTATATGATAACTCATGTAACTTTAATGGGTAATTTCCATGTATTCTTGTTGTACTACTATAAAATTATAGGTTGAAAATGAAAGAGTGTGTAACAACTAATTCAAATGCTTGTTGGGTGCAATAAATTTCAATTTCAATTGTTTGGAATAATCAACATTAATTGGACAACATCTAATATGTAACTTGTAATGATGGCTTTGTAATTGGTAACTAATTAAGAATTGGCATATTTTCTTTCTACTAATGTTTACTAATTACTAGGCCATGCCTACAAACCATTAGGGTATGACTAATGTGTATTTGGATTCCCATAGTTCTAGACACACTAGATGATGCAACTAGAGGGTTGTTGTTGGGAACATTATACATGATCCCATCTATTAAATTCCAATCCTATGCATTGTCATTTAGATCCAATCAGTAAGCACCATTTTTATGGATAAGTTCCAAATTTGTTAATTAAGAACCTACATTCAACATATTGCCCATCAATTTAAGTAGGTGTTTTCATAGTGCTTGGGTCAGATGACATGGACTACATATTGTTATTTTAAACACACAACATAACATATATTCAAGGTAGAAAATTATTCAATGTTGGTTGTCAGAAAATAATTAAATAATCAAACAGCCAAAATTCTCATATTACTTGTTAAGGAATGTAGTTGCACATATTGGCCTTATAGTCCATCCATACTTTAAAATCCATGCTTGCAAGATAAATCCCCATTTGTAGTAGAAATTGCATTTCAAACTTTTTCATTTGATATCCAAGATGCTAGATAGTTAGGTACATTTCAAAAAGGACCAAGTTTGCATATTTATACAAGGCAAGATACAAGGCTTGAATGTTACCAACATGAATAAGATGTGGCCCTGATAGTTCTTGAAGGCTTTTGACAACATGTAGATGCTCAAATGCAAACAATGAATCCCATAACATGTGGTATTGCACAGTAACAAAAACATATTAAAATATACATAAATATTGTAATCACCTCTCTTCAAATACACAAATGAATTTCGAAAAAGGCAACAAAACAATTGGGAGGAAACAAAATCTATTACAAAGCTAGAAAAGACCAACCACGTTATGGCAATGATTAGCCAAAAAACAAAATTTCAAGCCATCCATGCTTGTACCACTATACTTAGCATGCTACATCTCCTGCATGATGGTGACGCCATCAAGTAACCAAAAATTGGGCCATTCAAGTATCAAACATGAGCAAGAACTAATGAAAAGATTCATGTGTTTGTCAAAGAACCTCATAGTGCACAATCATGTGCTCCTTCACAAGATGTTTTTTAGCAACAACATTAGGCTCCATGGGACCTTCATTCTTAGTGGGTAAAGGCACATACCCCACACAACTGTACTACAACCCCCTCATAAAGAAAAAAAATTGTACTACAAAGATTGAGACAAAAATAAAAAGACAAGATTAATGACCCCAAGACCTTGTTAAATATAGTCCTTAAAATTCACTAAGCATTATAATGGTTGGCTTGATAATGCTAATTATACTAGTTATGATGCATGCACAACAAACAAATCTTACGATCCATATCAAAAAGTCTAGTACACCTACTGCCAAAAATACACAAATCCTTCACAACATAGTTATAAAGCCTAGCTTTACACTATGGGACCCATTTAGTGTCCACCCAATCATAAGTTGCTACTCATCAACCTTTTTTATCCCTTTCCTTGTTTGCATCTTTTGATTCTCCATACTACATACATGAAAAAATTAGATATATACCTTATAACTAATATTTCTTATTAGCCATATAACTCAACAAATGCACATTAAAAAAAATATTACAGCAATTTAGATTCAAGGGTGGATTTTTTCCTTATCCTTTCTACTTGGGAGAGAATTTAACTCACATAAATCTTGCAAAAATATTACAATAAAACATTGCCTTTCCTTAGTGTTAATTCCAAACAAACATGGCAAAAACTACTCCATCACTACAACATGTATTCCAATTTGCAAATGTAGTATAAGCTCTCATTGACACCCAACATTCTAATCATTCAATGCCTTAAGATATTGTAAATTGGAATATTCCCACAATGTGCATGTTCCCTCCACATCCTTCAAATACCTATGAGGAGGACAATCTTCCTTGTTGGGGGCAAACAATCCTATATTGCCATCTATAACCCGTCGCACTACCACCTTGCACATGTTTTCTTGTATTTTCTTGAAGTGGAACAATTCACCTACAACTCCCTCCACTTGCCCACTCACTACAACTTTCTTTTTGTCACCTGGGTCCACCAAATCTACTTTGTCTCCTTTAACAAATTGGCATGTCAAATCCTTAGGGCCCCACAAATATTAGAATGTGGAATTTACTTTCCTTAGTTCTAACTACCACTTCAAAGATCACATACCAAGTATGTGAACTTACTTTCCCTTTTGTAGGTGACCTAGTGCCCTTCTCAGAACCCCTTGTTGCATATGTCTACACACAACAAATCATAGACCATGTTAAACCAAACAAAGATGCTACTCAACTATGTATGAAACCAAGAATAGTCACACAATACTAATAAATTGCAAGCAAAATCACGTACCTTATTCAAACTAGGATCTACGATTTTTTGATGTTTCACAAACTAGTTTTTCTTAAGGACTTGCCTCCCCTTGAACACTTTTGTGCTTACTTTTCCTGTTGAGTCCAACTCTTCAACCTCTCTACCACCGATGGCATTCCCATGATTTCCAACCTCATTGTTGATGGTAGTTGAGCCTAATTGTCACTCATTGTTCACCTTTTCATCATCTATAGCATTTCCATCTTGTAGGCCCTTGCCACTAGCTTCAACCCCATCAACTTGCTCTACTTGCAAAGCTACACTATACCCACCTAAAGCATCCCCAACCATTGTGTTTAGTTGCAAGGTTACAATGAGCCCACCAAAAACATCCCCAATCACTTGCTATGTTTACAAGGGTACATTGTGCTGACCTAAAGCATCACCATCCATTGTTTTTCCTTGCAAAGGTTCAATGAGCCCACTAGAAGCATCCCCATGCACCTTATTTGCTTACATGAATGCAATTTCCTCACCAGAAGTCTGTAGATCCATTGTAAATGCTTACAAGGGTTTAGTCTACCCATTAGAAAGAGTGTCGTGACGTGTAGTGTCGTGACATACAGTGTCGTAAAGGTGTGAATCCGTAGGAAACTCTACTAAACAAACAGCCTAAAACCAATTAAAGGTAGAAACTAATCAACTAAAAAGAGATGCATGCACACACATATATACACAAAGCACAAGGGAGGCTGAGATGAAATTCTCATGTATCCCCCCCCAGACCTGAGCCGGGAAAAGCGTGGCATGGTCTGAGTAGGAATCAAGGTGCTGTAGG
>Ga0209611_10009139_pt1 | contig 15129 bp, 10 predicted proteins | sample S1TSphgellanicum_3_FD_187693 | JGI IMG/M metagenome (GOLD analysis project Ga0209611, IMG submission 187693) | Host-associated microbial communities from peat moss isolated from Minnesota, USA - S1T2_Fc - Sphagnum magellanicum MG (SPAdes) (version 2) | ecosystem: Host-associated > Plants > Peat... | reverse complement strand
CTGAACACCCTAGTTTGAATAAGGGCTGCAATGTAATTCAATGGTAAACTAGTACTAAACATGTTAATTTAACCATTATTTTGTTTCAAGGAATGATTGTAATCTATGATCAAGTTTCGAACCTATCCATCTTTTCCGTTGAATACCAAAATATTATATTGTGCAATGCTTTAAAAAGATTCATATAATTTTAAGTCTATTTAATTTAAGGGTTGCACATAAGTGCAATTATGTGCAAGCTTTTGTTGCATATGTGCAATATGTCCCATAGTGACATATTAAAAGATTATATTTCATCCAAAAGCACTTTGAATTTGGGGCACACAATTTGGGCTGTGCAGGTGCCAACTCAAAAAGGGGTGCATAAGAGAGGGAACACTCTTTGCACCCTTTTCTTGACAGACTACTCCTTGCACACCCCCAAATAGTTGACCTCCTAAATTTCCAGTTTTTGTACAAATGAAATTTTTTTTTATCAAAATCCTTTACTGTATATTTCCAGAGGTGATGGATCATTGGTAGAGCGCCTACAGTGCCTCCAGGAAACTGCAAAAAAAACCGTCCTGGGTTCAAACTCAGTAGTGTCCAGGTGCATGTTGCTGAGCGGCCAATGAGCTTGACTTTGTGCATGCCAACAGTTTGTCAGGTTAGGGTCTGCTAGTGATTGTTGCGCCTCCAAAGGGAAATGAAAAATCTCTTCTAAAATATCAATTTTGATTTTCTTTTTTGCCTTAGTCAGCACTGCCTTATGTACTAGGCTAGGCAGGCGAGGCCAAGGGCAAGTTGGGATCTGCAACCAGTCAAAACTGTTGTGCAACAGCTGTTGCAGAATTGGCAAGGTCTGTTAATTAGGTCTATAGAATTGGCACCCGTGCTGAACAGCTGATTCCGGATGAGAGAGTCAGTGCATCAAAAGGGAGAATAAGACCGAACAGCTGTTGTTGACACTTTCTTCCAAAATGGGTACATAGTTAAAAAAAGCAACTTCTGACATTATTGCCTGAGACTATTCTGAAGAAAAAGCTTGTCTAGTTTAAAGAGTACTATTAGGAAGAAAAAGCTGGTGTAATTCAGAGAGTACTATTTTGAAGAAAAAGCTTGTGTAGTTCAGAGAGTATTATTCTGAAAAAAAAGCTTGTGTAGTTTAGAGAGTAACAGTTACACACCAAACCCAAAGCCTAATCTTGTTCCTTTATACCAAAATCATTCTGATTGTTTTGAGTGCAAACTGTCTGCAATGTGAATAAACAGTCAAATCTTTTTCTTTTTCCCTTTTTTCAATGGAAGGAGGTCATATGTTTTAGACGCTTTTTTTTTCCTTTTGAAACACGTCAGCAGACCTGACCTGACAAAACCTGTTGGAATCCCGAGAACGAAAGTCAAGCTCGTAGTGAATAGAGAGTATCAGCAGGAGTTTCATCTGGCACACAATTGGGGTTTGAGCTCAGGACCATTTTTTAAAATATTTTTGCGAAATCTCAGGTTACACATTGAGCTATTCCAGTGAGCCATTACCCTTTGGTTATCTTCTTGACGATTTCAATAACATAAACTTTTTTTACATCTTTGACAAGTGGTTATCCCAGGTCTTGTCCCCTCCTTTTAGAGATCTGATCACCCCATTAGTGGGCCCAGGGTGTTTTTTTTTTCAAAAAAATTTATGATGTAACTTTGGTTATAGACCAGATGTTTATGAAATTTTAGAAATTTAAAAGTCGTTCTTATCTTGGCTGCCTGCTGGAAAATGTTCTAGAAATCTGGCAATGATATATAAATTAGGGCCATTTTTTTCATAAAACTCCTTTGAATGTGTCAAAAGCATATTTTTCAGGCTAAACAAATGAAAAAATTCACCCCCAAAACATTAGAAATAAAGCCCCATTCCACTATTCATCCCACTACACATTGAAAGCTAACATCACTCCAATGAAATCAGCATTCTAATTTCTAACTCTATGTATTCACTACGAATAAGTATCAAACTTTTTATTGCAAGCCAGTAGTTATAGTGATTAGGTTCTTGCAAAACCAACACCAGGCAGGCAGGGTACCATACCCAGTCCATGTGAATGACCAAGTGCATAAAAATATGGCCCATTTAATGCAAAAGACAATACCAAGGGGTCTGTTACAATGTTTTTTCTCTCTGGCGAATATTTGCCATTTTTTTGACAAAGAAATTGGGGGAAATAAATTCCAGTGTAAATTGGACTAATTTTTGGTTAAGGTTTGAGATTAAAAATTGAGAAAATGAAAATAAATAAATAATAATAAACACTGGCCTGGACGTTATTCCATTTTTTAATTATTTATTTACTTTCGTTTCTCCAATTTTTTGCTTCATCTTTTGCTGAGCACAACTTCCCCTTGATAGCATGCCCTTAAGATACATGAAACAAATTATGCCAACACTTTACATCAGCAGTTTTTTACTCTTTTAATAGTTTTCTTAAAGGTTATGGTCAATTTTAATGCTAGATTTTCCTTGGGTTGATTGCCAATCATGCTACACCAAATAATTTAGGGGGGGGGGGAACTTTGATATGGAGATGACATTGTTTTTTGCATCCATGCCCAAAAAGGAGTGAGGACATCAATTGTGGAAGGCAAAATAGCTAAAGATGTTATTGCATGAGATGGACCCACAATGTTGGTATTCAGCAATGTTGTGGCATTATCACAAACAAAGACAGACCCTTGACGGTTATATGTCAGGGTATATATATCCACTTAATTGTTTGGTGTCAAAAATAAATAAAATTAAGGGGCTTATGAACATCTAAAGGTCATGAGCTGAGATAACCACCATTTTGAAAAACTTGCCCATTTTTTGTGAACTTTGGTTGGGGTTTGCATAGAGGTGTGGTTGGTTTTTCTTTTTAGGGTGAATCTTTGTAGTCTTATGTGGTAGCTCGAGAGGAGTTGCCTTCATTTTTCTTTGTGTCTTCATTTGCAAAGAATTGTAGCCTAGGAGGGGGTTTCAGACCTATGAGGATTAATTTTTGATTAATCCCTTCTAGCACATAGGTAGACTATCAAACATACTTCAAAACAACACTTGCAATATTCATGATTTCCAACATGAAACTTTACACTCTTTTGGGATAGGATCACCCACGTGCCTAAAGTCGAATCTTTATGTAAGAACTACACCCCAAGGGAGTTCATCACACGCACCTAAAGATCTTCCTTAATGGGGATGACTCACCAAAGATTATAAAGTTTACACAACAATATTCACGATAATCTCCACATTTTATTTCTTCAAGGATTCCTATTCACATATGATATATCTACAAGTCTTGATCCAACTAACAACATGAAGTTATTGAATGCAAATTATGAGCCCCAAAAGCTCGAATCTCTACCACCTTATATACTTGAAGGAAAAAAATGGATGAATAGTTAACCACATTCATCTACATCTATTCCCCATGTATCAAACCAATAATCAAGTGTCACTTATAATTCTCCATCCTTCTATGGATAGGTTCTACATTATTGGGAATCTAGGATTTGGTCAAGTTTACATACTTGACCTCCCATTATTACTAACCTAAAATAGTTATTTAAATTGTTCGTAATCAACCTTTATGCCCCTAGTCAAAATATTCTCTTTTTAAGGCCCATGAGGTTCATTATTTTATTCCCTATTTTAATCCATACTATTACCCTTACATTAATACTATTATTTGTAAAAATTAGTAGTTATTTTGTTGTTATAGAACCATGTGCAATTTTTTGGGGTTTTTTTCACCTTTTTTTCTACTTGTCATCATCATCATCATGCCTTTGTAGGTAACAAGGGGAGTTTAGCTCCCCTAGCATGTCATGCTGATGATAGTTATTTCAAGTAAAAGGGGTAGCTCTTAATCATTACCATCATTTTAATCTATAGTAATGAACTAAGGAGGTTTGTCAATGATTTCAAGCCTTTTGTTTATTTATTTATTTATTTCTTTCTTTCTTTCATATTATCCTTCTTTTTCCCCTCTCTTCTAACTTTTTTTTTTAGGTTTGTGAAACAACAAATTAGTGCAAAACGCAATGGAAAATACAAACAAAGAACATGAAGGGCACAAGAACAAGTGCAAAAGGTAATGGAGTTTACAAACAAGGAACATGAATAGTTTTGCTAGAGAAGGGAGCAACGAAGGAGAGGGGATTATATTGCTACTGACAACAATAATACCAATTGTAAAAATTTCAAAATTATAATGCACTTTAATCCTTTGTTTTAGATATTTGTATGTTTTCCCTAAGTTCTTGTGTGAACATTACTAATTTTCTTGACAAATATTTTATAGTAGTGTTGTGAGGCATGTAGTGTTATGACAAAATATTGTTTAGCCCATTTCGAATGCACATCTATGACTTCCTTTATTTTGCCACTTTTTTGTTTGAAAAATGTATACACAATTCTTACTCCCTCCACATATGCACAAACTTTTGTTTCTTTCTCTCCCAACCAAAGGAACATTTACTTATTTAATGTAATGGCACTGTATATTTTGAATATTATGTTGTCTTGTTAGGAAATGGATGTGTAGCAATTCTTCTCTAACAAGGACACAACCTTGATTCCTACTATCTAGTTTTTGAAATTTTTGGAGATTGAAAAACCTATTTGATTGTAACTTTTTCAAATTTCAAACTTAAAGGTTCCTTATGAGGTTGGTTAATACTTCTTAAGTTCTAACCAAAATTTTGATTATTATATACAATGGTAATGTCACATATTTGTGATTATTAATTGATTATTTGAATTGGGTAGGAAAACCTTTCATGCCTAACATGTTAACAATTACCAAATCACATTCTTGATAAATGTTGTTGGCCAAATGATTGACAAATGGCTTCACTCCTTAAGGGGGAAAAAATCATGAATTATAACTAGGTGTGCAAAATCAAAACCAAGGCCATTACTTGTGTTTGAGTAGAACCCAACTTGGTTGAAATGGCTTCACTATTCAATGTTAAAGAATTATTGGCAATGTGTGTAATATGTTTTACCCCTTTGCCACACCACCAAAGAAAAAATAATCTAGCATACAAGGAAACAAAAAGTGATGAATTCCATATAATGGAATTTTGGGATTTGATAAATTAACAATGTGTAATACCATGATTAGAAACAAATGGGCCTTTATTCATTTCATCTAGGAAGTTAATGCAAGTTGACATTGATGAAAATAAATTGTAATGATCAAATTCCTTACTTTGTGATTTTTAGTTTAGTTGTAAATTGCACTAATTAAGGTTTAATTTTTTTTGTAAATCAGAGCTCTATTGTGAATTAAATCTTAGTTATAACTTGTAGCTTGGTTGCAACAATTTGGTTGTAGCTTGTAACTTGTAGCAGTTTGGTTATATCATGTAGTAGTTTGGTTATAACGTGCAATAATTTGGTTACAATGTCTAGCAATTTGGTTATAGCATGTAATAGTTTGGTTATAACATGCAATAATTTGGTTATAATGTGCAACAATTTGGTTCAACTTGTAGTTTAGTTGCAACATGTAATAATTTGGCTACAGCTTGCAATTTGCAACAATTTTATTGTAACTTGTAACTTGTAACTTGTAGTTTGTTTGCAACTTGTATTTTGGTTGTAGCTTGCATTGACTAGGGTTTAAACATTTTGTTGTAAATCATAGCTTTGTTGCAAATTGAAGCTTGGTTGTAACTTGCACTAATTAGGGTTTAAAGATTTTGTTACAAATCGGAGCTTTGTTGCAAGTTGAAGTTTGGTTACAACTTGTAGCTTGGTTGCATTATTTGGTTACAACTTGCATTAATTACTGGGTTTAAAGGTTTGGTAAGCAACTTAATTGTAACAATTTAATTCTAGCTTGCATTGATAGTTGTAGTTAACATATTTTGTTGCAATTAAAGCTTCGTTACAACTCAATAAAAATTTGATGTAGTGTTGGGAACTAAGCTATTTACATTGTGTAGTGTGCAACATGGATATAAAAAAGGAAACTATTGTTTTGAGAATGTTGGTGGTGTTGATGGACCACCTACATGTGAAAATGTGGCCACAAACAATTCAAATATGGAAAATGTGCAACCAAAACTTGGCAATTCATTAGAAAATTAGATATTACAAATTGCAATTATACAAGCTCAAGTTAAACTTTGGAAACCACACCACTGAAGTTCAATTTGTTGGGAATTTTTTGTTGTGAATGATGATTTGTTCATGGATCTTGAAAATCCGCAAATGTTGTGATGTATTGTTTATAAATAAGAAAAAACATTAAGTATTATTATATCCCAAAGTTTTGTTTTGGAAAAGGGTTTGATTAAGTATAATAAGATTAATGGACTTATTCCCATGAAGAGTCATCTTGATATTGCACATCCTAGGTTGTTTATGCTAAGAAAAACACAACTTGTAGAAAAGGCAATATTTGTTAATGTAAAACATACACGACAAAGAGGGAAGAAAAGGACTAGGCCTTCTAGTTTTGCAATCACCACTTATTTTGGGTCCACAAACCCATACAAAAATAATGATGAAACACATCATATGTTTCTTGAGGATCTAGTGCTCTACATTTGTAAAGGATATTAGGCACTTTCCATTACATAAAATATATGGCTAAGAAGGTTAGTTTTATGCTAATGTCCCCAAGTTTCATTTCCTTCCTAGATTGTGCTTATGGATGATGTGCTTCTTATAATGGCAAAAAAGAACTTCGGACTTGCATGTACTTCCAAACCTTGCATTTGTAACCACTGTTTTTGCAAGTTTTGATCTTTAGATGTTTAGGGGCAATGTGAACATTTTTGCCCTTGTGATAAAAAATTTAAATGAATCCCGGACCCCTATACATGTTGATGCATCATGTGATTGCATTTGTGAAAAATGAGGGCAACAATTTGATAACCATGACATTTACATCATGCTCCATCATTGATTTTGAACCTTTAAAGCTTATCAAGGTTTATAAAGGTACATGTTTTGGGCACATGATGTTTAAAGCATGCTAATATGCTACTAATGATGACAAAATTTCTAAGGGTTTGGTGCAAGTGAATGTGAAAGATGCACATGCTACTTTACAAAAGACGATAACATGGATAAAGAAATCCAAAAAAGGGAGACAAGAATGGGTGAAAGCATGGTAAAGTGTACAACTAAAAATACTTGCTAGTCTACTTGTCAAGTGAACAAAAAGTAGGAGCAAAACCCATCATAAAATTATTATATATTCAATCTTTTTAGTTGAATGATAAATAACAAGATACTTCTTCATTATTACACATTAATTTTTAAATTTTGCATTATAAAAGTAAGTTTCAAGTAGACTTTTCTAAATGCAAGTAGCTTTTTAAACCTATTTTTTGCAGTGTAACATTTGATTCAAGTATGTGTCGAGTATATTCTACCAAAGAAAAAGTAGATTTGTTTTTTTGGTGAGGCCCTTAAATATACAATGATCTTTATGTTATAACTTCATACATGTATATTTCATTAAATATTCTAATGAAAGAGTAGGTTTGAACACCATATTGACCAATCAATTTCAAACCTATTTATTCCCTACTTTATTCTAAAGTTTTTGAAATTTTGCATTTGATTTACAATAAACCCAACTGAGGGCTCAATAGTTTCAAAGTGAAATTTGAATTAACTTTATTATGTTTTTGTGAAATATTGCCTCTTTTTTAACTTGATATTTTTTTGGCAACTTTTTCTGTATACTTTACCATGTTTTCACCCAAATGGGAAAAGGTTCAAATATTGAATGTGGGATGCTGCCTCAAAAGTTTAAAACCCTAGCCAAAACCAAATTTGCATCCAAAGTCATCATGTGTGGGGAGACTTTGGAATTCAAACAAACCATCATCACATGCTATGGAAAGCAAAAGATTGTTATTTTACAACAAAAAGTTCTAAAAGCCCAAATGTGGGCCATTATGAAGGCAATCACATCATGCTTGAACCTTGTGGTTACAACTTGTGTTATGAATAAGTCGCATGGTCACTAGTTGTTGTCTGATGTTTTGACCACTACCATTAAACCTTAACTATCAAACTATAAGTTGAACTAGTTGCAATGGTGCAAATTTCAAATGGCACAAAAGCTTTTGATCAATTTGATTATGACCTCATCTCCTTCCAAAGAAAGATGTGGGAAGAAGTTGTGAAGGTTTTCAAACCTTTCTTCTAATTTCTAAATGTTTTTGATATAAACCAAGTTCATAACATGTTTGTTGTTATGTTGGATCCTTAATTCAAATAATTAGGAATTGTGGAAAATTTGGTGGGAAGTGGGGATGCAATCCAGCTAAGTTTTGAGTATGATTTGAAAGTTGTAATCCCCCTTTTCATAACTTGTTTTGAAACCCTAAACCCTACTATTGAGACATGTGCTTCTTTTGGTTATGGTGATGAGTTCAAAGATGAAGGTAACATGTTTGGGGTTGGAGCATTTTTTGAGGAATCTTTTTGAACACTTGTCATTAATTATCTTTGTTTAAGAGGTTATCCATACCACGTGCTACATGTGAAAATCCTCTTGCTTGGTGGTGCAACCATGAAGGGCAATTTTCGAATGTGGTATTTTTGGCCAAGCAAATTCTTGGCATCCCAATGTTACAAATTGAAACAAAAAGAATATTTAGTCTTGCTAAGTATAACAACTTTGCAAAGCTATGAGGAAAACTTGGATAGGATCATCACAATTGTTAAAAATTGCCCTAATAATCTATGCATTAATTGTATGCCAAATAAGACCATGAAAGGTTATATGAAAGCTAAAAGGTCTTTGGCTAATGACAATCATGAGTTAATTGAAGTAAAATATTTTGAAAATCTGAATATTGATGGTATTAACACAGGTAATCAACTTTATGATTTTTCCTTGTCTTTTTTGTTTTTTTCATTTTGCTGTCACTAACATTTCCAAGTATCTGCAATAGGTTTTCTCACTAGAAAGCTTGGAAAAAATTTGGCTTGGAGAAAGTCAATTTACTAGAGTTGGATATTATGGGATGGCAAGTTATTGGGTTTTTGTATGGGTTTTTGCATGGGATTATTAGGGTTGGGTTTGGGGTGTTGGTGGGACATGTAACTTGCACTACAATGGGCATAACTATTTGAGAACTGGGGTTCAATTCCGCCACAACTTACCACAACTTACAATTTTGGAACATGTTTTTAGGCAAATGGAAAAAAAATATGATCATATTGATTTTGTATATGCATAATTTCTATATGTATCTATAGTGAAATTTATATTTGCAAAAGGATCTAAATTAAACTTGAATCCATATCGAATAGATTTTGAATATGTATCAACCTTTGTATGTATCCATAGTTTGTTTGAATTTTATAACTGGAAAATTCATATCTATTGAAGGATCTAAATTAAACTAGAATCCATATCCACCTCTATAAATAAATTGCGAAATTTTTCAATGCATACTTATCTATATTATTTTTTTACATAAAATGCTTTATTGATATCTTAGAATTAACCTTGAAATGCGATATTTGGCCAACATTGATTTGAACTTAGCTTTGCCCATGTTAAAGCTAATGTTGTCTGGAAATATGTATTTATATTTTTGATATATCGTTAATTAATGGTATATAATGTTTTCAATTTGTTTACCCATTGGGTAAGGATATATAATTAGCATTCAAAAAAATTCATGAAGTTAAGGTTTAGGTGTTCAAAACATAATTTTCTTTATAAATGGGTACAATCTAGGTACCCCCTTATCATATACCTTTTTTTGGGGTAAAGAATGGGAAATGTTTTTCTTAATTTAATTAAAAATGAAAGAAGATGTCCACATTTTAAATGTCAAGAGGTCAAACAACTTTCAAGGGTCAAATCAATTGTCAAAAATGCAAGAATCAAAGTGTTTGATTCGTCCTTAACTAAGATAAACATGCCTATAAGAACATTTAGTGTATTAGAAAATAATGATGTCATGGTTGACATTCAATTGGTGATGGAATCTAAACATAATGTGTAGCTTATCTTTGGACACTTTGATAAGTTTCTGAATCATCTAATCCCATTAAGTAAAGTCAAAGTTATGGCCTTCTAAAATAAAGAAGGTCTTCCATTCGGAATATATCCTTACCACACACCTACAACTCCTAGCATGTGCACTTTTACCACATGTTAACAATCCTTCATATGGTTTTCCCAAAGTCCTCACATCAAAACTTACGTTTTGGGAGGTTTCCAAACTTTTCAATTTTCTATTTATTTATCCTTGTGATGGGCCAATAAAATTGGCTAATTGCCAAAAGAAAAAGAAAAAGAAGTAAGGAGCTTGGAAGTCACCCCATTTAATTAATAGAACTAACACACTTTAAGGTTTAAGCCATATTTACCCTATGTTTTTTACCCATACATGAAAATATATCTAATTCAAGGTGCAAGTACTTTTTACATATATCCAAGGTTATGAATAGGGTATAAATTTTCACATTTACATACCCTTGGGTATTTGCTACATTAGGGTATGTTGATTTCAAAAACATTTTAAAAATAATATACCCTATCCATACCAAATGGGTATCTAGGTAAAAAATATACCCACACATTGATTAAAACCCTATGACTTTGATTTTGGCACATTTTTTCAAATTAAAAAACCTCCAAATGTAATTCAAAAATCGAGTTTTGGCCTAGTTCCATGTACACATTACATAATCCCCTATGCTAGATATTGTATAGGTACAAAATTTTATAACAAACTAAAATTGGGGTCTTTATAGGTATGGAGTTCAACAATTAACAAAAGTTAATAATTTTGAAATTGAGTTTATTTGTCGACTTTTCCAAAAAAAATCAACTTGCTTACTTAATAAAAACATGCCCCTATTTTCAAAAGTGTTTTTTCATGGTTTTGGTTTCAAGTCCAAATTTAATAAAAGACTAGTTTCACAATCCAATAAAAAGGTGTGAACTCAAGTTTAGGTCACAAAATCTAACCTTGAACCCTTAGTTTGAAGTTCCATGATGCATTTTGGCAAATGTTAATACAAACCAATCTTCGGTATTTTTTAATACATGTAATACTTTGTTGTTACATGTCTATTGAATAATTAGTTAAATTTGAAGATTCCACTATTATAAAATATATATTCCAAAATATTTTATACTTACCTCCACCAACAATTTTTCTTGAAAAAGATAAATTTTGAAAATTTTCAACATTTCTAAGAATAATATAATTTGTGCTAAAGCTATTAAGTATTATAGTAATTTGAAACCCACTTATAGAGGTCATTGAACAATATTCACACCAACTATTTTAATCTTGTTGCAACATGTTTATATATACCCACCTATTTAATACCTAACAAAGTCGCCAGACATGGAATTATGGCATTTTTTTGACAACCCAAAATACTTATGTACTTGAAATGAATATTCCACAAAAAATGTTGGGAGTAAAAGTGCAAAATTCTCATAAATAAAATAAATGAATGTTTTTGAACTTTATGTTAACAAAAAAAATATTTATGGAAATCTTCATTGTGTTGACATTGTGGTTATGTATTACAATAATTTCCTTGGGCTTGCAATATACAATTTGCTTTTGTGAAAGCTCCTAGGGTTAGGGTAATGCATGCAATATCAAGAGCTGAATTTTAAAATATCCATGGCATGTGTATAGTTATTACCTTTTTTTTCAATGATATGTGGCCATCTTTTTTGTCTTTGGCTAGCCTATGTGATGAGGCCAATACGCATCTTTGTGTCCTATTCACCATGAATGTAATTGGACAATTGGTACCCAGCAAAATCCACAAAATCCATTTAGATTGCTAGGATGAATGTCCTTGCAACAATCCTAAACCTTAAACCATCACCCCATTGTTCCAAAAACAGACATTGTTTTCATTTGTTTGATGCTAGGGACTCCTTTGGAGCACGTCATTCTTGTGTTCAAGCTTTTGTTGCTATCATTGCCTTTTTCAATGGAGAATGAAAATATTTCACTAAAATCTTCATGTGTGCTTGATTGCAAATTTCCATAATAAACTCCTCCATGTTTCGAAGTTGTTGGTACATTTGTAGTTGGGTTTTTTTGCATCCTTTTCACATGACTTGAAATTTTAAATGACCACTACCATCATCTTGTCCCACACGCTAAATTTGTATTTAGTTGAATGGTTTTGTTTGTACATTTATTTTGAGGTTGTGTGCACATGGAATTGTGCAAGTCAATACAATGGGAGTGGTGATTCAACTTGAAAAATTGCACAAAGGGGAATTACATGGTCAAATGATAGCAATTTGGAGGTTAATGGCATGTTTTTAGCTAGAAGTCATCATGTTATAGGATCATCTTTTCAAACCTATGGGTTTGATTACCTCCAAAGCTTCAAAAAACACCTACTACAAATTACCTTGAAAGTAAAACCACAAAGAAAGAAAAAATAACTAAAATAACTCATTCCACACACTTGAAGAAGGTTTACATTCTTAAAACATTTGCAAGAGGCATTTGTACTTTAGAAGACAAGAAATGAAGAAATACACATAAACTATTTATTGTCATCCTAATTGAAGAAAAATCTAGGGAGCATAGAAGACAATTTTGTGTATTACACAACTACTTATTCTTAACTACTTTCTAGACACAAATGAAAAGAGTAATCACATACACACATAGATTCTTTTTGTCACACACCATAAACCCAACTTCATTGCCTTGCCAAAGTACAACAATTTCCTCACATTCTAACTTCCTCTCACACCATAGTTCATATGCTCCCCAAGCTCCCCCTATGAAGAAGGTGATATTCCTTGGATTTCTCCATTGGCGATGTGCACATGAAAACTTAATCTCCTCCTAAATTAGTGTTACTCCTCCCCAAACTCCACCTAACTAACGCTTAATTAGCCAACTCCCTACCTTTTAAAAGTCTAACTAAATGAGTTAGTGTGTCTTCCCTAAATTTAGGGAACTATCAATTAAACCTACCACCAATAAATTTTAGAACTTACCAGTTGCCCTACTAACTTTAATTAACCCCTAAAAGGAGGTGAAATTTACCTTCTAACGTTGGTTAATCATGACTTTACAACATTTTGTGTTTTTAATGATTAAGCAATTAACTTTGTAACTCCTTTGTGTGTATTCTTTGTCTTTTCAATTACTCCATTAGTTTGTAAATTTGCAACTTACAAATTAATAGGCACAATTCGCAACTTACTATTCCTTTACATTAATCGTTAATCATTAATTGTATAAATTCTTGTAATGTTCTATGTTCTTAGTGATTAAGTGATTAAGTGATTAGGTCTACGACTGCTTTATATTTTATTTCTATTTCTTCAATCACTCCAATGGTCTACTAATGTATAATTTATAAGTTGTATGTTATGCAAAATTTGCAAGTCACTGTTCCTTTGTGTTAATTGTCAATTGTTTTGACTTGCAACATTTTGTGTTTTTAGCGGTCAAGGTATCAAGTCTACAACATCCTTGTGTTTGTTTTTATTTTTTCAATTGTTCCACAAGTTTGCAAGTATACAACTTATTGTGCACATTTTGTTCCTTATTACATTGCTATCCAACATGTTTTATTATTTTCCAATCTACATATATATGATCACGACACTTATAGTTAGTCCTAACAAGTATTAATGTTTTTATAAGTATTGACTAATGGATGAAAACATGGTAAAAGGAGCTAGGGGCACCAAGGTAAAAGTCCTTGTCCAAGGATTACACATGACATGTGTCATTTTTGTGTTAGTTTATAACTTAAAATTTTGTATTTTAAATACCCATTTTAACACTACCCATTTTAACACTACATGTTAGATATAAATATGTTTTGATTACAATTTGATTTTATATCATACATATTGTGCATTCATGCCCTTTATCACATAAATATGAATAACTTTTGTCAAGCCACATTTTCAAAATCCATATTTTTTAAGGTCAAAATCATTTTGAACCAAATGTGCTCAAATCAATTATATAAAAAAAAATCGTTAATTCAAGTCCTTTTTCCTTTATAATTATCAATATTAAAATCCTTTTCAATTTTAATGGTGTACATTTGGTAGAAAAAAGGTCATTTGAAAATAATAAGGATTATCCATTCTCGAGGTTTGAATGCTTTGAACATGTAAATTTGTTTTGATTTGTGTCAAACTTTGAGCGTGTAAACTCTGTAATTAATGGAAAATATTCCAAAAACTTTTATGACAATCCAAACTATTATGTTTCCATTGTGATTTTTCAAATATACAAAAATGCAATTTTAAGGAATGTCCTCTCATTTGGGTGGCTCCTTTCACTATGTTTTTACCCTAATACAACTAGAAACATACATGTATTTCTATAATGTAAAATAGAATATCAACAAAAACAAACATAAAATCTTAGTGACAAAATTAAAAAGGTGCAAAAGCTCTTTAAAAACATAGAGATCAAATGAAGAATGTCTAAAAACAACAAATAAAAGTAGTTCAAAATCCCCTCCAAAACCAAAATTCAAATATAATAACCCATTAACTAACTATTACATCCTTTTGCATGATGCCTTACTAACTAATGTATCCCTTTAATATGTTTATGTTCACCACTCCCTTGTACATTGTGTTAGGTTCCACCATGTTTCCTCCATCTTATAGTTTTGATAGTGTGCCCAAGTCACCATTTAATGGAACATCATGGCCTTTTCTCGAATCTATATGTAATCAAATGGTTGGTTGTGCATCATATGTAGATGTGTAAACCTTTAATCCTTTTTAACATGTTTCAAGTTTTTTTTGAAATCGTTTTTGAATCATTTGGCCTTAAGTAAATTGTGGAGTTGTTTAATTTACAATCCAACCAAGAATCTAACTTGCCTTTAAAGAAGCAAAGGAATGAGGTGGATGGAAAAAAGCCAAAAAACTTTTATGATAATACATGAAAGTTTTAGATTTAGTGGGTAGCCAAATTGACATGGACCAAAGGGTTGGTTGCAAAAGGTGGGTCTATCCACATTATGAGCTATAGGGTTTTGTTCTTTGATTGAGAACAAGGAAAAAATTATGGGTTGCAAGTGGGATACAAAGTAACAAAACATCAAGGGTGTGAAATTGTAATACGAGGCTTACCACATCTTAGGTTGAAGAA
>Ga0209611_10009137_pt1 | contig 15130 bp, 17 predicted proteins | sample S1TSphgellanicum_3_FD_187693 | JGI IMG/M metagenome (GOLD analysis project Ga0209611, IMG submission 187693) | Host-associated microbial communities from peat moss isolated from Minnesota, USA - S1T2_Fc - Sphagnum magellanicum MG (SPAdes) (version 2) | ecosystem: Host-associated > Plants > Peat... | reverse complement strand
TTATTTCATCCCACCCAATAGAAATTCCTTTACAACTAAACTATGAACCTTCAACATAATGAACACAAATGGGAAAATTTTCTTTGTGTAATCTATTATTAGGTGAAACTTGGGAACACTTTAAAAATTCTTAAATTTTGTGTTCCATGCTCAAATATGTTTTGAATAATTGGTTGTCAATATAATGTTTCTATCTCTTGATGTATTCCAAATTGCATATAGATTATAATTTAGGGTTAAAACCTTATTTGTTCCTTGAGTTTTAATTGGCTTGCTAAAGTGAATTTGATTTCGGATTAATCAACTTGGGTTAGGAAAAACCATTAGGCAAATAGTTTTTAGTCTTGAATTTTTAAGGAACCCAATTTGTGTGAATAAGATTTCAAATGATGGTATGTTTATCCATGTTTGCAAGGGCATTATCCATGTTGTGTGCTTTGGAGTCTGATTTTTTATGTTTAAAAAGATAACCCACTTCCAAGCTTGCATCATGAATCCAAGCCCTTCTAAACAGTGCACAAGCACTCCACTAAAATGTATAACAAAATACTTTTTTTTAAAATATGTGTTTTATAGTTCCATGTGTTGTGCCATTATGAAGGTTTGTTATTATGTGGTTAATGGTCGTTGATAATTATAAGTGTAAGCATCGACATGGTAACATATGACACATAACTAACAACATGATTTTTGTCTATATTTAGGTCATTTGTCTTCTTCATGTTATATTTTAGTTATTTATGATTTTCATTAAAAAAATCATAAAAAATTAACTTTAGTTTTAGATAATTAAATTGCTAATTAAGTAACTTATATCAAATTAACTATCAATAGTTATGAACAAATTCATTAAAACTAGCCAAATCAATATAATTGATTAGTCCCATTGCGTCATTATTCCAACATTGATAATTCTTTTCAAAGTGCCCACATGCCAAAATGTGCATGCATGGAGAGGTGGGACTATGAATAAATGAGCATGAAGGGTATATTTCTATTTTACATTTTTTCAGCATGTAATATTTAACAATTAATTTACAACTTATACAGGTATGTGGTATCAGAATTTAAATAAATTTCTTTAAACATTATTATGATTGCATGTTATATGATCCATGTATTGCAACTTAATGTGTTATATATGTAACAAATATTAAAGTCAATTGGTAAATAAATAATCTTGTTCAATGCAAATGAACAAGTAACTACAAACATAATCATTTGATTTTTAAAAATTAATTATTTAACATGTTCAATTACAATTAGTGAAATATAAAAAAATTATAAATTGCTACTTGTGGTCATCAAATTTTTTTTTGCCATTTTCCAAAAATCATCCAACCATAGTCCAAAAGCTAAAAATTCATGGCCACTTTGCAAACAATTATGGGTTGAAATTAAATAATATTTAAGGTACAATTTTTTAATTTGCCCATTAAATGTGACACAATAGTTTTTCATTTTATGAAGATATTTTCAATGTTGAATGGTTCTCATAAATAAGGCTGGTCCGTTGGTTTTAATTTAAGTGAGAATTGGCTCCCCAAAAACCACCCAAGGTATCATTTGGCCCCAATTTTGACACCCAAGGCAAACTACATGGTGAATCACTAAATTTGGTTTTCACCTTACTAGAGGCTAAAAATTCTAGTAGGTTCAAAAAGTAGGCATAGACCTTGTCAAGTGAAAATTCAAACCCAAGACCACCTCGAAATCATTTAAAGTTCATTTACCATTAGGCTACAACTTTAGCAATGTAAAGAGTTACATAATATTTTTTCTTTAAAATTGAAATGTGGCAATGTTTTTAGTTTTAACAGCATTGGCACATGTGTGATTATTATTAAAAATCATAATTTTGTCCACATGTATGGGGTGTAACCTAGTGCTTCCAACCATACATCCAACCTAGAAGGTCTCAAGATCAAATCCTCTTGAAATGACAACTAGTGGTTACTTTTTAAAGATTTTTGAAAATCTACTAGTTCTGTAATTTCTTTAAAAATCAAGATATTTTTAAAAGTTCATTCTAAGAATTGGAACTATTGGTTTTTAGGAATAGTGAAAACTACCCAACATTGGTTATTTTGTTCCTTTGAAAATGGTCAAACTTTTAATTATTGTAAAAGGGAATGCACTTGCCCAACCCTCACCCAAGGTTTTGACCCTCATGTACCCACATGATTTTCAAGGAACACAAATTAAAAATTATATAAATAAAAGAAATATTTGCTGAACTACATTCTCGTACATGTCACACATGTTGTGGAATATGTTTCCATGGTTTGGGGATAGAACGGAACACACACAATTATCATGAGAACAAGTCATGAAAAATGTTAATAGTATAGGGTTGCATAAGGAGGAACTACATGAACAAAATGTTAATCAACTTCAATGTCTAGGTTAATCACTTGTATACACAAGCCGTATTATGGATATAAACATTCACATACATTGGCTGACATTTACTTATTGTATAACATATTACACCAACCTTGATTCTTGCAAGAGAATGACATCTTTGCATGGCTACGTCAAGCATGAAACTTTAGTTTTGTTGGTCTTGGAACACATTTTTGTAACAATGTCCATTGCATTATACATATTGATTTATTCTTCCAAATTGTATCATACATTAAATCAATCAGATCACTGCGCTGTTATCCTCAAAGCACAATAAAATGATGAAAGTGATGATATTCATATTGCAAGGGTGATTTACACAAGATGCACCCATGAAAGCCATTGGTTTTGTATTGGTTCGTTACAACAAAAGTCTAAACTACATTATTCAAAAAACTAGGAATGACAGACCTTGCACAAGTTAATGTTGAACCTTTTCATCAAAGTGGTAGCAAACAAATGTCAAGCAGACATTACCACTTTAATGTTTATTGGCACATGGGAATGTTGTTGTACAATTTAAAGAAGAATGAAGTGCATTTTGCAAGGGTTCGAACATGGTTGGGGTATTAAAAAGTAGTGTTTCACAAAATATCTAGGAGACCCTTCCAATTAGACATGTCTTAAAAATTTAATGGCACATTCATATTGAAAGAAAAAATCTTCATCAATGCATACAATAATAAGGTATCGTTTTGTGTAAACCGTTTCTAATTTGAACAAATGTAAGGATTCCTAACAAGTCTTTAGAAAAATTTAATACTTTGTCTCATTAAATGAAAAATGTTCAAAAAATAATTGAAAATGTGTACACAATTTTTTTTTGCTCAATTTTTTTACCACAAACACCTTAAATCATCCCCATTGGTGTTCAATATATGACCCTACACATTAAAATTGGATGAAAAAAGTTTAGCACATGCCAATACGATTTAGGAAAATGGTTTTTTTCCTACATATTTGTTTTGTTTGCTAAGGTTGGCAAAAAGCGTAACAAAGTTGCACGCTTGCTAGAGAAAAGTGTGATAAATATGATTTAATTTGCTCCCTATTTTTTATTGGCCACTCATAATGATTGGTCCATGCGATTTGTTATTTGTAGTTCCCACCTATTCGTAGTCCTCATTTCAGTTTTATGGGTGGGGTTGCAGAAAAATAAATAACTAAATTTGGATGTGAGAAATATTTTAGCAAGTTCACATATTGAGCACCAGTGGGGATGTTTTTAGGTGTTAATGTGTATAAAACATTCAAGTGTGGTGAGGAACAAGTGCCTTATTACAATGTACAAAGTTCAAAAAGTGAAATTTCTTAAAATTATGGGTCATTGATAGAACATGGCCCTACATTCAATAATTTTTATGATTCTAACTTTTATAAGTGAAAAATATTCATACTTTAAACATATGTATAAGATTTTAAGATATTTTATTTTATTTGACATAAAAAAGGGAAAAAATGGAGATCTATGGATGTTTATACTTTTTACTCACAATTACAATAACCTTCACCTTAAGCTTGAAAGTGGGTAAAGCCATAGGTTGGGGGACAATGGATTTTTATTTTAAAATTTTTAATAATTAATTAGATTTTTTTTCAATTTTGTGAGGTAAGTGGACTTGCAACCATCACAAGAGGACTTAACTAAATTTGGCTACATGTTTGAGAAAAAAGTAAAATTTTTTTTTGGAACCTAACTATATTTTGATGACATGTTAGAAGCTATCGTCTAAATATGGCAATTCAAAATTTTCTTCCTTAAAATATGGTGACATTGGATCATCCCCCTCCCCCTCCCCCAATTATTATGGCCAATGGGATTGCTGGATTTGGTTGTCTGAATTTTTTTTCTTACTTATATTAAGTGAACTAGCAGTTAAGTGTGTACTAGGGTTCCATAGGTTTCTGAGAACTAGTTTATTCCAAACAAAGCCAGTTGGGAGTGTCAAGGGGCGGTGAAGACATACACAGTTACGCCCTAGAACGGTCCAGTTCCTGTGACGTTACGGAACTCGTAATGCCCTCCAGCGATAGCCAGCATCCGCCGCTCCACTCAACGCTTTGCACACGCGCGTGCGCAGACACGACGTTGTCTTCACAATTCAGCAGCCCTCGGGAATCTCTCTGACAAGCCAGACGCGCTTCACAAGAAGAAGGTTGCACTCCCTGTCCCGTTGAGTCGAGGTAGTTTTCCGATGCGCTTTTTTCTTGTGTTTTTTCTTTGTCCCTGCTATTTGTAGGTTTTCTCTATTGTTTTGTTAATTTGTCTTAAAAGTTTTTTTCCTTTGTGGATGCTCTTTCTGCTCGACAATGTCTGCGTGTTTTGCGAATGCTTCTTCTTTCACAACTTGGGACGATCTTAGAGGAATTGCAGAAGAGAATTGCGAAATGCTTGTCGGGTGTCTATGATACCTTGCAACCCTAAAAGTGTGACCTAAATTGCGATTTCCTTCCGGGAGGGTGTTTTTAGTCTGAGTGATTTTTTGTGAATCACAATTCTTCGTTTGAAATGAAGTGACAGTGATGCTAGATCATAGATGATCGAAGAGGGCGGGTTCCAAATGCAGATTTCTAGAGGTTTTCCCGAGGTCATCAATCCAGCAGAGGCAGAACGTCACCATGTTGCGCAGTTTATCCAAGGTTGCAGGTATGGCCCATCGCCTTACGGTTTTCCCACTTTGATTGCACATAGCTGTTTAACACAACAAGGAATCTTGGTAGTAAAGCCTGCTAGTTACCCTCAAACCATCATAGCTGAATTTAGGGTTGCAGAATTGCTGGCAAACCTCTCCAAGAGTTTGAAGGTCTAGGTTTTCAACTAGGGTTTGGTGTTTTGTCTGTTTGAGATTCACATTTTGGGTTGGGGTGCAGGTTCGGCAGCAGCAGCTGTGGCTGCTGTGTCAGGACCAGTTTCTGCACATGTGGACAGTTCTGCTGCCACCAAACGAAGTAAATCTTCTCTGTCCCGTCCAAGTTCGGGCCCTTTCTATATGGATGATGAGTATGATTTTTGTCAGGAGGATATTGCAAAGGGTGGCGAACTCTTATCTAAGCTGGGAGGGGTGCCATCTCAAGAGGAAGCTGAGGAGGCTACACGAGAACTGCAAACAAATTTCATCAAGAAGTAACTCTCTCTCTTGATTGACTTTCTTGAGTGGTTGTTGTCTTTCAGTTGCACTATATTGTCCTTTGGTTTTGTATATCCGTAAGTTGTTCATCAGTGTTTCTTGCATGGGCGCTGTGTCTGGGAGAACATTCAGTGGGTTGTTTGCTGGTAATGGTTTGTTGTTTTGCTTGTACTGGTTTATTTGTAAGGATGATGTCATTACATTTTCACAGAGGGGTACACATTGGTTTTAGGAGCATGTCCAAAGGTCTTAAGGTGATCCAGAACCCAGCAGAGGAATATTTATTGTTCTGGCCACAATCGCTGATAATGGAGTGCTGGGAGTGTTGCCCATTGTCTTTGGGATCTGCTTGAGGGAGGCTAGAGGGGACTCTTGGTGCAAGGTGCTAGGCCTGGCCTCAGAGTTCCATGATGGAGGGAATAAACAAATGAAACCTATTATGCACTAGAATCTGTATGCTCCCATACATGCCATGAGAACATTTAATCCCTGGTCTCTCAGTGTACTTAAGGCTGTCTAGGTGGTATTACATACTAATAGTTGAATTGCAGCCACTGCTATGGTTGGGGTGGTGGCATAATGACAACTGTGTGCTGCTGTGTGAAGCAGCTAAGCATGCTGCTGCACAATAGTGGTTTTTTTGTTGTGAGCTGTGGATACTTAGCATGTGAGGTTATTTGCAATTTGTATGCTCTTGGCTTTGTTTGGTGAATTATACAGACATGTTCACAGAGTAATGGCTCTTTCTCTTAATGGCTGGTCAGTGAAGTTGGTGAATCCAGAAGATTTATAGACACACATGTCATCAAGTGTAGTTGCTGAATCTATTGTTGTCAATTTGTGCCTGGTTCTGAATTGAGATCACCTTCTTCCAGAACCTTGGGCCCAAACATCAACGAGGGGCCAATCTCAGAGGTGGAGTCTGTCAGCATGTTGGCTTCTAATGAGAGGTGCTATAATGTGCAAGAATTGACTAGTACTGTGGTCCAAAAAGGAAGCCCTTCTGCAGACCAGATGCAAGCTGTAACAAACCAAGGGGGTAACAATGTGGTTACTTGGTGTGTGGATCTGCTCCAGCGTGATCCTAATGTTCAGGTGCTAATCTGTAAGCTTGAAAGTTGGTGAAGGGGTTTTGCTGGAGCATATTAGTAATTTTGATGCTTATTTAGGTGTGATGCTAGAGCTAGTTTGCAAAGAAGATCAGACCTACCTTTTCCTTTGCATTGGTGTTTGCCCTGCTTATATAGAGGGAGGACATGTGGTAGGCTAGACTTGAACTCTGTCAATGTTTGGGATGCAGGCAGCAGTTGTATCACTGGCTAGAGACCCAGCCATTTGGAAAGCGTTTGTGAATAATGAGAAGGTCCAAGAGCTTATGCAATCTCGTGACATGAACCCGCCACAACTTAATGGTGTTATTCTCTTTTCCTGCCTGCCCACTTTTTGTATTTTCCCATTGTGAATTTGGCCGGAGGGCAAGATGGAACTACCAGTGTTGGGAGCCTATCATTAGTGCATTAGTGTCCATGACTCAATTGTACTGTTAATGTCGAAGAAAAATATAATTTGGTGCATGGTATAACTTTGTAGTCTGTTGGTCTTAATTGAGTTTCTCGGAGTGTGAAATGTTTCTCAGTCTTCCATAATTGACTTACTTTAAGTGTGAAAGCTGAACTAGTTCACTTGGATGGTTTATGAAATGCACAGTTATAAAGTCAGAGCATTGTATTATTTAGTCTGTATGCATATCCATTTTCTTGAGCTGGGAAGGTTGTTATTAGTGGCTTGGTATTCTTGTATATATATGTCCTGATTGATCATTTGGGATGATAGTGTGATTGATGGTTTCATGTTCCTCACTCCTTGGTGTTTTGGGTGGAAGCAGATGATGGACAAGCCTCTGGATTTAACCATGAGCAAGAAAGAGTGAATCCATTTCTGGTGGCCCTGCATTGTGTTCAGAATGTTGTGTGGCAGGTGATGGACACACTGGTTGACCTTGTCAACAGTGTTTTTGGGTTTGTTGACCGTAAATTGTTTGGAGAGCAAGACAGTGATCCACTGGACAAGACATTCAAGGCCTGCATGGTGCTCACAATTCTGGTGCTTGCATTAGTAGTGATCAAGAGGGGCCCAGTGGTTGCATAAGAAGGCCTTGGACTTCACAACTCTGTACTTCAGCATGAGGTATCTTTATTTGCAACATCAACTACAGGTCTAGAGAATGACGGTACAACACATCCCTCTTGGATGGAATGCTAGAATCCTGTCATTGCCCATGCTGATTGCAACCCCTGAGCTGTATGCCTACCTTGTGGGGGATAGATCTTGTGTTTGGGAGCAGCTGTATATAGTAGTATACCTGCTGTCAAGTGGGTATACGGTAAGAAAGTGTACATGTGCTTGCATCCTTGATGTGCTTTTTCACTTCACTAGATATATCATATGTCTAGAGATGCAATTGTATGTTCTGGGTGGTAGAATTTGATGACAAAACAGGACTTTCTTTAGGCAATGTCTTCTAGCTTGTGGATTGTGTGTTGCCACTTGACATGTACATGTTTTCCATCTGGAGTCTCATTAACAATGTTGCTGTTTATTGTTTTCACAGTCTAATGCATGCAATCCCACTTAGTGTTTCCCAATGCATATAGATTATCCTACCTATGTATACCTGTCTTTCACCATGTCTCTTCTATCTTTTAGAATCATTGTGCTCATGGAATTTGGCCAAAGAGATATAGTCTTTTGAATTATGATATTTGATTGAATTGAGTGTTTTGGTTTTTGGTTCTTTGGAATCTGGGATAGAAATGACCAAATGTTTTACATGTAAACTAAAATTGCAGCTGTAATACATATGTGTGGATAAATTTTGTAGTATTGACATATAACTTAAATTGTTTCCACGATTAACACTTTTATGGATGGATTTTGCAACTGTAGAAGCTTCAATTGTTTTTGAATTGCAAGTTACACAAATAAGTAAACAAGTGCAGATTCCTGCATCATTCTAAGGTTCACAGTTGGCCCATCATCTCCCTATAACAAACTTATTGCAATATGACGACATTCATATTGCCCTTGTGCCTTGGTAGCTAACTTGGTTATGATCAGTTGTCCTTTGCACAAAGCACAGATGCTATATATTCAAATGAATCTAATAGTACATAGTTTTAGGGTTTTTGGGGGGGGCTTTGTATAAAGCCTTGAGGTGCCAATATGTGTACATTTGATGATTTAGTGTAGTCCCTATTGACTTTTGAGGACATTCTTGTGTTGATAAGGGTAGAATTGATCAATGATAGTAATTTGTATGGACGGAAGTTATGTCCAGGTGATTATTGTGTTTATTTGGATGAATGGTGTGCACTCGGTTTCCTAATTTGAAAATGAATGGAAAATGTATTCAGCACAAATAAATATATAATGTGTGGAAATATGGATGCAATATGAGTACATAAACAATGGTGAATGGATATGTTTAAGATGATTATTTGACATTTTTCACCTATTTTCACAATATTCAAATATGAATAATCCATGTTGTCAATGTATTCAATGTGCCAAACATTTAAACTACCTATGTTCTTCATGACCTTGACCTGCGTCTTTGTCATCTTCTGACGATGGTAGATAGTACCTGCATCATGTACAGCAGACACATAAATTCATGACACCAGAAGTAATCTCAAAATCCTGTAAAGGAGAACAAATTGTTGCATGGGTTTATGAACCAGGACAAAAAGGTTCTTGAATGCATTCATTAATCATATTGCAACAGTTGATGGAACAGCTAAGGGGTCGTTACTTTGGACCTTCTCTTGAACTCCAATCTCATGAACATGTGAATATTCTTTTGCCATATCCTCCAAAATTTGCCTAAAAGAATTGCACAACTATGATGGGTTTAGGCTTCTGACAGAAATCTTGTTCATGGAAGATAAGATTTGTTTAGGGTTGGGCAATGCCTCAAAAAAGTTTTCAGAGTCTGAAGACTATGTCTCTTTAATGCTAGCCAATATCATGACTGAGTCTCCCTGTTGTTTCTGGAAATGTGAAACTCAGGATTGAAATTTTGTATAATTTTTTGGACAAACTTTTGGTTACTTAATATATCCTCGTCTATACCTACTACTTCGGGAGCTGCTGAAGTCAGTGGGTAGTCATGGCAGCTCGTCCCTTCTGTTCGTGATGAAGAAGGTGATGGTTTGATACTTTGTGAGTGACTATCACAAGGTTTGTGGTGGCCAAGAAGCCATAATTGTCCATCACCAGCCATCCACCCAACATCCCTTGTATCCAGCCACCCACCTCTGCTCAACATTGGTGTTGTTTCTTCAAGAAGTCCCCGGTATCTTTCCATTACATGAAGGCCACAGGTTAGCACCCTTCCTTCTCTAAACAATCAATTCTACATATTTTTTCCAAAGGATTCAACGTTCCTCCTTCCTCCATCCCTCACAAGCTTTTCATCCATAATTTGAAGTCCAACATGGGGTGCCACTTGACCCTCACAAATGCCTCCCAAGTGATTGACTCTGGATGAACATGCTTCAGTCATTCCTGTCACCCAAAAGTACAAAGCCTTTTCATGTCCATGATATTTATATTAATTGAAATTAAATTTGACATTGACATAAATAATGATGAATTATTGATAATCATAAGGCAACATAATCAGAAAGAAAATTGTCATTGGTAGTGCATAGCAACATGGAGACCAAATTGGATTGTAGATTATACTTCCCCTTCTTTTTTGTTTACAAGGTTTTGTACAGTGTTACCCGGAAGATACAGTGACACCCAGAAGATACCCTGTAACACTACACTGGATGGCATCTTTCAATGGTACCCGGTAGATACCCTGTAGCACTACACCAAACGATATCCTTCAATCCTCAGACCAGGTTCTCAAAAAGGGGTGGTGCATGTGAGATGTGGTACAATAGTACCTGGAAAATACCCCTATCACCAGGTAGACTGGATCGTATCTTTCAAATTCTCCGACTAGGTTCTCATAAGGGTATGTGCATGTGAGTTGTGGTAGAGTGGTACCCGATAGATACCCATTAACACTAGGTACACTGGACAGTAGGTGGCTTTGAATTCTCGGACTGGGTTCTGAAAAGGGAGTGCCACATGTGGCGCAGTGGTGCCTGGTAGAGACTCTTAACACAATGTTCACTGGAAAGCAGGTCTCTTTTGAAATTCTCACTGCAGGTTCTGAAAAGGGAGTGCCGGTTTAACACTTAAACAGATATTGCTGGTACCTTTAGTATAGGAGAAGGACCTGAGTGCCGGCCTTTTAGTATAGGAGAAGGGGAGTACAGGCCCTTTTCCTGCTTAAAGCAGCGCTAGGATAGTGACAGGCTGGCTGGTACCTTTCGCTGGTCAGAAGATCCCAGTCACAGCAGGTTCTCAAAAGGGAGTGCCGGTTTAACACTTAGAGAGATACTGCTGGTACCATTAGTATAGGAGAAGGGCCTGAGTACAGGCCCTTTTCCTACATAAAGCAGTGCTGGAATAGTGACAGGCATGGCTGGTACCTTCCGTGGCAGAAGATCCAGCTTGATGAAAACAGGTTTCTTCGGGCGGGTAAGGGGCCCGAAAATACAAAAGTAAAATCCAGGGGGTGCTTCACAAGTAGGGTTCCAGCCTGCGTGGCCCATTATTTCAGAAATGTCTCCGCTTGAGGGTGTTGCATAGTGTAAAAATTGATGGATTTTTGTTGATTTAAAAAAAACTCTTGTCCAGCATGACAGGGAAAAGTAAAAAAATGGCATGGGGCATTCTAAAAAATGAAATGCCTTGCAAGATCTCTCTTTTGTGTTGTACGTGCTTGTCCAGCCTACAAATTGCTTTGGAAGTTTTTACCAATGTTGTGTTACATGTCAATAGCCATATAAAGAGCATGTAAATCTCATCTAAGTGTAAATGATTTACACTTACATGGCCAAACTTTTTACATTTACACTGTTGACATGTATATAATTTTTTTTACACTTACACGAGGCCAGTGTAAGTATTTGTCAAATACACGTACAATCCCATATAAATATTTTGGGGCATGTAAATGTAAGTGTATATATTAAAATTATTCATAAAGTTATCTTGTCTTTGGGTTTCCTTTCACCCTCAAACCCCTCTTTCAGTGTATGCATAAAGTGAAGAAATTTTATTAAATCTGGGTATGAACTGCTGAAACTCAGCATTTAATGCATAAGGTTCTAAAGTAAATATAGTAGTTGTACAAGTAGGAGCAATGAAAATATATGTACAACAGCGGAGGCGCTCAGGAAAAATGAAATATTAGGTGAAACTCAGTTTATCACAGAAATTGATGGTTTTTTGAGTGGCCCTCCCGCCCCTCCCCGCACTCTTGAATGTTTATTTATTTATAGGTTTTCTTTTAACCTCAGCCTGTTTATGATCAAACTCAGTGTTCTGATGCTATATATATATTATTTTACCAAAAAAATTATTATATATTTATTATACACCTTTAATGATCATATCTTTTTGCAAATCCATATCAATTAATTGTGAGTGCATGTTTTGATGCCTTTTTCTTTTACAATGGGCCATTTGATTGGCCTATCACCAAAAACATTATGAAACTCTCCCTTCCCTAAAAAATATTTACATTGTTTTACATAGCCATGTAAAACCATATAATTGTATTGATTTTTTACACTTACACTATTTTACACAGTTTAAAATAAATTTACATAAATTTACATTTACATGTTTCATGTTCTACATTTACACTTACACGAATCTAAATCAATATTCGACACTCACACAGAGTGTAAATAAATTTCATTACGGGCTTTACACTTACATAGAACATAAGTCCAAACCATTTACACACAAAACACTGGTTTTTACTCTGGCATAGGCAGACAAAGTTTCCAGGTATTTGGTACATGTTAAGAATGCAAGGATTTGGTAAAGTGATACCCGGGGGATACCACCTTTGGCACAGTGCTATCCGATGTATTGGGACCCAGAGAAATCCGCCAGAGCAGGTTCGAAAAAAGGGTTGGTGCATGCGACATTTGTTGCAATGATTCCCGGCAGATACCATCCAGCACACGTACAGACGCTGCTGGTGGTGCCATTGGGAAGACAAAGCTTCCCGCTCCTTAAACGGGGGAAAGAAAACGGCACTCTGGAAAAAGGAAAAACGACGAGTCGTTCAGTAAGGGGCTCAAGTGTGTGTGTCGTCCCTTAGATCTAGTGAGAGAGAGGAGCTTACATTCGGACGAGAGACGAGAGGAGGGAGCTGCCGAGAGAAAGAAACACAGAAGAGAAGAGACAGAGACAGAGAGGTACAGCAGTAGCAGAGATGGCGACCAGCATGCAGCAGCAGCTGCATCCATACTATCCGAAAACGCTGGAGCTTCCGGGCTTCGTAGAGGCGACTCTGACGCCGTCGTTTATTCTCGCAACTTTCGGATCGTTTTCGGTCATCTTTGTGTTCGCTGTGTGGGCCTTGGCAGGTTTGGCTCTTCCCTTTGCCTCTCGTTTCTGCTCTCTCTGTTTGGTGCGGAAACTAGAAGAATAAAAGGATATAATGGTGGTTATTCGTTACCTGAGGAGCTGCCGCCACCGCCTGCAAGAGCTATACGAGGAGGAGTAGAGGTAGAGAGATAGGAAGATTGAAATAGTGAGCGGTATGATCGGAAAACTAAGTCGATGATCTGCTGCAAATATATTTCCCGGAAGATCCTTTCAGTAGGTCAGGTTTATAGGTTGGATTGAGCCGTGGGGAATGTGATTTCATATGGTAAGAGGTGGTTTTCTGATTGTTACATATGCTTGTGACATGCGGCTAGGAAGCCCTGAGTGGCGATGGCTGCTGCAAAATGTGAGAAAGTAGAATTGCTGACTATGCGCACAGAGAGCTAATGCAGTGCCGTGCACTTCATCTCACCCAGGTATTGAAGTTCATCGGGAGAACAGGAAACTAATGCCGTTGATCATATCAGCATCTCTCAGGGCAAACCCTAAAGCCATTTTAGGATCACATGTAATCTGCAGGGTGCAATAGTTTTGAGTTATTTTTACAGTTCGAGGTGGATGTGAGTGCTGACAACCTCCTGAATCAAGTTCAATGGTTGCTTCTTAACCTCACTGTGTGAATAGACACAGGAAGTGGAGCTGATGGTAAATTTAAGGGGGGATGGATTCATGTCCCTTGGGACTTCTATTGGCAGCAAATGGAAATTTCTGGACCTCTGATCTCAATCAACTGCATTATTGCGTCTGCATGTTGCATGCAGGAACATTTGGAAGAGTGAGCAAACTTGACAAAAGTTTGATGTGTTGGTTTGCATTCTGTGGGTTTACTCACATTGTTCTTGAGGGCTACTTTGCGTTCGATGCAAACTTCTACACATATTCTGTACCAAATTTTCTTGCAGAAGTTTGTATGTCACTACTCTCTTGCACTCCAACGTAGTTTAGCTGGTGAACATGACATGGCATGATGTCATTGAGTATAAACTGGTCTCTATCCTAGGAGTAGAGTCATGCAGTTTCCATTCTTTCTACAACTAAGTGATTTATTAGCATTGAAACTTTCTGATCTACTGCAGAGCATTTAGCTTGTTTGGAGGAAGCTTTTTGTCTCTTGTACAACATTGGCTGTTAGTGGACTCTTATATACAGGGTCCATGTTTCTGCTCTGAGCATGTGTAGCACTGTAGAAACAACTTTGGGAATCAGTTGCTAGAACCTTTAGCTTCTACAACTGTTTTTGATGGTTTCCAGTGAAATCTTGTACCTTGTGCACAGAATTGAACTAAGCTTCATAGCAAATTAGTACAGTTTGATTGCCATCTGGGCTCTTACAGTAGCACCTTTGCACCCAAAAAATTTAAGTCAGAAAATTCCTTTGAAAGTTGCTTGATGTAGGTGTGTGTTGATATGTTGCAGGGAAGGAGTACAGCAAGGCTGACTCCCGTTACGTTGGACGTGATTCTGCAATTGTGTGTGTAGAAGTCATTACAGCTGTTCTTGTGGGTCCTGGCTGTCTACTTGCAGTGTATGCCTACAGATGCCCCCATTCCATGTTACTCTGCGCAGTCTCAGATATGCAGTGTTGTTTGTGTTTGCTCCAAAAGAATCTTCAAAGAGTATTGAGGAGCCCTTCACTTGTGCTTCCTTAGTTGGGGAACATGTTAATGTGTATGTCGGAAGGACTTTCTGCTCATAAGTATTTGTGGAGAAGATGCACTGTTTCAATAAGGTGTTGAGAGGTTGGGAGAACAATACAGGAGACAATAGGGGACAATGTTGGATTATGTATGACACATGTGATGATGGATTGCAGGTATGCAATTGGTGCCAAAACAACATATCAGCACACATTACAACTGGTAATATCTGTGGCACAGTTATATGGAGATCTTATGTACTTCATCACAGTTATATTAGATGGAGAGGAGATTGGTTCCCCAGAGCCTGTTTATTTCTGGTTTTACTTCATCTTCATGAATGGCATCTGGATTGTGGTGCCCCTATGCGTCGGCATACACTCCTGGCTGGCCATTTCCAAAGCATTTGAGAGCAAGAAGAAGAAAAAGTAA
>Ga0209611_10009135_pt1 | contig 15135 bp, 8 predicted proteins | sample S1TSphgellanicum_3_FD_187693 | JGI IMG/M metagenome (GOLD analysis project Ga0209611, IMG submission 187693) | Host-associated microbial communities from peat moss isolated from Minnesota, USA - S1T2_Fc - Sphagnum magellanicum MG (SPAdes) (version 2) | ecosystem: Host-associated > Plants > Peat... | reverse complement strand
CACACAAGACTCACTACGGCCCGGACTCGGGGGAAGTCACCACCTTCCCCCTTATAGTATTATCTGCGGCTGGTCGCGGAGGCTACATCCGAATGGCACATTTTGTTGGGACTCCCGAAATGGAGTCCCGAAAGTGTCCCGGCTGGACTCTCAGAACTTTGAACGGCCATAGCTCCTCGCCCCAAACTCGGATCGAGACGAGTCCTGAATCAATGTTGTAGCTCTCGTCAAGAGCTTTTCAACGCCGTGTCGCACTCTTCAAGGCGACGTCGGGAAGAGGTCGATTCCCGACTTTTAGTGGTCGGGAGTCAAACTGCCAATTTGACTCCCGGCCTTTCTTTTGCCCATAACTTGGGCTGTAGATGTCCGAATTGACAATGCGAGGCCAGTTTCGATATCTACGTTTCAAGACCTTTCCAATGACATCAAGAACACCCCAATGCGAGGTGTTTTGGGCCTTGCTGTCGAGCTTTAAACATTCGGGAGTCCCGGAGGACTCCAAACCTCCAACTTTTCCAAGTGTTGGGCTTCACCCCCACAATTGGCCAAAGTGGGGTTGGGAAAAATTTAGTAATAAATAAGCACTCCTTAGACATTTCTAAATACTATATCAATTCAATTAAGGAGTAAAACACTATAGTAGGTCCACATTTAAGGATTGAAGCATTTCACTTAAGAGTAAAACATTGTAGTAGACATCTCTAAATATTGGAGCATTTTAATAAGTAATAAACACTCCTTATAGATTTTTAAGGATTACAACACTTCAATAAGTAGTAAAGCATTCCTTAAGGATTTCTAAGGACTGAAGCACTTCAATAAATAACAAAGCACTCTTTCAATAAATAACAAAGCACTCTTTCAATATTTTGAAAGACTAGGGCATTTTCAATAACAAGCAAAGGATTGTATAATTTATAATTTTAAGGACTCAAGCACTAGACAAGAACCTAAGTACTCCAACAAATAAAGCTCTGTAGGAGACATTTCTGTAAGGATTGAAGTACACGTTTGAACCAAAATCCCACATTTTCAAGGATTGTTAAACATTCAAACGTTACAACATGACATGTCTATTAAAAAGACACATGCACATTGAGAGTTGAGTCATCCACCTTATTGAAGGAGATTAACACCTTAGCATCCAAAACCAAATAAAACAAAGTGACAAAAGCATATTAACAACCATGTTCTGAACTTTCAAAAGAAACCCAAAATTTTTACCACCTAATTTGCACATTTCAAATCCACTAAAACTAATTAGTATTTGAACACAAGTATTGGACCTTCAATTTCATCATGAATAAAATCACTAACTACCATTATTCTCTAGGGTGAAAATCCTTTAAGGTGTACCACACAAGATGAAAACAGCTTAATCCCTACTATAGTCCTTTTTGACCCTATATTTTGATCCCCATAAAAAATTATGAATCAAAAGTTGTCAAAAATTTCAAAATGACTATATTTTAAACTATTACAGTTTTAGATTCCATCATAATCATCCATAAATGTGTCTTTACATGGTAAAAAAAGGACTAGGTAAAAAAAATAAAAAAAGGTGACACTATGACAAGATTTTGATACACCTTAAGGAATTTGCACCCTCCACTAACTCATTAACTCATGACCATGGCTATAGATAAGAATATAATCTATTCAAAATCTAGAACAAAATAAAATATATAAAAATCTACATCATGAATTTTTTTACATTTCTAAAATCCAAACAAAAAGTCAATCATCATAATGGCTAGCACTTATGATTAATAGGATGTAATAGGATTTGCAATAAGGCTATCTACAATCCTTTATTGCAAAGAACACTTCAAAAACTTTAGATTTTGTTTCAATATCTTTTTCAAAAGTTAAATAGATCAATGACAAAAAGACCCCAAATCAAGACATTCAACACTTCAGAGGGTGGTAGCTTGAGTCACCTACTTACAAAAAAGTTCAAATACATAGATCTAAACAACCCTATATGTTAAATGAAATAAACATAATTAAAAACATTCAACCCAAATTTCATGGAAAAACAAAACATCATTATTCAAATTTTATTGAAAATTTATGGGAATTAATGTGTAGTCCCATGACAAGGATCCTCTTGAAGAAATTTTCAAATGAACCCCAAAAAATCACATGGTGGTTTTATCTACAAGATAGTTGACAATGGGTATCAACTAGATGAGGTTTTTAGAAATTCCTTTCAAAACATAGATCTAAATATTCAAACAATTGGTGAAAATTCAAATCCCATTAAGGCCATGGTGGATTTCACAAGAATGATATTCAATTACTTGGAGAAGGAAAAATCAAAGGTTTAGAATTGAAAAGTAAAACGCCAATGTCCCTCCCTCCATCTCCACCATCCTTGCTTCCATCTCCACAATCTGCACCTCCATTTCCACCATCCCCATTTTTCAAACTTGATGTTTAAAGATATGACAAATTAACTCCAATGGCCTTTAATATTAGTGAAAAAGATAAGGGCTCAAATGATCTTCAATTAGTTGCTTCCAAAAGTCTCAAATCTCTTTATTATAATGATGTAAGGAACCTAAGGTGAGGCCTTTGCACATAATTTTTGACTTCAAAGGTGTACTTGTTGGGAAGCAATATTTCACAATTAATAACCTATTGATTCTACCATTTAACCAATGTCATTACCATATCCTCAATAAAATGGTTATTGGGTCCAAGCATGGTAAAGTGGACCAAAAAATACATTCATCCAAATCCAAATTTTAAATATGGCAATTTTTCAACATAAACATAAGAAAGTAGGTTCATTTTATTTTTTAAGTCTCATTATGGAAGTCTCCATGCTTCCATTGAATTTTTATGAATTCGATACAAAATTTGAAAAATTTTAGTACAATAAAAGTAAGTAATAAGTAATTTGAATGAAACTAATAGGTTAATATTGTATTCATTTTTATTTCTACATTAAATGTTAAATATATTTTGAGTCTAGGTGAAAGCATGGTAAAACATACACAAAAAATAGTGTAAGAAAAAAAAATTGGGGTTTCTATATAAAAGGACTAACAAGTAGATGACTTTATGAAGATATTAATATTATTTTTTGGGTGCATTTCTTAACTTATGTTTGCATGAACTTCAAAAGCTAAATTGTTATAAGCATGTTTTTTTACACTACTTGCAAGTATTTGAATTGGACCCAAAAATTTTGATAGCTTGAACAATAAAGTTCAAGTACTTGAAAGTAGGTGAATTGTTTTTGCAAATATTTGGTTTTCTTTTCATGAACCTCAATATTGATGTGGTGAACATTCCAATATATATATTTTGGTAAATGGAGTTTATCTTCATAACTAAAATCATCCCCAACCCCTAAAAAATGACGTAATTGTTGGGGTACTTTTTCAAGTCAAAATGATATGACACAAATTGTTTTGAGAAGTTAGAAGGAGGTTAGAGATGCCCATGCAAAAAACTAAAAGTTTCATTCATGTTGAAATGTTAGAGGAAGGTTAGAAGTTTTTTTAAATGTTTTTTTGGGTGTTTTCAAGTAGAGAACAAGGTAACAAGTATATACAAAATACCTTGCTTGCATCCATCTATTATGAAAAATATCAAAGTCCACTAGTATATTTAAGATGCCATTGACTTAAAAATAAAATAAATCCAACATTTAATGTACTTGTGCTTGAATTTTATCTATTTTGTAGGTTGTGACATTTGCTTGATTTTGATGAATATATACAAACTTTCTTCAAACATGTGGTTTTAAAATATCATTGTAACAAAGTCAAAGAACTTCATATAATTAAAAATTAAAGTAAATAATTTTTTTAATTCAATATACCAAGGCCTACTTGATGGTCATTTTCCATTTATGTAGCAAGGTAATTCTCTGGTTTATTTTACCATGCTTTCGCCCTATTTTGAAACCTAGATTCAAAGAATTTCTCATGAGGTGCATAGAGTAGTTTGTTATATACTTATCGACTTCAATTTTATTTCACAATATGATTATGTACTTGAGGGAAATTGCAAAAAGGTGCAAACAATAATCAATTTTCAAAAGTCTATTAATCAAAATCTATGCAAAACTAACAAGCATATTCTACAAGTTCATATTAAACATGACATCCTTAGGATTCATGACAAAATTATTTACCATAAAAAAAAAATTGGTTTTTTTCTTAAGTATCTTTATATTCAGCTTGGAAACACATTGTTGGTAGATAATATGCCTTACAAATCTTGCAAAAATCTTGCCTTTAATATCATTTTCTTTCATTCCTATGAGGAAGAAAAATAGAAAAAAAATACTAACTTATTGGCATTATTTTCTTGTATTTAGAATTGTCTCATTACCAATCAAAATTGGATAAATATTTATGTTTTGCCATTTAAAGCCATGGCAATCATAGCAAGTTGATGTTTTTTCATTCATATGAATGTCCAGGAATTCAAACGAAAAATCCATTTGATGAGATTTTAAGTTTAAGTTTTAATTTAGTACCTTTAAAAATGAACACCTATGGCATTAGACAAGTGCCAATTTTGCAAAGGAATATTAAAAGGGCTGATATAATATTAAAAAATTGATGGGAAAAAAATTAAGAAGATAAAGACTTATTAACCACATTTAAAAAGCACCCATACCCTAAAATATGTAGAATTTTAAAACTTTAAAAATTCAAAGAACTTTCCAAAACTGATTTAAAATTTTAAAATTTCAAAAATCCTTTACCTTACATAAATAGGGTAAAATGTACATGATGTGTTAAGAAAAGTTGTAATTTATTATACAAGAAAACATAAAATGTATAAATAAATAAAATGGTTATGATTTGAAATTATTATCATTTTAAAAGACAAAACATTGAATTTACAAGGAATTAGGACATTTTAAAAATTCATATCTATTCAAAAATGATTTTTAAAAAAATTTCATGTACTTGGACAACTATAAGAAATTATTATAACAAGTTGCAAAAAAAATTATTCTAAAATTCATTCGTCTGAAAAAAAAAATTGGGGAAAAAAACATGTGGTCCTTTTTCTAAAGTAATCTTGTTGGTTCATTATATCACATTTTCACCCAACATTAATAATTATTTTGGATCAAATTTGATGTGAAACAAGAATTACCATTTATCCTTTCAAAGTACTTGGCCAAAAATGTTGCATTCAAAATGTTAATTTTTTGTAACTAATCCTATTAAGCATGTTTTCCGTAAAAACCTTGACATTTTTTTCTAAATTAAATATTATGACACTCGCCCCAATAATGCATTTTACAAAGTTTGTTCAATGGTCCATTTAATGCCATTGTTTTGGAGTATTTTGATAGTTCTTGTGGGGACAATAATTTGCTTGGGACTATTCTCCCTTACTTGGAATCCCTTCATTTTTCTAAATATGGTGTTCTCACAGTTTTTGTATGGGACAATCCTTTTAGTAGTATTAGAAGTATTAATTGAGATGCACATGGATAATATAAAATGTTATTTGTGAAATGCATTAGTAGGTGTGATGATTGTAAAAATAAAAAATTGAAAAAAAATTGTAATTTTAAAAAATTGCTCTTGCTACATTTTTTTTCATTTATTTAGAATTCACCTTTCAAGTCTCTAGCATTAAATAATGTCATTTGTGAAAATCATTAAAGTTAATGAATGAAAAATTATTATTTTAAATGTTGGGTTTAGCATATGTCTTCAAAGCTTGCACTTTCAACCTTCTCATGACTTGGTGGTCACTAGGTTGAACTTCATATGTACTCCTTCCTTGTTTTCACTATGTTCATATTTCTAACCTTCACAACTACAACCATTTGGTGGTTGTTTAATGTTTTCTTTTCATATTTTTAACCTTATAAAATCAAAACCACCATGTGCCCACCATGTAATATTTGGTATGTTTTGAATCTAGTTTATTAACTCCCTTTTACTATTATTCTATGGATGTTCAAAGCAGACATTCCAAATTATCCTTTGATGTTTTACATTTGATTCCAATTTTTTTAAAAATTGGTTGGAATCACATTTCTTTATTTTTGTAAGTTGTTTATTTATGTCCGTTTCCACCCACCAAATATTTACATAAGTGTTTTTGTTCATGTTCTATTGCCCGCAAAAAGTTGTTAATTATTTGTGTGAATGGTGTCATGTGTTACTTTTCACAATGTGTTGTCCTAAAAGGGAATCATCATGTTATAAGGAACAATATTGACATTAACAAAGTGAAAGCAAAAGCTAGAGTGCAACATTTCTACTTCAAGTAATCAAAAAAAGTTATATTGCAATTTGGTCTTTGTATGTTGTTCAAAGATGTGATGTAAGTTTTTCTTTTGTTGATACCACAAATATTTACTGATCAATTTGTTTTTATTTGGGGACGTGAACAATGTGCAAGGACTTTTGGTCAACTCATTACATGAACATATTATTATCTTAAGGATTTGAAACATGTGTATTTTGCACATTGAAGATTACCCTATGTGATAAAAAACTAAACATTATTCATTAATGATGAACCAAGCAAGGCCCTTTGAAATTCCAAATATAACAATATTTTCATTAAGTCTTTTAAAGGTTGTCAAAGAATAAAATGGTTGGACATTACATCTTGTTTGTGGTCAACATTGATTGGATTGCCATTGACCAAAACAATTGGCGTCTATTATGAAATCATTTTCAAATATTTGAAGTCTTATTTGACTTCTTATTCATCAAATATTCTTGATTCATACAATATATGAAGAGTGATAATGGGTACGTTGGCATTACTCAATTTCCTTTATGTATGAACTTTTTACTTTATTACATAAGAAAAGTTGATTTCATGTGTTTTCATGGTTCATCCTTGAATTATGTTTATTTATCATCTTCAATTACTGAGTTTTGTTCGCAAACCACATGACAATGTTTATACCTTTGAAAGTAGAAAACATTCAAAATGTTTTTTAATCGGATTTCTATTTTGAGAATGTGTTGATGTAATTACTCATCTAATTGTTGGAGAATCATGAATATTATAATTGTACTAGTAATAATACACTAGCAATTGATGAATTTGTTAAGCTTGCAAACTTATAATCCTAGTTTTCAGTTGAAATGACATAATATAATGCATTATGTATATAATAATTTTTGTTTTAAATGATGGATTCTTGATGATTGCTTTATTATTTTGAGAACATTTTGAATCTTCATTTTTTAATATTCATTGCTTGGTGATCACCAAGTATTAATTCAATTTTCTTTTTACATGTTTTCTAAAAAATTATGCAATCTACACAATATTCAAATTAACCTTGTTTGATGTGATTTTTATGGTCACTATCAATAATGTTTTGCATGGAGCCTATTGACCACTAGATTCAATTTGCAATTCAAAACTTGTTTGAACTATCCAAATTGCTTTAAATTATTTTTGAACTTTTCTAAAGTTTGGATAATTTAAATTCAAATTTGTTTAAGTCCTTTAATAAATTCCTTAAAAAAATGACATCCAGATTATTATGTAAGAAATTTTTTTAAAGGAAGAATAAGAAAAAAAAGGAGGGGGGGGGGAATCGAAATTTATACTTTAAAATTAAAGTTTAAAAGTGTTTTTAAAAACGGGCATCAGCCAGCCAGCAAGAGCGGGCAGGTACTGGGCCCGGGCAGCAGGCGGCGGGCAGGTTGGCGTACGCCGGCATCTTGGAAAAAGATGCCGGCGTTCGCCAGCCCACGGATCCACGGTGATAGGTCAGATCACTCGCACGGTGATAGGTACATGTTCCACGTGGCTTCCGATGATTCGGTAGAGGGAGATAAAACTGCCCAGGTGTGGATGGAGAGCGATAAGGTGTTCTGGTTTGCAAGGAAGAAAGTCTCTTTGAAGTCTGCGTCACGCAGGTCCAACGACGCAGGATTGCTGCGCAGATTTGCTGCGGCGAATCTCGCTCGCGATCGATCATCAAATGGAGCTTCTCTCACCGCCCGGATTATCTATCTGCCCTTGCACCTCGTTGCAGGGACCGTCCTTGCCGTCTCAATCAGCGCAAGTTTTGAACGGGAATTCGCAGTTTCGGATTTTAGGAGCACCGGCAGCAATGGCCGTCCCCATGTCCAATGCCATGAATGTGTCTGGCTTCTCAGGGCGCTCTGTCGTTGAGTATCGCCGTCACCACAAGATTGGTGGTGAGAAGAACCATATGAAGAAGAAGAAGAAAATGGAGTGTTGGTCGAATGCTGGGTGCAGTTGGTGTAGGGTTGTTAGGGTGCGAGGGTTTAGGACTGAAGATGAGAAAGCGCAGGGATCTTCTGATATCTCACTCAGGTCTATGTTCACGGAGATGAAGGGGAAGTACGGTGCCTTTGGTGGTGGTGCTACTTTGGAGAAATCCAAGCTTGATTTGTCTCAGTCAACTTCTAGGGTTTCACCCCAGGTATCCATCCCCGCCTTGCTCCCCTTTTTCCCAGAAGTCTTTCTGGTTGTGGTGAAACCCTAGAAGGTGCATTTTGTTCTCTGGCCACAAAGTTGCATGCGAGCACATTCTTAAAAGATTGCAACCAATATGTGTGCCAATGCCTTGTTCAAGGCATTAATGCTCGAATTCATCATTTCTTTTTTGCACTTTGCTTTCTGAGTCACTTGCCTTCCATCTGATGAGTTCACAAGACTCAAAAGCATCAAGGTCTTGTTGTAGCTTCTTTTCCTTCTTCTTTTTTCTCTATTTCAGGGCTTTCAGATTTTATATCTCAATACAAATGCTTGCTACTGAAGAAGCCTCGTGTTCAAGATGGCAATTGACCATTTAGGAGGGTTTTGCAACTTGCTATTTGAAACTTTTGTTTACAGTGAATGCTATCTGTTCTTCAGTTTTTTAGGGTCATTTGTGTGCTCCATCATCTTTTAAATTCTAGCTTGGTTTTGGCAGTTGGAAGCTGGGGGCGGTGGAGGGAACATTGGTAACAAGAACTTCAATGGAGGTGGAGATGGTGGAGATGATGATGGAGATGATGATGATTATTTTGGTGAAGATGGTGATGATGATGGTGGAGACGATGGAGGGTTTTTTGGACGCAGATTGGCTCTCCCTGAGGTAATTTACATTCTCAATTTATTCAGAGCATCAAGATTCAGCAGCTTGCACATTAGTAAACTTCTGTCTCAACTTGAAACATTGACTAGTCACCTGTAACTCTGAATGGAGCCCACAGTAGATCACAAAGGCAGTTGTATCTATGCTCTCAATGAATATCATGAACTCATTTTTTGGTTGTGCATTTGCAGGTATTTGACCGAAAAATTGTAGCAGCTGTTTTGCAAGAGTGGTTCAAAACAATGAATGATTTGCCTGCAGGCATACGTCAAGCTGTTGAATTGGTGAGTTTTGCCTGAGGACAGCAGTGGGCTTAAGTAGCAGACCCTTGAGGGCAGACACATCCTGTAATTTGGGGAAATTAGGTTTAAGGTTTATCCCTATATGACCTAATATGGAGGCATGGATGTTGCCCTTGATTTCAGTGGAATGTCAAATTTGTTTACCCATCACACTAGAATATGTGAAACTGGAAGTAAATATTTTTGTTCTTGTAAACTTGCCTTGTTGATGATGTTTATGACCTTGCTTGCTTGGTGAAACAGGGACTTATAAGTTCAGGGCAGATGGTGAGATTTTTGTCAGTCAATGCAAGACCGACAGTCTCAAGGGCCATATCACGAATAGTTCCTCCATCTGTCTCTAGGGCTTTCATTGGCCGGTAAGTTTGGCTTCAAATGGCAGTGAGTATGGATTGTTATTAGGCTCTCTGCATATCTGTTCCTATAATATTTTAAATTATTTTGACAAGGTTACATTGTCCAGGCTTCTTGCAGATCCAGCATTTCTCTACAAGCTAACACTGGAGCAAGGTTTTACAATTGGCTATGGTATATGGTGGGAGTGTCAACACCGTGGGGATAGGTAAGCAGAAGATTCCTTATGTGCTCTGTCATCTGGACAAGACATCTCTTTGATTATGTCACATGTTATCAAAGGACTCATTTTCCTTTGGGATTGGGCAGGATAAGACAAGAGTGGGATGTGGCAGCAGCAAATGTGCTGACATTAGCAGTCTGCAATGTGGCCATTTGCTGGTCTCTAGCCCCTAGCCGGTCTTATGGGTCTACTTTCAAGTATGAGTTCCAGAATACCATTCAAAAACTTCCCAATAATGTCTTTGACAAAAGCTACCCTCTCCGGGAATTTGATCTGCAAAAGAGGATCTACAGCTTCTTCTATAAAGCTGCAGAGCTCAGCCTTGTTGGCATGGTCACTGGGGCAGCAGGTGCAGGCCTTGCTAGAGTCATGCCTTCATCCAGAAATCAACTGCAGTAAGTTTTTTGTTCCATCCACCAAGTATAGCCTTTCTATCAATTCAAAGACAACTGATCTTTAGTGGTTTGATTATCATGAGTTCCAAAGAAATGAGCTTTAGGGTGAAGACCTCAATGCTTAAGCATATTGTGAGCATCTGCCACTACCATAGCTATTGCTATGGTCACAGAGCATGTTTTCCTGTTTCTGACAGATTGCATAAGGGATTTTCATGTAGTAATTGTTTAAGTAGTGCCTGTGTGATTCCTCTTAGCAAGCCATTGTTTGGAAAGTTAACTGTTCTATGGTTTTGTTTGAGTGTGCAGAACATCAGTGCCAATACCTTCAGTGAGTACCAGTGCATTAAGTCATGGAGCCTTTCTTGGAATATCTGGTAACCTGCGGTATCAGCTGCTTAATGGAGCAGAGAGGGTCATGCAACAACACTTCAATCATTTGGGTGTTGTCTTGTTTTTCTCCACAGCACTCAGGTTTGTGATCACCTTAGTCAACGATATCACCATTTTGTTCATTAATTGTACTGTTCCTCTAGGGAACTTGTTAACTTGATTGTGATGTGTGTATCTAACCATCTAATAACAGGACATACGCATTAATCCTCAGTGAAAAATTATATATATGCTTCGGTGCTTGTTTGATTTGCTAAGTTTAATAATGTGTCCAGTTGATAATGAGATTTTTCCCTGGCGTGTGTTTGTGCATTCTTTGTCTTTGGTGTCAATTTTTCCAGTATTATTTCCATTATTTTGCAGAAATTTGCATGGTTCAGAAAACAGGCTGAAAAGTACTTAGACACTTTGTGTGGTGTGGAAATAGCATGAGCTAAACATTAATTTCTGCTTGGGTATCTGCTTTGCTGGCCACTAGGGGTTTAGAAAAGTGGTTTGACACAGTTTTGTTTGCAGGGTGCTGAACATCCAAATTGGGGATGTGACCCGCCTCACTTGGCTTGGACTCGGAGAGCTTGCTACAGTTACACCTGATGGATTGCAAAAAGCTTATCATCGACCAACTTTATCATCTGATTCAATCCCTGGGTGGTTTATCCCCACAAGGGGACTGATTTCAGGCTTTTTTGAGGGCAATAAGAATCAAGGCAAAGAAGGCAGGCAACATCAAACACCGAAAATGTTGGGCAAGAGAAAAGTCAAGCGAAAAGTTACAGCAGGGCGCTGATTATCACTTTTTGACCACAGGCAACAATAATTTATATTTAGTACAGGTTGGCCTTTTGAGGGAAGTTCATAAGAGCCACTGCTACAGCATATCCCCTGGTCAGGAAGTTGATAATGCCTTCAGCTAGATTCTAAATTTGTTCAGAACTCATGAAGGTGTAACTCTGGTCAATTGGACTGCCATTGAAAAGAAATACGTCAGTCAGTACAGTCAAGAGCTTTTTGCTTCACAGAAAATTCACGGATTTTTTTTCTGGAATTCCATAATTGGGAAATACTTATGATGTATATGGAGCACTCCATATACAGCAATGTGCAAGGCCAACCCTTGGAAGCAGGTTATTTGCCACCTCAAGCCCAAGTACATTGTTGAAATCACTAACATTTGTGCCTTCACGCATTACCATGGCCAGTCACACTGTGTGACATTATGCTGTTTGTCATTTTTGCGGTCCTGTGGAAGATTCCAAGGGCACTGCTGTACTGGGAGATTTCTGAATTTTGAACTACTTAGTGATTTAGTCTGCAGGTACTAGAACTGCGGAAGATTTTCAAATTGTTGAATTCTGGGGAGACAAGGTATTGATGTTGTACAATGAAAGCACACATGGCTGTTAAAAGGGCACAGCAAAGAACCTAATTGAACAGAGACTGTTCTTGCCACAGGAATATTATGGGCATAACCACTGGCTCAGTTGGACAGAGCAAGAGGAGGAGCAATTGAGGCTGCAGAATGCAAGAGACCAAACTGCTGTCAGGGTCCTGCAGGTGTGTAAAATCTCCCAGGTAGAAGGAGCTTGTTGTCAAGTTGGTTATGGCTTTAGTGGGGGAAAATGGTGACCAATGAAACTTAATACAGATTTTCTGGATTTCTTCGACAATCTAGTTTCCCCAGGAGATTGGTTTGCTGGTCCATTTCTTCCATCTTCCTCATTGATTTCAGTGTTGACATGGACACTACCATCCCCTCGTCTTCCTCTCCCATCAATTTCCCAACAAACTCTCTGTCATCAAGTATCCACTTGTTAAGGAAATCTTTATCTAGAGGAGGTGTTTCCTTGTGCTTTTTGTTTTTCCCATTTTCCTTCCCTTCTGATCTTTTGGCCCTAATGTAACCATGTCAATTCTCTCTTCATCTTTCACCTTTAACCTCCCATTGCTGATCCTAAAATCCATTCCAAAGCTCCCGTCACTGCTTCCCGAACCTTGTGTGGGATTCTTCTTCTGCTCCCTTTTGCTGTGCTTCCAAGTTGTTCTCATCAGCAATGATGGAACTCTTGAGTATTTGTGACCCTCTGAGCACCCTTGAACTTGTTCTCAAAAAGTGTTTCTGCATTTGATTGTTGGTCAAAATAAGGACAAAAAAAATTTCTTTCATCCTCCCAACCAAGAATAGCTTTGAAATTTGTCATGGCTTTGTGTGCTCTTGTTTGCATCCTTGAGCTGCAATTCAAAATCTTACTGCAGCTCCTCAGATTGGAAATTTCTGGGTCTGAAAATCTTTGTATTAGGGTGATGTCCACCCTCAAGCTAACTGGAGATTGTCAGACGGTTTCTAACCCTTTCCTTCCTGACATAATTGCCCCCTCTAACTTGAGAATAACTGCTGCAACATCATTGCAGATTCTTCCAGTGAACTTTGTGACAACATCAAGCCTCTCACTGGCAATGGTGCCACCATAGCTTGAAATCCTTTGCCCCTGATGCAGAAGAAGAAATACCACTCTTCTTATGCTCCAAAAACAACCTGGAAATGTGTGCACTCTGTTTGCAGAGAACATCTCTAGCATGTCTATCAAATTGGAGTTGGGAAAGAAACTTCAGTCCACAGCAACCCTAATATATTCAACCCCAAATACTAGAGTGCCATACTCTGAAAATTGCATAATTTGTTCCTGTCCTCGCTCCCCCTACACCATGACATGTTTTATGGAAAACCAAAAACATGTATGAAGAATTGATACAAAGTAAAGCAGCTACCCCAATGTACTTCCAACACTATTCGAGGTATAGTTCAAATGCTGAAAAAGGCAAAGACTCTTCTCTTTCTGTTCATGAACTCAATTTCAAGACTATATAGTTGGACTGATACTAAGTTCAATATTTACTATGTGGCATGAGGATTGAATCACTTATGCCTTGTTGGAAAAGATTAGTGCTAAGCCCGGCCTCACACTAAAGCCTGAAAGGCCATGACCATCAGGCTAGAAAATTTCTAATTGAAGGAAAAGGCATGTCAAGGTACAAGTTCACTTTACACAAAGGTTAAAGGCCCAAGGGACCAAGGAAATGTGAATGGATGAAAAATGAACATTAAATGCACTATGGATAATGTTTCATGTTCTAATGGACTTCATGCCAAGCCCACTTATTTTCAAATAGGTGGGCTTGACATGAAATTTGTTAGACCAAGAGCCCAAAAAGCCATGATTAGTCCAAAAGAAAGTTTTTTTTTTTTTTTTGTCTACTATTAATTTTAGCCCAATACCGATTGCAATACATTTTGGTCAAAATTGCATAACAAGGAGGTTGTTGCTAATTTTAGAGGTACTTAGAAATAACTAGTTTGGACCTATTCTATTCCATTTCTTCAACAATTTTCTTTTTTCACTTTGTCCCCTTTTGGAACTTGTAGCAACTTTTTTCTCTTTATATTGGAAATTTTATAGGTCAATATTCCACAAGTGCCAAAAATCTGATTTTGACTTATACGAAGGATTTTTTTTATAATTAGGATAATTGTCAAATGAGGAGGTCCTTACTACTAATTTTGGAGGTAGTTAGAACTAGTGTCGGCCGATTATGGTATTTTTTATCAGTCTTGAGGATATGAATAAAGTGTATTCTTTTTAAAAACTTAACAAAAGATATGCATATGGATATTTTTTAAACTTATTGGTATCACAGTTATGCACTCATTGAAAAAATTTCATTCATTGCCAATTATCTATTTGCCGGTTTTCAATTTCAAGGTGACCTATAGATATGCATACAAAATACCTAAAACGTAGAACCTCCCATCATCAAACATGTATCTATCACCAAACACCTTCCAATATTTTCCTCCTTCCCTAGCCAAATTGAGCGATTTTTATCATTGGATGCACAAACTGGAAGGCTACAAATGTTCTTGGAATGATAAAAATAAAGGAAAAACACAAAAGACATAGGAAGAGGATCAATGATAGTTTGCTTCAAATTTTTTGAAAAATAGCTCTAGACTCTTCTATGGTTCCAACCCCATATCTTCCTCATTTTTAGTTTGTTTTGAGTAATTTAAAACTTGATGGGTGTGTCAACTAGAGATTTACAAAAAAATTTAATATTCCAAAAGGAAAGATGCAATGGTTAAGGTTCTTAAGGTCGAAATCCTGATCTGTTTTAAGTCACACTAAACCCTCTAACACCAAACATCCCATATCTTTTTGCTAAAATGGTTTAAAGGACCTCATTTTGAATTGCAAACCAAAGTTCAAAATTTTTGAAGAGTCCATCTAGATTATTTCATTACACCCCAATCATAGTGAGTCCATTTCCAACTTCTACAAGGATTGTGACAATGCAATTGGTTTTTAATTAAAAGTCCCCCATTTGATCTAAAAGTTTTTG
>Ga0209611_10009134_pt1 | contig 15137 bp, 9 predicted proteins | sample S1TSphgellanicum_3_FD_187693 | JGI IMG/M metagenome (GOLD analysis project Ga0209611, IMG submission 187693) | Host-associated microbial communities from peat moss isolated from Minnesota, USA - S1T2_Fc - Sphagnum magellanicum MG (SPAdes) (version 2) | ecosystem: Host-associated > Plants > Peat... | reverse complement strand
GTGCGAAATTGCGAACACTAGTACATAGTCAGTTCCACAGTTCTCGAAATCAACCAATTATGTTAGTCACGACTCATGTTGCACATGGTTTACTCCTTATTGTAAGCACAAAATCCAAAAGAGCATGTCTCTAACCCCAATTCCTGATGAACTTCTTCCGAGGCCTAAAGTAAGACAAAACCAGCTGAGACGGCCCCCAGAGAAGGAGCAGAACAAACCAAGCCTTTCCATTCTTCACATTGTTCAGTTTCATCTCTTGCTGGAAAATCCATCGACATTTTCACCAATTCGTCAAATGTCAAATCTTCTAGGCCCAGCTCGCTCGTGTTACCACCTTGTCCAATATTAGGAATCGTAGAGGTTCTCACCACTTGGCTGTCAAAACTCAAACGAGGAAGAGTCGGTGGCCATCTCATTACTCGATCAACTATCAAACGTTTTTGGCTCAGATGGCTCATTTCACCAACTTGTTCAATTTCAGGAATCCTAGACATCCTCATCCTCACCGCTTGGCCAACTCTCAAACTTTGTAAACCCTCTGAAACCAACCTCGAAACTTGGTGACGGTCTGTCACGCGAACAAGACGAGAGGAGAAGGAGAGGAAAGCTGTGGGCAGAACACGGAAGTATGGCGAGCACTAGATCGAAGGGCAGTGCCGGAGAAGAAGCCAGGACCGCAATTTATCCCCACAAAATGGCATATTCTGTCGTGCTCATGCGTTTGTACTGACTGGACAATGTCGTTATCATTCCTTTGAATTCTTGGTACTAGCCTTTCTTTTGTTGGCGAAATTTCGTCAAAATGATGAAACCGTGTCAAACTGCATAAAAAGAGAGCACCCAAGAAGGGGAGAGAAAAAAACAAAGGGGCAAGGACCAAAGTCCAGGCAGGCAAACAGCCCAAAAGAGGTGGGACACGCGGAGGTAAGGTAACCACTACGCACAGAAACCTTCACCAGTAGCAGGAAGCATATCAACTAAAGAATGGGGAGGGTTAGAAATCAAAATTTCTAAATGGAGTGCTTTTGGAGGTTTTCCACCACCAGGAATGGGAAAATCATATTAAAAATCGTCAGGTTCATATATTTGGTTTTCAGTGTGCACAGCAGGGTTTTTTTTTCAATTTTGTGATGTAGCTGAAGTGGCTATCATCCATAAGATGATTTAGTTGGATTTGGCTACATACTAAATATGAAACTAGAAAGAAGACAAGACTATATTCTTGGCTACCTACTGGAACTTATCATAAAAATCTGGTGATCTGGAAACTTTTTTTTAGGGTTTAGGATTTCGGATTTTTTTCCCAAAATCTGACAAATTTGGGCCATTTTTTTCATGGAAAATCACTTGTATAGTTTGAAATCATAATTTTCAGGTCGATATTTGACAAATTTTCATTTAAAAAAAACATTCTTGTACAGCCAAAACTATAAAAGGACTAAAAATTTATACTTCATATCTGATTTATAGTCAGATTTGGCTAAATCTTCACTTCAAGTGAAGGTTCTAGCCTTGTTTTAGGTTTTTTTTTCTTTTTCTTTTTCTTTGGTTTGAAGGTCCTCCAAGTTTCTTTAGGATAGCACCTTCTGTGGCTCCCTCCAGGAGGTATATGGTAGGTAGGTGCTAGGTACTAGGTACCCACCCACCCAGGTGCATTTGAAAGCTATAACTTTTGTAAATAATGCTTCGTGCAACAAAACCCTCTATTGCCATCAACAACAATGCATTAACATCACCATGAACAGCACATCTGCACTGTGAACCATCTATACCATGCCTTCACCCTGACATACTCCATTCACAGAGGTTGTTCTAGAGAAAGGCTAGTTCCATGGTCCGGTCTCAAATATCGATTCCATCAAAGGGGAGCAGTTTGGGTCCAGGTCACAATAACCTTACCCTTAACATTTGATTTTAACACTTAAATCCCAAGGACCTGCCAACACTGGTTAGAACCAGTGTTGGGCAGTTCTCCGGAAATCCGAGTAATAACCGGTGGTTCTGGTTTCGATTATACATACCCTACCTTGACCCTGACCCCTATTCAAATACCTGGACTTAAACTTTACCCTTGGACCCACCTTTATTTCAGATCCAAGTTCAACCCCAGAACCAGATGATTGTCGATTCCATAAAATTTTGATGACCTTGCACCGGTGAATGTTTTTCAAAACTTTAAGGTTTTGGTTCTTTTTCCTAGCCCTAAGGTTTAAGGTTTAGGGTTTTGCATGCAGGCCTTGACAGCCAGAGCGAAAAAACAAGATCAGGCACACAATGGCAGGGCTGGTGTTGGCAATCCAACTACGAGAGAAGAGCTCCTCCAAAGTCTCTTTGTGTTTTCCAAATGAAGCTTTGACTAGTGTGAATAACCAAAACCTGGAGTATCCGATGTTGGTGGCGTCGGAGGAGGATAATGTGAATGAGTACAAAAGCTTCTTCTCCATTGTTCTGGATTACCCTTAGATTTTGGGGCAGGGCGAAACCAAGAAATATTCGTTGCAACAAGCGACTTGACTCGTGCATGTCACGTTCAGGTCCATGCTGTTGAAGGGAGAGTCCATCCCGCCTCCCACTTCTGGTTCCGCCTTGGAGATAATAATAACGCTTTGCTCCTTTTGTCGCTTTGATCGTCATGGGATCGGCAATGTAGCCCAATGTCTTTATTGTTCCTAATATTACTGTAGGAGGGTTGCAGTTTGGAGCATTTTGGTTTCCTATATTGAAACTAGGCTTCTGTGACAGGTGCCCCATATTTTTTTGGTGCTTGATTTGTGGTCTTACAAATAAGCCTTGAAACTTCTTTTTGGTTTTGTCTCTTGAAACTCATGTTGTTCTTTGCTCGGTTTTAGGCTTAATCGTAATTTTTAACTAATCAAAATGTGGCTTGAAACTAATGTTGTCCAATTCTTGTTTTAAACAATATTTTATTCAACACCTTCAATTCTACTTCTTTTTCAAAAGGAACCTCTAGTTCCTGTTTTAGCTGATTTTTTAAAAGTTTGGGGGATGTCCATATGGTTTTGAAACAAGTTGTTGAAATTATTGAACCTTTAATTTTGGTTTTTTCCAAAATATTGTCTTTAGTTTAGAGTTTAAAACCATGTCACCCAGTTCTTGTCACAATGATGTTTGCTTACATTCAAGGCTAAAATGAAACCTTTAGCTTAGATGTTTGCTTGTACTCAGGCTAAAATGAATGAAGTTTCATGTCACAAGCTTGATGTAGATTGAATGAAAATACTATTACTATTTCAATCAACTTGCCTCTTGAATGCTAGCCAACATCATGAGTCTTCATGTTGGAAATGTGATAGAAACTCAAGACCCTAATTTTTGTATTAATTTTTAGGTAGATGTTTATGCACTTATCTATTCTTGCTATTCAGAGTTGATTACATCAATATGGATAATGGAAACCAGACATTAAAATTCATGATAATGGTGATGGTTTGGTGCTTTGTGAGTGAATTCACAAAATTATGACCACATGTAAGTTTGTCATGATTATTTTGGTTGAGATATGTTTCTTAACACATATGGGTTAAAAAATATTCTGCATCCAAGTAGTCACATGTGGTGTGCTTAAAAGATACAATCAAGGTGCATGAGGCCCCAACCACTACACTCTATGTAGGCCTCCCTATGTTGTAGGCTCATATGCTTGTTTGTACAAGGGCATACTAAAGGTGATGGTTTGACATTTCATGTGAGAAACTTTGATAAGGTTATAAGTTAATACCACCTTCAAAAATGACATTTTATTTGATAAAAGCTTTTCTATAATGAAGGTACCTAATTTCCATTCTTCTTACCAAGAGTAAGTTTCTTTTCAACAACAACTTGAGGTTGAGCGACAATGTGTCTTTGCATTGATTTAGGTCAAAAACCTAAACAACAAAGTTATTTTAATGATTCTTCAAATTTCCTTTTTTTTTTTTTTGTAATGTGAAAATAAAATTTTCCTTTATCTAGCCTATATTGTATAGTGGGGCATAATTTGAAACATATTTGTGGATAACAAAATTCTTTAAGGACATATAAGATTTGATGTAATTGTAGCTACTGTCTACGATGTGAAAAAATAAATATAGAAAATGATATGTTCGTTAATCAAGCCTTTTCTCCTAGGTTTTAGGGTTGTTGGCTTTCAATTCAAACTAGTCTTTTAAAATGGTGGTTCTATCATCAAGATGTTTAATGATAGTATTAAGATTGAATTTCTTGAGTAATAGTTACTTTGCTAGTTGTTGACTCAAACAAGAAACTTAACTAAAGTAAAAATGAACTAGGCTTGACTTATATATTGTCTCTAATTGAGTTGTTTCTAATGGATGAATGGATTCTCAAGTTGAGGTAGAAAACATATGCATAGAGGTAGTAATTGCACATGCAATTGAATAGAAGCAAGTGAGTGAGGCTTTAAAATCCTTGGTTTGCAATAAGAGGTGATTTTTTGAATTGTATCCTTCCTTGTGCTTATGAAACTTTAATTTGCATTTTCTTGCATATGTACCTTTTCATGCTTGAAAGGACATTGTCTTTTCAAGCAGCTCACTGTGGCCAACCACTCTATGTAAAAGTTCTTATCTTTATAATCATGTACACTTGTGTGACAAATAGTGAAACTCAAGATGCATCTTTCTATATATCTATTTCCCTAAGTTTTGAGTAGATTATCATTTAACCACACTGAGGGTCAAGAGTTGATGATGGGTTTAGGGTTTAAGAGTAGTGGGGATGAATGGCACCTAATCATTGCCATTCATGATGGAGTTGATGGTCTAATATTTTGTATGATTAACACTCAAGTTTATGACTTCATTCATCCTTGCCATGTTGTTTTTTGGTTGGCCATAATTGATTCGATGGCTCTCCTCAAAATGTTTTGTGGGAGTTTTTCTATAATCATGTTCATTTTTATTCTAGTGGCTAAAACATACGTATTACAATTAAGTAGTTACCAGTTATGTGTCTAAAGGATATGTTCAAGTTGTAGGAGGCTCCAACCACTACCTTATATGTAGACCCTTCCATGCCATGGGCTTAAACGCTTGTTGTACATGGGCAAGCTAAAATGGAATGATGTTGCTTATCACAAGCTTAATACAACTTGAAAAAGGATATTATTATCTTTTGAATTATTTGTGCCTCTTTGGGCAATAGCCAACATCAAAACTAAACCTTTTGTTTACATCCAAAAGTGTAATAAAAACGCATGTTGCAACTTTTTATATATATTTTTACAATGAATTTTGAACAAAATATTATGTACTAAACAACACCCACTATTGGGAGTTGATGAAGTCAGTGGGAAGTGATGGTGGTTACTCACTACCATTCATGATGGAAGTGAATTGAAATGATTGTAAATATCCTTAAATCAACTATGTATAAAGCTATAAAGGACATGTCCAAATGGTAGTTGGTGATTATTGTTTGCAAAACAACACTTCAAGGTCTATTGTGTCTTTTGATTATAATTCATAGCACTAGTAAAAATTGACCAAAATGTAACCATTTTATTTGTGACTACATGCGACTATTAATTATTTGCACCTACATTTGAACATTTTTACAACTATTTCTTATGTTAATCATATTTGTAATTATAGTGCAATTAGTTTATGATTATTTTGGTGTTCATCCTTCCATGTGAACAACATTTAGTTTAGTTTTCATCCAAGAAGAACAATTTATGTCCCATTAGTGTAAATGTGGCCAATTTAGTTACAATCTTATGAATATACAAAGGTGTATTTTATGAATTCTAAAGAATATAATTGAATGTATTAAGTTTTATAAACGTATATTTTGAATATATTAAATTTTATGAAAGATCTTTGCTAAATATATTGTGCCCACAGTATAAGTTTGTTAAAATTATTACAAATGACATTTATTTTTTTTTATTAATATTATATTATGTATTTTTATTAATTACATGTAATAAAAAACTAAAATTCAATATTATCTATGACTAAAAAATTTAAATAGTAATATCTTATTACATAATGATGACAACGATGACGATATTAGAATGATAGGATAAATAATTGTATAATTACTAGAGAAATTATTAAAATTTTAATATATTATTATCTTATTATTAAATTATTTTTGAATGATTAATGTACTAATTTTAAAAAAATATTTATTGAAAAATGAAATATTAATTATAATAAATCATAATAGCTCTCACAAAATGACATAATAATATATAAGCATAATAATAATAATAGAATAGTTAACCTAGGCTAGCTACAAATTACATTATTATTATTAATATAAGTAATCAATTATGAAGTATTATTAGATTAATATAATTAGTTAGAATGGAAATCTAATAAATTACTATACAAATGTTTCCAAAAAAAATTGAAGGAAAACTATATTTAAAAAAATATATAAAATATTTATTGTAATAATTCATAAATAGTCTTTATGAGTGAAGTAATAATATGAATAATAAAAATAAAATAGTTAGCTTAGGTTAGGTTTTAATCATATTATTAGATTAAAAAACTAGTATTCAATATTTATAATTAATAGTTTATAATTATTAAATACTGAATATTTCAGTTTGAATATTAATTTATTTGGTTACGAAATAATAAGTTATTAGTTATTATAGTTATTAGCTAATTATTTCAATATTAGCCAAATACTAGTTAAATAAATTGGCTGATAAATTATTATAGTTAATATATATTTAAAATTAAATATTATTAATATTTATCTAGCTAATAAATTTAGTAATATTTCATAATATAATTAATTCAATAATCATAAGATATTGATGATTATTACTATAAATAATTAGGCAGTTGGATAGTTTATAAAATGAATTAGTTAGATAATTAATTAACAAATTAATTGTCACTTACTTACTTAATTATATACTTTTCAAGATGAGAATGAAAGCCAAAACATATGGGATAAAACATTTAATTACAAACCGTTTATGACTAAACATTTTTAGTCACAAACAACTTGCAATTAAAAAATTTATACCATATGTTTCAGGTTTCATTCTCATCTTGAAAAGTATATAAATAAGGTGTTTTGTTTTATATTTTCATATTCAAAAAGATGAGCATATGGGATGAGTAAAAAAAAACTACTTAACCCAAAATAAAATATAAATATTCATGTACTTACATTTAACTACATATTTCTCCTAACTTACCAACCTACTTTTCTACGTATGTACCTACCTACCTAAGTAGGTATTTGGCCTAGGTAGGTAAATAGGTTCTATTTAGATAGGTGTTTAGCCTAGATGGATAGGTAGGTATATAGGTAGATAGGTACTTAATTCAACCTACATACCTAAATATTGATTTAAATTTAATTTAGAAAATTCAATTAATATGCCATGTGGCAAATTTTTATTACACCATGTGTCCTAATTTAAACCATCCAAGTATAAAATTAAATGTCTTAGATTATTTCAAAATAATAAAAAAATATTTTAAAATATTAAGAGTTAAAACATGTGGCAACACATAACTTGTTCCCATTGTTCACCTAAAAAAGTTGCATCTTAATTATAAACAATAATATGTATATGATTAATCAAAAGATGAAAATGTATTTCGTTGACTTTTTTCTTTCGTCCAAAATTCATTATCGTGCAACTTGTGTTGATGCAACTTGTCCAATGTGGCTATTAAGATTTTAGATACAAATCTCATTTATAACTAAAAATTAATCACATGGTCCAATTGCAAAATGGCCATTTTCTACTGTTTTAAATACATGCTCCATATTTTGAAGCTTGCATCACAATTTGTTTATGTGTGATGTTGATAATTAGTGCTGAATCCTATAAAATTTAAACAAAAGTTCTCAAAGCATTAGGTGTTATTGAAGATCATTACAATGGTCATCTTGTGTTACCTACAAGTTATACGTATGTTTTTTTCTTTCCATCAGTTTTTTTGGTTAGTTTTTTATATCAAGAAGATTTTGCCATGCAATAGCGTTTTTAATACTTTGTGATGGATAGAATTCCATTGAATTTATTATTGTGTAAGCTTCATGTCTTTTTTTTTGTAGACATAGCGATAATGTTTTTGTCATGTAACAATTATGGCTTCTAATAAGTCTTTGTGATAGGATGTCATTGAATTTTCATACATGTTTAAGCTCTATCCTCTATGTTTTTTGTAAACAACATCAAATAAAACAAAGCCTAGCCTATAAGGTTGTTTACAATGGCATCCACAAGTGCCACATAACCTATAACAATTGTTTCATGTGATGAAGATGATACTGATTTTATGTCTCAACTTGAAATTGAACGTGGATCACAAGAGGCATCAAAAGTTGACATAGATGCAACTTGGGAAATCTTTATTCCAAAGTTGGTGGCCAATAGAAATCTATGGTCTCCCAACCATCAAACATTAACCTATTGGGTTTTTTTTGTGGTGAATGATGTTACAGCATTGAACATTTGTAATCCATAGATGATGCATTGTTTTGTTTATCACCCTACTCAATTGAAACTCCTTGATGCTCAAGGAAAACATAAAGGACTTGTGAACCATAATAAAAACCATAGCACAAGCATTTTGAAAAAACATGCTTGTCATGAATATCCAGATTTGTACAAAAAATGGGGACTATTTTTGCTAAAGAGGGTTATAGAAACCAAAGTGAAAAATAAAGGTCAAATAAGAGGAAAATTGTCCCCCTTCTCAAATCATAAACTTTTTTGGCAACCAACGACCTTAACACAAATTAGATCCTTTACAATAAGCCTTTTTGGAGGGCCTCGTTCTCTATGTTGCAAAGGGTTACCAGCCTTAATCTTCTGTTGAAAATCCATGGCTGTGACATCTAGTTTTATGGCAATGTGGCCATGTATAGTCTCCATCCGGCCATTAAATGGTGACTAAAATGTTTTTTAACATGGTGGATAAAAGTAGGGAGATTTATGTCATCCCTACCCCTACATTTTGTATTACTTGTACATGTTCATTTAACCTTTGGATGTCTCATGCAAATTTTGATACCTTTGTTATTGTTGTGAGTTTCATCAATGTTTCATGGGAGCCATGTCATGTGACAATTGGGATTTTTGGGGTAATAACATTGCAAGTGTAGCCATGGCAAACCAAGTAAATTTGTTGTTGGATTCCTTTGGCTTATTTGATATAATATTTGCATACATAAAAAATGAAGGGTTTAATTTAAACACTTTGATTTCTGTATTGACTTCTGTTGTTCCTTGTTTTGCTCTTTAGTTAGCTTGCCCATTTTTAGGGTCATATTTTGGGCATGCCATGTCAAAGGTGGCTCAATATGCTACTAATGATAGTAAAGTCTATGCTAGATTTTAAAAAATTAGCTTGAAAGAAGCTCAAGATTTACTTAGACAAAAAAATTTGGTAAGGGGTGATGAAAATGAAAAAGTCTTGTATTGTTGTAAGCTTGCCTACCAAGATGTTGAAAACTTTAGTGAAGAAAAGGTTTACTTTTCAAATCATCCTATTCCTAGAAACATTAGAATATTAGAATGTTACTTCCATTTGCTATGGATGGCAACAAGCTACTCATTTATTTTCTAGAGTGTTGGTATTTCAAATTGAGTTATTGCTAAAGCCATTATAAATATGTTCCTTCCTATTGTGAAACTTTGTGTCTTGAATCAAAATGCTAGCTATTAGTTGTTGTTAAATGCATTTCATTCTACCTTGACCTTATGCATTGCCATGAAAGCTAATGTAACTAGGGCCCAAGCTTTAAATTAGTTGTTGATTCATGGGGACATTAATTTAGAGTTGCAAAAATTTAATTAAAGATGATGACGCAAGTCATAAATATTCTATTCTCGTTCTTGGCATTTGCTTAAGCTTATAATCAAGCCAAAGCCCATAACATGTTGATTATCATTTTGGACCCCCGTTTCAAAAACATGAAGGTTATATGGGATTTTGTGGGCAATGCACATGCCATTCAAATTGTGATCTAATTTGTGTTTGTTTCTTGGTGCATTTGTAGCATTGGAGTTGAGCAAGATTGAAAATTCACTTTATGTTGTAGCATAGGTATTTCCTTACCTCAAAATTGTTATTGAATTTCCTATGATGAAATGGGCTAAACCCAAGAATGGCCTAATGGGTTCATTAATTAGGGTTGGAAGTTGCATGGTCTTTTGCATTAGTTTTGTTTTGGAGTCATATGTGTTTAGACAAACATATGTGCTTAGACTACATCGGTGTCTTTGATTCCAAATTGAGCATGTTCTTGGCTTAATTTGGCCATTTAGAGATCTCACTCAAAATTACCAGGGTACCATTGTAGGTGAATATTTCACCCTGTCCCTACATTATTGTAAATATTTAATTTTGAGTCATTTTTGTCCTTGAAAATTCAATATAAGTATAAAAATTTGGTTTGGAAGGAAAAATCAGTTGAGTAATAAGTTCACAATTTGGTTTTCAACTGCCAGAAGTGTGGAAATAAGGTCCTCTTTACACTAGGAGTCAGGGCCAATGTTCAACCCAAATCCAGCCTTCCCATTGGTGCAAAAGTTGCCTAGGAATCAAGGCTGAAATAGAAAAAAACTTTTCAATCTGCCCCAGGTTACTACTAAATGCTGAACTTTATGGCCTTGTATTGGCCTCAAGGTGGATGGTCTAATTTTATATGAGGATTTTTGAAAGATGATATTTTGGCTTGTGTTGAAACTTGAGATTAGTTATAGAGAAATACAATATATCGAAGGATTTTGGTTTCTTTTAGAGGATTTTTTGATGAAATTTATATTTTTACATGGTGAAATATTTGAGTTTCCATAGTTCTTCTTTTGCCTTAAGATACTACTTGTTAATGCAAAAGGGCAAGGCCAAAGTGTGACACACCCCTTGTTAATATCCTGACGTCAATTTATTTGTAACTTGGGGCCAATTTGCAACCCAAAAATACTCAAAGTGGCCCCAAGACTCCTAGTGTAAAGCAGGCCTAATAACAAAAGTTGCAAGGTTCATATATTTGGTTTTCAGCCTGTACAGCCAAAACACTAAAAGGATTAAAGATTTGTACTTCATATCTGGTTTATAGCCAGATTTGGCTAAATCTTCACTTCAAGTGAAGCTTCTTGCCTTGTTTTAGGTTTTTCTTTTTCTTGGGTTCGAAGGTCCTCCAAGTTTCTTTAGAACAGCACATTCTGTGGCTCCCTCCAATATATGGAAGGTAGGATCTAAGTACTAGGTACCCACCTGGGTGTGTTCTGGTATTATTTATCTTTTTTGGGTTTGTTTGTGATGGGCCAGGGAGAACCGGCAACGACACTGATACCTTGCTAATTTTGAGTAATGCCTCTAAGTAACCATATTAAGCTTTAAAAATGTTAGATTTGGACTGAGAGACCTTGATTAGTTGTGTGCCACTTTCTTTACATCTTCATGTTAATGATTGTCACTTTGACGTCAAAGAGTACTTCTTAAAGAAAGCATTGCGCATTAGAGTTTTCTTTTCAAATTTGTTAAGTGGGTTGGTGATCTTCCACAATAGGACTTAGCCAAATATAATTAGAAGAAGTTGGATTCCCTTTATAAACTGGCTACTCATTGGAGCCTATCATCTAAATATGGTGATTTCACACTTTTTTCCCTCATGATGCGAAATCACCATAAAACACCTTTGCACCTTTTGCCATAAAACACTTGGGTCAATTTATTTTCAGGAAAAACACCTTTGGATGTTTTGCTCCCTCCTTTTTTTCCCTTCACAAGTTGCAAAAAGTCACCACAGAAAAAAAGCTGTTCTTCTTATTGATAAAACCAATGTTGGGTGGTTCTTCCTTTTTCAGAGAACCTCTGGTCCAGGTTTTGACACCTAGAAGAATTTAGTTGGTTTTCCGGGTGTAGCCCCCAGGCCTGATTTGAAAACTGGGTCAGGTTCCACCACACATTACACACTATTTGAGATTGAAAATGTTTAGGTATGAAATTTTATAACAAAATTAAAATTGGAATCCTAAAGGTACCAAGTTTGACAACAAATAAATAGGAAGAGAATATTTAATTATAGAAATTCAATCTACTCACCAACTTTTCAAAACAATTCACATTTCTTACTTAAAATACCTTACTCTCTTTTGAAAAATGCTCATTCACAGATGGAGTTCTAGAAAAAGCCTAGTTCCACAGTCTGGTCTTATGTGTTGATTCCATGGATGGGGAGTGGTAGAGGTTCAGATCACAATAACATTACCCTTAACCTCTGATTTTAACACAAAAATCTGAAGGACCTGCCAACACTGGTTAGAACCTTGGAAATTTTTATTGATGTAAATTTAGAGCAATGTGTTGGAAGATGCAAATTTTCATCCATATGAGAGTAGGCCTTTTGTTTCCCTGGTGAACTGGACGGAAGCCATGAAGCCCCACCTCCGTTACCACACCTCTTTAGCATTTATAATTCCATTGCATAAAGCTTGCAAAAATGAGCTTGCATTTGCCTGTCACCCGATAAGTCCTGATTTCAGTAATGCCTTCCCCCAAGCAGGCTTTACCCTACTTGTAAAACCCTTCTGGAAATGCTCTATTATATTGTATATACAACCCCATTATGTGACACAGAATAAATAATATAACTTAGACCGAATCTAATTAATAAAAACTTGACTATGTCCCCAAATTTATGCCCCTGCCAGAAGCCTAGGCCAAAAATCATAAATTACACTTTCCAAAAGTCGAAATTCCAGACTTCCCAAAAGTCCTTGGTGTGCCACATGATGTCTCTGCTGCACAACAGCGGAAAATATTAAACAGGCCAAAGTAAATGACTGCAGTCAGTACAAAAGTGCTGCAGCCTGAGCGTTCCCATTGGCTGCATGATATTCCTGTTTCCAACAAAACCCTAGTACTTACTGGGTAAAAGAGTGGAAAGTTTAAACAGGCAAAGGAAATGAATGTAGTCAGCACAGAAGTACTGCAGCCTGAGCGTTCCCATTGTCGGCATGACGTTCCTATTTCCAACAAAGCCTTACTACTTACTGTGTCCAAGAGTCGAAAATATTAAACAGGCAAAAGGAAATGAATGCAGTCAGTGCAAAATTATTACTGCTGATTCAGCAGTAATAATTTTATACTGAGTGCATTCACTTCCTTCGGCCTGTTTAATATTTTCCGTAGGTACCGCCACCTGAGGGCATTTCATTATTATTACCGTGGCCTAGGGTCACTTTAGGGTACCCTGTGAAGTAAGTGAGTTGATGATCTTCCACAATAGGACTTAGTCAAATTTGGTCAGGAGTGAAAGAGGTGAGCAGAGGAAGTTGGACTCCCATTATAAACTACTGTAGCTACTGGTTGGAGCCTATTGTCTAAATAAGGTGATTTCACACTTTTTTTCCTCATGATGTGAGGACTTGAGCCCATTTTTTTTTCAGGAAAAACACTTTCCATATTTTGCTCCCACTTTTTTTTTCTGCACAAGTTGCAAAAGTCACCTCATAAAAAAGAGTAGCTTCTTATTTGTTAGAAGAAATGTTTGCTGGTTGTTCATTTTTCAGAGAACCTGCGATAAATTATGCTCCTTACCAGGGTTTCTTTTCCCAATTTTGTCATGTGAAGGTGGTGATCGATCACCTGTAAGATGATTGAGCTAGATTTGGCTATTAAAAGCTTGAAATAAATTTTTCGTAGCCTCCTTTTGTATTTTTGATGACCAATCAGAACTTAGTGTAGCATTTGGAATTTTTTTAAAAAATTGGAATTTTGGCGACTTAAACAATTTAAAAAACACCCAAATTTCGCCAGTTTGAAAAAAATATCCACTATTCAACAGTTTTTTGGCCCCCCAAAAAAATCACTCATCCACAACCAGGACATATGACTATCTTGTTAAAGTATGGATTGAAGACAATCACATGTTAAGTAGTGATGACTTTTGTTGAGATTTATGCAATTTAAGAGCTCTCAAAAGTGGCAATCTTCCCTCATAATCCTTTATGTCTTCATAATGGGTTCCCCAAAGGCCTACCCATCACAAGCTTGTCTACCGAACCCTACTTGGGGACTTCCTTTCATGAGCGGTAACATGACTCAGATGTCGAAAGCTGAAGTTTTGTCAAGTTGGGTGGTGTGTTATTTAAAATAATTTAAATTAAATAGAAAGCCTGAAATGCAGGAAGATTTATACCCACCAATTCAGTGAATTATCTGACACTAGTAGGCCTGTGGGCTTCTTTACAGTGTGTGCTCAATTGTGTTGCCATTGCCTAAGCAACACAATTGTGTAGACATGACAGAATATGCCATTTTTTTTGCCTATAAAAAGCAGGCCTGCGTCCTTCCACCCGCGTTCATAGTTTGCTTGCTTTACTTGCATATTCGGCTCAGAGCCTTCCCTCTCCTCCTACTCCGTTCTGTTCACGTCCAGGACTGTCACCAGTTTTCAAGCTTGCTTTGAGACGGCCTAGAAGGGTTCAGAGTTAGCCTAGTGGTGAAGATGTCGACGAGCCCTGAAATTGTTCCATATTCTGAAACGATCAGCCAGACGGCCCGAGAGGGTTTGGTAGTTGGGGGCCAAGTGATCACGAAGTCGGAGATGCCTGGACTTGGACATTCTGGTGAGACCAGACAGCCGTTTCAAGAAGGTTTGAGACTTGGCCAAGATGTGAGGTTGTCGACGACGCCTGAAGTTGGACAATATCCTGTAGAAACTAGCCAACCGGTTTGTTTCTACCCCTTTTCCCGGGTTCACTTCAGTTCGTTTCCTCGGAGAGTTATTAAGTTGCAGGTTTGGGTTCTAAGTTTATTGGAAGTATGTATTATGTACACACAATAGTACTAACAGAAGTTAGTGTCGGAAGAGTGGCTTTAATGCATGTATCCTGTTTTGGGGTGTTCTCTCCTGTTTTACAATTTTCCAACCATACGTCCCAGAGGCAAGCAATGCTCCTTGGTGTATATAGTTTTGGAGTTGTCATGATTTTGAGCAACTTGAGTTAGTCATGTCCTAAGATGTCTCAGGCTTTAATAGTATATCTAGAGATGTTTTGGTGGCTCGAGCTATTTCTCAGAAATGTGGAGGCCAACCTTCTGGCATATGCTTTATGCCCGATTTCCCTTCTCGTATGTTCATCTACTGGTTTTACAAACCGTATGCTATGAACCCAT
>Ga0209611_10009133_pt1 | contig 15139 bp, 15 predicted proteins | sample S1TSphgellanicum_3_FD_187693 | JGI IMG/M metagenome (GOLD analysis project Ga0209611, IMG submission 187693) | Host-associated microbial communities from peat moss isolated from Minnesota, USA - S1T2_Fc - Sphagnum magellanicum MG (SPAdes) (version 2) | ecosystem: Host-associated > Plants > Peat... | reverse complement strand
ATTCAAAGACGTAAATATATTAGTTTACAATTGCAACTGGTGCAGCTGCTGCTACACGCATCCGCGGTCATTGGTTTCTATAACCACTCGAAAGGAACGTCCTGTGGAGGCTGCACCAGCGGCTGTGAGGTCCATGAGCAGCTGCTGCAACTCGCGGTTCGATCTGAGATGGAATTGAAATGCAAAAATTCATCGCACGTGCACCCATCGATGTGCAAGAGTGATTGATTGATTATTGCAGATTTTATTCTAAAACTGAAAAGAAGAAAGTGTACTCATGAGAAGATCATGTAACGCCCGGCCTTCAGGTCGGTCCCGGGAGCTTAATCTAGATATCCAGTTTTGGTACAACTCCTAATTGTGTGCTTGAATGTGGGAAAGCTCGCAGTTATCCCTGTTAGAAATCCCTCCTAGAACCAATGTCAAAGAGGAGATTCCATTCGTTTCCCCCAATAGCTAGGTGCTTTCCAACCAGGGAAAATTGCTGACTTCCCCCTCTGACATTGGTTCATTGTACCCTGAACCAGATGGCATACTTGAACTTTCCCTGTGAAGCTGGCTCCCTGGGTATGTTGCAAAACCCCCCTGTGTTGCAGAACTAATTCCCTGTTACTTACTTGCGTTATTAGTCTATTCTTGGAGGTAAAGTTAGACAATTTTCCCACAAGGGAAGCAATCATCCAAGAGCTCCTTCTGATCATGAACGATCGAGCAAATGAAAAAGATTTGTTCGAACTTGGCGCAAAGCTTTATTCATGTTTCTGTTTGCTGGAGTACAATTTGTTTCACAGTTTATAACATATATACTCCAGATCGTCAACCGGTTACCGGACCCGCGACATTATTCAAACAAACTGGCAATCATGCTAGTGTGACAAAATAGTTTTTCAGAATCGCAAAAAATTTGCAGTCCACCAAAAGAATATTCTGAGCAACAAGATCGTCTCCTAATTCACCTAATTGAGCTCATCTCGTTTCTCTAGTTCCGGGCATCGAGTTGACGGCAGACGGGAGAAAGCTGCTGCATGCGCGACTTGTTGTGTAAATTCACGCATGTGTGGTGCTGTATATATCCATCGATGAGTCATGCTCGACCTCGAGTCCTCGACCGTTGCAGCACGCTTGTAGACACACAAGTATATATATCAGCAGATTGTCTGCTTAACCAGCTGATGCTGAATTGTACTTGGTTCGACTTAACCTCGAGCTGGTTGCAGCCCGATAGAATTACAATGATTGTGTAGCTAATTGGGTTGGCTGCAAATCTTGCGAATCTCTCCTTCACTCCCCGTGAGAGGACTAATGTTACCCATTTTCACCATGCTGACGCCGAATTCGTAAAAGAACTGATCTGATGCAAAGTAGGGAGCAAACTGATTCACCAAATCTTGGCTCTCGCCTGTTGTGTTGAAGAGAATTCGGTCGGAGTAAAGAGTACCCTTTCCGACTTGCAAGTTCCTGTAGTATTGGTTGTCAAAGGTGTTGGGTGTCACGGGGTCCAAATTGTTGACAGTTGCGGTGTCGCCGCCGTTTGGGCACGAGTTTTCGAGCTGGCTTGCGTAAGCCGCGTTGAGCAGCGGATCCACAGTCGGGTACAAGCTTCCATCCAGCACCGAACAGTGAACCCTTCCGAAGGTGTGCGCACCAGAAAGCACCACCACGTCTTTTGGACTGAGCCCAACATTCGCAAAATTGTCGTTGAGCTGCGCAACGTTGTAGAAAGCTCCGGGAAGATCCGCGTTGGCTGCAGCCTCGCTTGCTGTCAAACTGTCGCGCCTCCCGAACAAGACTGTCCATCCCGGATTGTAGGAGGGTCTCGAGGCCTGTACTTGCGTCACATATGAGTCCAATCCACATTGTGACATATGAGGCCTAATGCGATCACTGCAAATTAGGCCATTGCAAAACAATGAACAACTTCTAGCTAGCGCGGGACCCTGAGCTGGGATTTGTACAAAAACTTGACCAATTGGTGTACGAAGCTCGATGATGCAATATTAGAGTCAGACTTTGCTACAAGAGTTCGAGAATTGGAGATCGGTGTAGTGCTTACAAGAACGACAGAGTCGCGAGCAGTAAGGGCTAAGATGTCAGCGCATGAGACTGTGGAAGGGCAGGCTTCCTCCACTGCTGCTTTGATATTGGCGATCACGTCGAAGCCTCGAAGCGAATTCACATTGGCAGCCGCAAGCTGCTCGTTGCCGCTGAGCAAGACTGAGCCATCACAACCCTAATTACATTGTACAACAAAATAAAAAACACCACGCACCCACCACAGTATCATCATGAGTGTCAAAATCTATGAGCCAGCTGATTGCGTGACTAGCTGCTAGATCAACAATTCACAACCACTTCAGCACTTATAAGAGCAGCTCACATGATCAAGCTGCATAGATCATATCCGCGATGCAGAATTAGCTGCCAGTACTGTCTAACATGATCTAGGAAGCACAATAGCTGCAGGAGACTAGATCACAAATGATTGTTGCAGCAGGCATATGAAACGGCAGCTTATGTACTAGTGCAGATGGAACTCTCAAGAAGCTCTTAGGTGATTCCTTCCCTTGTAGGAAAATTGTCTAACTTTACCTCCAAGAACACTAAAAATTCAAGTAACACGGGATTGTGCAACACCGGGAGTTCTGCAACATTCCCAACCTGGAGCCTCCTCACAGGGAAAGTTCAATTACGCCATCTAGTGCAGGATACTGGGAATCAATGTCAAAGGCCCGGAAGTTGGCAAATTTTCCCTGGTTAGAAGGCACCTAGCTGCTATTGAAGGAAACTAATGAATTTTCCCAATCTGACATTGATTCTAGGAGGGATTTCTAACAGGGATAACTGCGAGCTTTCCCACATTCAAGCACACAGGGAGTTGTACCAAAAATCGTTCTGAGATAGAAGCTGCTGCAGCAAGATGACATATACAATTGGGTAGTGCAGCAGATCATCATCGTCGTCAAAGCCTTGATACAATATACATACATTGACAAAGCAGTCGTGGAAGTGAAGGCGCAGGAGTGAGGCAGGCATTCGGGGATCAGTCAGAGATGCTTGATACACTTGCTCCGCCACGATGGATGCCAGTTGTGGGCAACTAGCGGCGTAAAAGTCTGGTGTGAGTTGTTGTTGCTGCTGCAGCTCACGGACATCGAGCTGCTGTTGCTGCTGCCGCCGCCGGTCCCGACCGCTAATAGTATCAGACATCTGTCTAGACATCGACCTTCTATACAATGAAGAAGATTCGTCAGATCTCGCTGCTGCCACCACCGCCGCGCACCCGCAAGTCATAAGCAACAGCAGCTGCATCATCACCAGAACCTTGAATTTTACAACACTAGATACCTGCATCATCTTCAGCTTCTTCGTCCCTGCAGCTGATTCACTAGTGCTCTGCATGATTCTCCTGCAAGTTCTAATTCCCAAAACTGCACTGCAGCTGTAGTAGAAGAATTCTTGGAAGCTCGATCTTCCAATGCAATCTAAGTCATGATCTGTGAGCTTTGCAAGCTTATATCATAACGCTTCCCGGACGGCGCCGCGCGTCAGCTTCCGTAGGGCAATGGACGCCTTGTGCACAGTGTCCGGTAACCGGCGATAGGGCCCTGGCTGGCTACCGTCCAGGCGCCAGAGGCTTTGTCCATACCCAGCGCCAGTTTTATTCAAAATTAAAATTTGTGATTTTTATAATATTTTTAATTTAAATAAATTTATAGGAACTCTTTGTTTGTAGCCAAAGTGGTGAATCTCATCCATAGGAAGCAGTGCTGTTGTTTTGGGCGAATTTTAGCATTTTTTCACACGTGAAAATTATGATTTTGACACATACAAAGGATTTTTCTGGAAAAAAAATAAAATGACGATAAGTCGCCATATTTTGAAAATAAATAAATAAATAAATAAAATCACCAGGTTTCTACAACAGGTTGCATCAAGTAGCCAAAATGTGAAAGGATTCTTAAATTTTTCTACTTCATATCAGGTCTATAGCCAAATTTGGCTAAATAGTTTGTCAATGATCGCCAGTTTGGCTACATCACAAAATTGGAAAAGAAAACCCTATATAGGAAGATCATACCAAATATGGCTATAAACCATATATGAAGTACAAATCTTTAATCATCCTTGTATATTTTTTACTAACACACTTTAAACAGCATAATCTAATGATTTTTACTAAATTTTTTTCCTTCACTTCTGGTGATTAGTAAACCTCCAAAATCCCTTCATTTCAAAATTTTAATTTCACTTTTCAACAGAATTTTTCCAATAAATAAAAAGCTGATATTATTATTATTATTACCCACTGCAAGTGACATCAATGGAAAATGTGAGCATGAAGGTATGCTCACATTTCCCAGGGATGTGAACAAAAGGGGGCAAAGAGGACACATGCATGTATACATGTTCGAATATGTGTATTGGCATGGAATTTGGGCTGCCCTTACATGTTCCCTATTCTGCTACCTAGTACCTAACTATTTTGTGGTCCTTTGCCTATTTGTAACACATGCCAACTGGAGGGCCCTTACATGGGTCCCATTCAGTCCAGTACACGCACCTAAGACTCGTGGTTAAAACACTAAACAGGAACAACAAATTAAATGCAATTTAGTCTTAGCCAGCAGACCTGACACATGACCTCGAGGATTTTCCAGATAATTTGTACAATGGATTCCCTCAATTTTAAAGATGGGGTTTCTTGAAACAAGGAGAAGGGAAACAAAAAACAAAAAAACAAACACCCATCAAAGATAAGTAAGATACGGAAGAGATTTTGTATGAGCTCATGAAAGATACAAGTAAAGAGGTACGCAAGAGATTTCCTAGGAGCTCATGAACGATACAAGTAAGATGCCCAAGAGATTTTGTATTGAGCTCATATTAAAGAGGACAAAACCCCCTAGGCATCCAATATAAGGTGCCTAGTACTCGGCAATTGTCAAGTGTAGCTTGCATTTTGGGAATGGCCTTCAACCCGTGGGCTTTACCCATCATCAAGCATGAGCTGAACATTAATTTGAACCTAAACATTCGCAGCTCACAAAGCATAGGCGTGGGACTGTTCTTATGCCTACTCTTCAATAATGAGAATGGGAGGAAAATTACATGTTACACCGAGAAGCATTTCCCTTCCATTGTGAAGTAGTGTGTAAGATGTGTCCTTGTTTCTAGGAGGATCCTTGTAGATAGAAGGTGCCTTCCTAATACACAATGAAATTCCTCTAAAGGTGCGTGCATTCACACTTGATGTTAAGGACTCTAGTATTAAATCCCCTAACATCAAGCTAATCATTTAGGACCGAAACCTATTTACCATGAAAACTTAACATTCATGTAATGTTAAACAATCACCCATTTAAAATTGGGTGACACCTAAGATGCCACCTAGATTTTCACTTATCACTGACTTAACATTAAGTGTGAATGCAGCACCTTAAGTGGTTTATTTCTGTGTAGGGTAATGCTCAAGGAGTAGAGCAATCCTCAAAGGAGGGCCCACTACCCAAGGCATCAGTCAAGGCTGGGCTTGGTTTTTGAGAAGGGTAATGCTCTTATAGTGGGGCATTATGGTATTGTCCTTTGTCTGAGTGGAAGAGCCCCACTGCACTGTAGGGGACAACAAATGCAACACATTCTTCTGCCTGATAATGCACCCTCCAAATACACAAGGGGATTTCTGAGAACATTTTACTCTCTAGATTGCAATTCTAATATGTTTATTTTCCAATCACATTACCCAAACATGTTTCATGGTTCCATTTTTTTTGGTTGATTTTCTTTGAATTTTCGAAGAAGGACAAAGCCATTAAGCACTGACTTGTAGTGTTTTCTTTTTCTTTTGGTTGACAAATTTTCACCAAATTTCAACCTGAAAAACTTCAGATTCTTGAGGATTTTTCATGAAAACTGACCCATATTCTCCAGAACTCAAGACCAAAAATGTCCAAAGCAACATACTTTTACAATAGGTTCTAGTAGGTAGCAAAAATATAGCAGATTACTTATATTTTTCTAACTTTCTTATCTGATTTATAGCCACATTTCACTAAATTTTCTTTGGATGATCATCACTTTGACTACATATTATTACAAAAAGGGCCAAAACATCGACCCAAGCTGCTTGCTTTGGGGATCTGGAGTCCTATTTCTTTTTGTCATGGGTTGAAGTCAATAATTATTTTGTTCGGTGAAAAAATCTGGGTGAGATGACTGGTAGCTTCTTTAATTGCAAGTGGCAACTCCCAGTATTTGGGACTTCAACAATATTTCTAAAATCCAAGATGGTTTATTGTTTTTCAACCCTCACCCATAAACATGAAAATTGGGACAATAAAAATGGGAGACAAACTTAAAGAAAAATATTTGAACCAATAATTCTATCACACCAATCAAGGGTAGTTGTTATTTTTTGTGCAATGCCTTCTGCAAACCTAGCATCATGTGCCCAAATATTGGTCCAAAACCATTTTTACTACCCCAAATTGACATAAACTTGACTTGCTTCATGCAAACCATGATATGTGCGAGGTGTTAATGAGGATGCTCTAAGGCAATTTTGGGTAATGTAGTTTGGGTAAATAGTAAAACCAACCCCCAGGCTATCCTTCCATGTTTTATCCCTATAGATTCTTGAATCCTTAAAACATTAAAATCTTGGATTCGTCACTTTTTAATATTTATTCGACTGCACTTTTTCCAAATCTAGCTCTCCTTTCAACTCCCCTTTTAAATTGAATTTGACCCATGTGAGTTGATGATTGTGAGAAGTGTAGAGGGGATTTTTTTTATTTTAAATGAGTTCTACTTATGAAACCTTACCTTGGCATCATACTAAATGGTTATCAGGTTAAGCATCACAATGGGTATTTCAAAAATTGACCATTCACCATAGCAGGTGAGTATTACTAACCAAATAACTAGGGAAATTCATAACAATGGCATTGCTTACAACAAACAAATTGATCATACGGATGGGTCTCTAAAAAATTCAAAAGCCAGTTTTTTGATTCTCTGTTTGGGACAGAAAAGATTAAGTTTGCAAAGACCCTGCCTCGCCAGTTACGGACTAGATGACCTGCAAGACTACACAGATTACAATGAGCAATCAAGGCACATTATTGGCTCATCTTAAGTTAATTGAAACACACAGCACGAAAGCCTGTTTCGACAAAAGTGCAACATTATCAGCAAGCATGACATTGCAATGTGCACACACCTAAACCAAACATTCATAGGTCTACTAGCTTCATCTCAAGATTGAAAATTTCAAGTTTCACTCCTCCTTGTTTGGTTTCTATGCATAAGGGAAGGCACTGCTGTCAGTGTGTTCCAGTCCTGGCACAGACGACTTCTACGGTCAGTAGCAGGCCGAAAGCAGTGCCTTCCTGAAATACCCTTCTAGGCCGACCCTCAAGTGCAGGGGCTCATCAAGTCAGGGCTCAAGTCCGGACCAGCACGCCCTGTGGCGGTTTTGGTTACAAGTCGAAGTGTTGGGCTGGGTTTAATACTTGGTTTGACATGCTCACAAGTAACATAGGTGTCGACAAGTGAGGGTTTTAGGAAGTGGGCCTGGGCCAGTGGCCTCAACATTCAAACTAGGCAAAGTCATCGGTTAGACCGGAAGATGAGAGATGGTAGTCCCAAGCAACAAGGCCTTGGATCACTTAGGAAGTCCACAATGGGTGTTAGTCCCACCCGTCTAGAGGTCAGGGTTAGCCCAAGGTAGCAAGGTAAGCCTAAGTGTTAAAGCTTCACCAAGTGTGTGGTTTTTTATGTGCAAGTAGTGTAGGTGTTTAGGGTGGCACAACAACGGAACGAGGCAATGTTGAAACAATGTTAATGCATAAATGAGTGCAATAGGTAATCAAAACAGGCTCTTAAAGTTGAGTGTGAATTCTTCTAAAACATTTGGGGCAAGTGGACTGTTGAAGGCAAATGGACTTGAATGATACGTTCCTTACGACATAGGCTATGGTTGAACCCAAGAAGAAATACAAGACAAGAAAGTAGAAGGAAAAAGACATCGTTGTGGAAGAGCTAGTGATGGTAACCCACACCATGGTGGGTGAAGAGCTTTAAGATTTGGTGGAGGAGGCAACACAACCTATTCCATGGAAATCCAAGAAATGGAAAACAAGGAAAGATGAAGCGGGCCCAAGCAATGCAAAGGCCCATGAGAGGACTCTTTACCCTATCAATCAAAAGAAAGGAGTAAATGAATTGAACATGGGTTCATCGACAAAAACTCTTGTAGCAATTAAGAAACATAAGGGGAAGGAAAAGGTTTTTGAATCGATTGTGGAGTTGGATGAGCACATCAACTTCCTCTCTTTTGAGTTGATTGGGGATGTGAACACTTTCATTGCCCCTTTGGATGGGCCAAAGAAGGAAAGGGGGGCAAGCAAGCCCTAGAGCGTGTAATTGTGGACTAATTTCCTGAAAAGCAAGAGGAGGAAGCTCCAAAGGTGGAAAAATCATCCAAAGAGTTTTTGGCTCTTATGGATGCCTTTTGTATGTTTGTGGTCCAACAAAGGGAAGCCACGACACAAAACCAAGAAACAACCAAGTTGATGAATTGCATTGGGTTCAATGCCATCAGCAATGGCCCAAGTAGGGGTTTTGCCAAAGCAACCATCAAGGTGAGGCTACCAAACTCCTTTGTAGGAAAGGAAACCAAAACCAAGCGGGTGCAACCATGGTTGCACCAAATAGAGGCATATATGGAAACGTATTGCCTCGAAACTAACAAGGAGCGAATTCATTTTGCTCAAACCTTGAAAAAATACACATGGGAATGGTGGATGTTGCAAAAGGAGGAAACATCTAACCTATTCGAAACACTCATTTGGGGGGATTTTAAATTGTGGTTGGACAAGAAGATCATATCGCACCACTTGGGGCTTCGATATGGGATGGAGTTCTTGGAACTCACCCAAGGGGAAGATAGGGGCTTGTTGTTCGCTTATGTCCAAGACTTTAATTGCATGTTGACTATGGTCCCATTGAAAGATGAGTATGTTTGGAAGTTGATCTTCTTGCATGCACTCAAGCCTTGGGTGAAGAAGATTATCTACCAAAAAACTTGGAGTGAAGACTGAATTAATGGCAAACTCCATCATGATGCAATTAGCACAAGGTATGGTTAAACCCTCGCTTAATGTAATGTTAGGAGTTGAATTGTTTTGTAGCGGAATTCCATTTTTGGAAAACCACCTTGTGTGATGTAAATAATTTTGATGTAATTCTAAGGAACACATTTTTGGATGCCTACAAAGTATACATCTTCCACAACAAAGGTAGGTTGAAAGTCCATGCCAAAAGTGGCTCTAAGTTAGTGAACTTAAATGCGGATTATGATTTTGCATTGGTAGAAATGGGAGTAAATTTGGTTGCTTTAACTAATGAATTAAAGTTGCTTATTTTTTTTCTTTTGGTGTTTTTGAAAATCTCTCAAGGGAAGCTTAAGCCATAAGGGGTGAAGCAACCCCTTGTTTGTATTTTGAATTCACTTAATAAATTTTCGGAGGTTCTAACAAACAAACTCCCCAATGTTCCTCCATCTTATAATGAAATTGACCATAAAATAAAAGTGGTGCCTATATCAACTCTACCGTCTAAGGCACCCCATAGGTTAAACCAAAAGGAATTAAAAGAGTTCAAAAAAATTAACTAACCTCTTTAATCGAAGGTATATTTGGCAAAGCAAGTCACCTTATGGGGCACTTGTTTTGTTTGTGGATAAAAAGGACAATAAATTAAGAATGTGTATTGACTATCGTACGTTGAATAAACTAACATTAAAAAATAATTATCATGTGCTTTACATTGATGATTTGTTAGATGGACTCAATGGGGCAAAATATTTTAGTCTAATTGATCTCAATTCGAAGTACTATCAAATCCGCATCATGGATGAAGATGTAGAAAAATGGCAACGAGGACCAGGTATGGTTCTTATGAGTTCCTAAAGATGCCATTCAAGTTGTGTAATGTTTCATTGACATTCACAACCTTCATGAGCTCCATTTTCCATGAGAAATTAAATGAGTTCATGATCATTTATATTGATCATATATTGGTGTACTTTAAAATAGTGGAGGAACATGTGGAGCATTTAGAATATGTTTTGAATAAGCTTTAAGAAAACCATTTTTTTACAAATAGGGCAAAGTGAATTTGCTAAGGAAGAGATTGATTTCCTAAGGCATATTTTGTCATGGGAAGGGGTGAAACTCAACCCTAAGAAGTTGGAAGCCATAAAAGATTGGTAAAGGCAAGTCATAATCAAAGAAATTCAATCCTTCTTGAGCCGAACTAACTTCTACTGAAAGTTTATAAAAGTTTTTTCACAATTGGCAAAACCACTTTTGAACCATTTCAAGTTCACACCAATGTGAGCAACTTCGTAGTCAGAAGGGCGCTCATGCAAAATGGACATTCAATTGTATTTAAGAACAAAAAGTTCTATGTGGTTCAACTATGATGGCCAACTCATGAAAAAGAATTATATGTTGTCATGTGTTGCTTGAAAGCGTGGCAACATTATTTGAGGATGCATAAGACCAAACTTTACATGGATAACATATCTTTGTAATATTTTGAAATGTAACTAAGAACCTCAATGAAGCAATTGACATGGCACAACATGTTAACAATGTTGGATGTGGAATTAATTCACAAGCTAGGAAAGGACAATGTGGTCCTTAATGCATTAGATAGGAAGGAGGAATTCCAAATGGAAAAACCCTCAACCAAGACCTAGACATTAAAAACCACCTTCCAAGGTGAAAGTAGCCTAGAACATAAGATAAAAGAAGATTACATGCAAGATCCGTTCGTTCAATGTTACTTCAAAGAGTTGGGTGAACAACAAAAGGTGAAAGGCATCACTTTAAAGGAAGGGCTACTTATATGGAAGTAGTCTCGAATCTATGTGCTAATAAGGAAGTTGCACACATAAATAATGCAAGAAAAACATGATGTGCCCATGGCAAAGCATTCTAGGGAAAAAACCACAAGAATGGCCATAGGATAGAAATTTTATTGGCCCAAAATGAAACAAGATGTAGAGCATTTTGTGTGCACTTGTGTTAAGTGTCAAATCACAAAGTCCATAAACAAAAAAAAAATGGGCTATATAAACTTCTTTTGACTCCAAGCAAACCATGCGAAAATGTTTCCATGGACTTCATGACCCAGCTACCTAAGTGGAATGGGATGGATGTCATCCTTGTGGTAGTTGATCGATTTTCTAACTTGGTGAAAATGGCTCCACCTAAAACAATTGTGACAACTTTTGATTCAGTGAAGTTGTTTTTTGATATGTGGGTCAAGCATCATAGGATGCCACAATTTATCGTCAATGATAAAAATGCCAAGTTTATAACGGATTTCTAGAAGCATTTGTTTTGTTTTAAAAGGTGGGGATGGAATTGTCATTTAGTACAACATTCCACCCATAAACCAATGGCCAAATAAAGAGGGCCAATGGCGTGTTAAACCAATACTTCAGAATTGCTCAAAAGGATTGGGGTGAACATTTAGGCCTAATGGAGTTCTGTTATAACTCCATAATACATTTAGTAACAAAAATGTCTCTATTTGAATTAATGTTGGGAAGGAAAGCCAAGAAAATAATGGATTTAGCCATTCCCATGGGACATAAAAATCACTCCAAGGAAGTTATGGAGATGGTCAAGGGGCATGAAGAAAAATATGCCTAAGCCAAGAAGCTCTTAGAGTAAGCTCAAAAGTGGTATGAAAAACATGCTAATAAAACACAAAGGCATGTTGAATTTGAGGTTGGGCAACACGTGTGGCTAAACATCTGGGATTTTAAGATGTTTGACAGACTCACCCCACATTTCATTATTAAATACGAAAGGCCCTATGAGATTTTGCATAAGTCGCATCCCAATGTGTACACCCTGAAGTTGTAAGTTAATTTTGTGGCACATCTTACCTTTCACGTTTCAAAACTTAAGTTGTTTTTATGTGACGACCAAAGGCTAAACTAGAAGCACAAAGTGCAATTAAAAGTTGATGTCATTGAACACAAACTAGTTGAAATTGAAAGTATATTTCGAGCGAAGCAAACTTGCCCTAGAAGTAAAAAAATATTTGGTGAAATACAAGGATTACCATCATCAATAAACAATATGGATGAAGCCTATTCACTTGGACCATTTGCCATAAATGGTAAACAAGTTTGAACATGAATAAGGTTATAAACTTAGAGTGGAGAGGCTTGAAAGAAAGAGAAAAACCCATTCACAAACCACTTAAGTGTTAATGAGGACATCAACCTCTAAAATGGCGGAGAGCACCCATAATATTAACTATTCACTAAAATGAAGGTTAAGGGTTTTTGTGAATGTGATCGACTGCGAAAAGGCTAAGGTTTATGTGGAGTTATTGGTTGAGATAGGCAAGGGAGTGGCAACCAATGGAATTGGATTTGGAGTTGAATTTGAATTGAAAAACTCCAAGGTTCAATCAAGTGAAATTGAAATGGTGGTGCATTCAAATAAAGTGGCATGTCCCTGAGTGGAAAAGTCAAACTCCCTACGCATGAACTCACAACTCATGTCTTAGTTGGGTAAAAGGGATTTGGATTGTAGAGCTGAGTCCAACACCATCTATTGGCGGGTTTGTAACCTTCGTCCAGCATGGCAAGTGGAACTCCTAAGCTAAAACTCAAAGTGAACTCCAAAGATGAAAGAAACAATGGTTGAATAAAAGGGATTTGATGGAAGACGCTCTGTGAATACACTAGGTGAAAATATAATACACACTTAGTAAAACCTCTTGCGCTAATAACACAAAGACATAGTGTGAATGGGCTTTATTAATGAAAAAATAGCTAATCCAAAAATGGGTTGAGAGAAAGGAGATGGCGAAAGTGCCAAGGGCAATCAACTTGGGAAACATCAATGAGGATGTTGACATCTTTAAAGTGAGGGAGAATGACATGCCTTTATAGGCGAACCTTCAAGTGTGGGGGACTCGCCTATTTGAGGCCCAAGTTCGGACCGCCATGGGGCAGTCGTTGTGGTGGCTTGGGTTATGAGTCTAAGTGTTGGGTTGGGTTTGATTCCCAGTTGGACATGTTCATGAGCCGCATAGGTGTTGGTAAATGAGGGTTTGAGGAAGCGAGCTTAGGGCAGTGGCCTCAGTGTTTTAAATTTTGGAACTAAGTGAAATTTGTGGTTAGGTTGGAAAACGGGAGATGGTAATCTTGGGCAACAAGGCCTTAGAACACTTAGGAAGTTCGTAATGAGAATTAGTCCCACCCATTTAGAGGTTGGGGTTAGCCCAAGGCAGTGAAGTAAGCCTAAATGCCAAAGCTTCACCAAGTGTGTGATTTTCCGTGTGCAGGTAGTGTAGGTGTTTAAGGTAGCACGAGAATGGAATGTTGGAATGGCACCAAGTTGTAAACTAGAGTGATACTTCCCCTACATAACAAAAAATGGTGAAAAATTATGGCATGAAAACCAAGGTGAGGCCTAACAACTAAAAATCTCCCACTTGAAAATCAAGACAACACCTTACAACTGATAATCCTTCACTTTAGGTTGGAGTAAGAAATTATAGTTTGTAAGGCGCCCCCAATTTGCCTTGTGCAAATTCCCTAGAGTTTATTATGTGTAGGATAAGGCCCTTGAATAAAGGGATAAAAGTAAGTGCATGCAAGATGCCATAGTCAAGTGTGAACCTTATCCTAGCATTCGCACCTTAGCCAACATTTGTTATTGTTAACCCAGTGTGAGCAAATTTATTTTTTGATCTTATGTAACTCAAAGATTTGGTACCTCTAATGTGGTTCAAACAAAAAAAAGGAGCTATCATGACTAACATCTCACAAATCAATTCCTCCCTTTAACGATTGAGATATTTAAATACACAAGCAAGCTGATATGTTTTTACATGACTATGCCAATGTCATTTGGAGTTTGAAAAGATAAAGGGCCTTCATCTTTATATCTTGGTTACTTTTCTTTGTCGAAAACTTCAATCACAATGCAATTGATGCAAGCATCTTTCATCTAAGGTCAAGCAATAGCCCTAGGCTTAACTACTTCCCGACTTCCACCCCTTCAAAACACACCTCCCATCACCATGGCAGACCTATTGCAGGCAATTGATTTTTGACATGGAAAAATAAGACTGACCTACTACAGGTGGTCAGTTTATTAAATAAAAGTGACTCCATCTAAGGTGAATTGGAGGTTAACCACTGGTTCAGGTTAGCAAGAAGTGATCCAAAATCACATCTGTTTTTCATAAATAGAACCAAAACCAGAACTAGAATAATTTTCTTAGAACCAGACCCAAAATCAGATTCTCAATTTCACTAATGTGTGAAACTGGAACTGGGATGGTCCAAATTCTTTTTTCAGAACCAGAGTCTCTTCACAAAAGTAAAAAACTGCCCAACACTCATAAGAACTAAGAACCCTCCAAATGAAATATATGCTCTCCCTATGATGGAGAGCTAAATTACACTTCCATTTTACACTCAACTTTTCTGGCAATACTTTAAAGTAACAAACTCAGGGTCGACAAGTATTGAAAAGACAAGCGGCCAGGGTGAACATGTTGTTAGCTTGACCTTTTAAAGTGAGGCCTCTTAGTGGCCATATTAAGCTCAAAAAATGTTGGATTTGAACTCAGAGACCCTAATTTAGTCATGAGCAGTTCTTTTCTATTGCCAAAATTTTGTCAAATTTTCACATGACAAATATGAATTCAACCTATATAAAAAGATTTTCATGGAAAAAATGACCCAAATTGGCAAGATTTCAAAGGCAAAAAAAATGCAAATCTCCAGATTTTTATGATAAGTTCCTGTAGGTAGTCAAGAATATAGAAAGAATCTGATTTTTCTCTGCTTTCGTATCTACTATGTAGCCAAATCTGTCTAAATCATCTTATGGATGATTGCCACTTTAATTACATCACAGAATTGAAAAAAAAAAACCTTGGCACATGGGATAATTGTAATATTTAGAAATGATTTTGAGATTTTTACCATGGTACCAACCAGTGTTTCTTTTCTCGGCAAATGTTTTTGCCAAATTTTGACCTGAAAAATATGATTTCAACCTATACAAAGGATTTTTCATGAGAAAAATGG
>Ga0209611_10009131_pt1 | contig 15144 bp, 10 predicted proteins | sample S1TSphgellanicum_3_FD_187693 | JGI IMG/M metagenome (GOLD analysis project Ga0209611, IMG submission 187693) | Host-associated microbial communities from peat moss isolated from Minnesota, USA - S1T2_Fc - Sphagnum magellanicum MG (SPAdes) (version 2) | ecosystem: Host-associated > Plants > Peat... | reverse complement strand
AAATTTTTTTTTTTTTTTTTTTGGCTCAAAACAACGTCTTGAAATAGTGATGTTGTAGCATCATCACATCAAAGTTGTTATAAAGGCAAATTGTTTAGTGTGAAACTTGCTATGAATGTCAAATTTTCTATGGGTGTTGAAGCTATATCATTATGTAAAACTTGCTACTAGAAATGAGTGGAACTTGATGTGTTGGCAATGGTGACAAGCATAAGGCCAAAGGATCAATAGGAGCAAGAGTGAATTGGTGAGCTTGCCCAACAAAACAATGAGTAATGACAATGAATGTTGATAGAGGGATTGATATTGTAGTACTTGAATGGATTTGGCATCAATTAAATTATTTTTTGAATTGTTGAAATTTTTAAGAATTCATTAGTCGAAATATCAAATTTTCCAAAAAATGAAGTGCATGTTGCTAAGAGTTTTGGAAAGTTAAATGAGGCACTATTGCAATGGCTTTCATGACACACAATTGTGAGGTTTGGACAAGAATAGGTGTAGAGGCAATGATTGATCCTTTATAGAGAAAACACAACTATAATAATGGAGAGATATTTACCCAAGATGTCCTGCCCGTAAAAACACCTTTGTCAAGCAGCAGCAGAAAATTTCTGGTGTATGGGGGGCAGGGCATGTTCCGTAGTAAAAAATTTCCTTGGCAAAGGGCGGGGTGTTGTGAAAAATGAACTACCTGCTCTGGCAGGCATTTCACTTAAAATTTTGTTTCCCCATGCTACCCAATAGATACCACCCGGGCTGGGGTATCACAAGAAAAAAAATAAAAAATAAAAATTCCTATACATTTACCCTTTTTCCTAAAGAGAAAACACTAAGGGCAGGGCAGGGCAGGGCAGGGCAAGCTTGAGGGGACATCATAGGTGTGGATGAACAGTTCTCATCCTCATCCACAAGCATCATCTTCTTCTTGCATCCTTCAAACGCTTTGGGTGTTTTAGGGTTTGAAGCCCTGGCTTTGGTTTTCGGTTTTGTGTTTTGTTTCTGGTGGTTTTGGGTGTGTTCTTAGTTTTCGCGAAGTGGGAGCGAACACTGAGCTGTTTTGTCTGTAATTTTCAAGCTTTTCTTCTGCTTCTACTACTACTAATACTACTACTACTACTTCTTCTTCTTCTTCTTCTGATTTTTTGGCTCAGCTTATTGTTGTTGTCTGTAGAGTAGCTCATCTATTAGGGTTGAAAGCCGAAGGCGTCGGATTTTGCGTAATCTTGCATAGCAAACCAGTTTCTGTTATTTTAACATAAACTTGTGTTCTCCTCTCCGATTTCCGAATTGAAACAGGGATCACTTCTGAAAGAAAAAGGAGAGAGAGGGTTTGTTGTGTTTGGGGTTTCCTGTTCTTTTCTGTTTTGGAATTGAGACCCCTTTTTTCTGAGCGGATCGGTCTTTTTTGCGAAATTCTGGTAGAAATCCGCACACCCTTTTCCAGGATTTTCTCAGACTTTTTCTTTTGATTTCAGGTGGACGCGAAGATCGGAACAGGCCTGGTGGAAATTGTCTCAGAAAAGGAGGTAGGAAAGGGAATGCAAACAGGGTTTTTTAAAAAGATTGGTCTGGATACAGATCGTTCTTGGACTGATTTGGAGAAGGGAGGCCTACTTATGATGAGAAGGATTTTGCGGTTTACAATCCAAAGAGGTGAGAATTGGAACATGGAGATTGCTGTTGTTGATATGAAGAAGATTAGGGTTCTGGTGGAGCATTTGGATTTAGACGAGAAGCAAGAGATAAGAACCTGAGGTATGTGAACAACTAGAGGTAGAGGAGATTTGGTTGCAGATTGAAAGGGGAGAGAGCGAGGTAGGGGGAAGAAATTAGAGCTCTAGGAGATGCTGTCCTGGAGTGGTATCACACTCTGCCTCAGTGGAGCAGCACTCTACTATCTCAGTCGGAACACAGGCAGAGATGCCTTAATCTTAAAAAATGTGAAAAGGGTGAACCAGCTTCAAGACCTTGCTTTATTGCTACAGTCAGCATGCAAGGTTCTTCCGGTAGTGGTTACAGTTGTGGGTCGAGTAGGCTCAGATACGCCCATCACTTGTGAGCACAGCAGTTTGCGAGGAGTGATTCTTGAAGAAACTGCAGAGCAACACTTTCTGAAGCACAATGACACGGGCTCATGGATTCAAGACTCCGCTCTCATGCTTTCTGTCAGCAAAGAAGTTCCATGGTACTTGGAAGATGGAACAGGGCGGGCCTACATAGTAGGTGCCCGAAATGCCACTGGCATGGAGCTCACCATAGCCAGTGAGGTTTTTGAAGAATCTGGGCGGTCACTAGTTCGTGGCACTCTGGACTATTTGCAAGGTCTGAAAATGCTGGGAGTGAAGAGAGTTGAGAGGGTGCTTCCCACTGGCACTGCCCTTACAGTAGTGGGTGAAGTAGTTCAAGATGATCGAGGGTTGATCCGAATCCAGAAACCGCACAAGGGCCCATTTTATGTAACCCCAAAAAGCATAGAACAGTTGATCATGAACCTGGGCAAATGGTCAAGATGGTATAAGTACCTGTCAGTAGGTGTCACATGTGTTGGGCTGTACCTGGTTGTTTCATGTGCTGCCAAACATGTGATGGAGAAGCGGCGCCGAGCAGCCCTGCACAGAAGGGTGATGGAAGCAGCAGCGCAGAGGCTCAGACAGACAGCGATGGAGGGTGAGATGGCTGAAGGCCTAAATGAGCAGGATAATAAGGACGCAATCTTGATAAAGGAAGGTCATGCACCAAACTTGTGTGTGATTTGCTTGGAGCAAGATTACAATTCAGTTTTTGTGCCATGTGGGCATATGTGTTGTTGTATGTCCTGCTCAGCCCAGCTCACAAATTGTCCTCTTTGTCGGTGCCGCATTGACCAACTTGTGAGAGCATATCGGCACTAACTTCTTTTGCTCCCAAGCAAGTCGCAGATACAATTTGCAGAGTGACTGACTTTGTGATCTACTATTCCATGAGGATTTTTTTAGCAGTTTCCAAGGCATGTTGATTAACCTGTCATTGACTTTTCAATGAACTGGAGGTTCTAGCAGTAATGCAACAAACTCCAAGATTGCTTGATTTTCTATGATTCTCTGGATATTGGTTCTGTTGTAATTTCTTTCATCTAAACTGATCAGGTTGGGGTGTGGAGTGCATGCATTGAGAGGCTAGCTAGTGCATGAGGAGTGTTTCCTTATTCAGGGTTAGTTTGATGCATTGACGAAGTTTCCTCGGTATTGAATACTTGAAGTACTTGTTTATGATTTATCCACCACCTTTCAGAGATTTGATTGATGCAATTGATGTATTCAAAGGAGGTTTCTACTTGATAATGGATAAGTTAAGGCAGAGGAAGTTTTCACTATGCTTATCAAGCTCTGATTTTCCAGTTTACATTTGCCCTAACAACTATTGTAAAATTTGTTAAAGAAGAGGGGAGAGCCTCTCAATGCCTAGGGTGTAGGATTTGAATTAACAATTTCTAACTGCAAGAGCTGGCATTGAACCTCTGTAGTAGGTTCCAGTGAGGACTAGGAGACAAAAGTTTGCTCATTCTTTTGTAGCCATTACAGGTAAGTATGATGTGAAGTTCCTTCAATTCAATTCCTCACAGAAGTTGCCTGTTGAAGGCGCATGCCTAATGGATTGGAATGCTTGATGTTTTACAGACAAACAGAAAAAAATTACATGCAAATCCAGGTGTCATCCCCTCTTTCTTTTTTTTTGCAATTTCCAAACTGCCTGTGTGCTAGCAATGTGCAAGGGTAGTAGAGATTTTGAATCCAGGTATCATCTCCTTTCTATTTTGCCCCTCCAGATTCCTTGTGTGCTGGCCAGTTGCAAGGATAGAGCTGTTGAATTTCGGTACCTATCATCTTGTTTTTTCTTGCTCCTCCATCTCCAAGTTTGCTCCTCCAAATTCCTTGTGTGATTGACAACTGGATAGAGCTGTTGAATCCAGGTATCTACCATCTTGTTCTCTTGCTCCTCCATCTCTTTGTCTGCTCTAAATTCCTGGCATGATAGCAACTTCCAAGGATAGAGCTTCTTGTCTATATGGACCTGAAAAGCATCAGGCTGTTCATGGCATTGCACTTCCCTTTTGCATTACTAATGTTTTGGGCATTGGCATGGGCTGTCTGGTCCTCGATACTCACACCCTCTCTTTCCATCGCTTCTTTCTTGCTTTGTTGAATTTTGTGGGTGGGGGCGACATTGTACGTGTTTGTGAGAGACAGAAGAGGGGGAAGTCAAAGAACCATTGATAATGATCATCTTTATCTGCTTGGAGTTTGGTGCTTTCAAGGAGAGTGGATCAGGCAGGGTTGATCCGAGGATGTGAGGGTTTAGTTTTCCACTTTGCTTACAATATGAGAGACAAAATGAGCATGAACAATAATACTAGGAGTCTAGAATGAGGAATCAAAGAATCAGACCAGCAGCAGCAGCTGCCCATAATTGTGTGCAAAGCATGGTTGCAAGGTAACAAAACTCCTCATCACCATCATTGTGGATGTCATCAACATCACGATGGTGCTATTTATGTACAGTGGTTATCTGTTTAGGAGCTTCAATCATAGCTGCTACTGTTAGAGTCTCTTTCCATTAGGCTACAAATGATGATAGTTACACACAGTGATGTGATCATAGCAGCATAATGGAAAGCCATTGAAATGATATAGGGCCTTGTTTCTTGCTGTGGGGACATTTGTTTTCCATTGGAGAGTTGCAAGTGCATTGAAAAATATTTAATTAATCATGTTAGGAACTCCAGGAACACATGTTCTCATGGAAAAAAGGACAGATGTCATTGTACGGCGAGTCACAATTTAACGCTTGGCTCCTGCAATTGGCCAATGCTTGACCGGTAACATGACTTAGAGCTATGAGCCGACTGTGAGCCCAGCTGGTTGGAAAAACATAATGGAAAGTTGCTCTGATCACAGCAGCCTAATGGAAAAGATGTCCTAATTGTGAATCGTCTTCACTGTTCCAACAACAATCAAAGTGGGCCCCTCACCCTTTCCCCACCATTTGATACGTGGAATCTCATCATCATCGGCAGCAGCAGCAGATCATCAACATCATCATCAGCAGCAGATCATGATCATGATCATGAGCTGCTGCAGCAGCAACAACAGAAATTGGAAGATGGAATGTTCGGATATCACAGTACAGAGGTTGCTTGCATCGAGGTTGCATCAAACCCTATAGGTGAAGAAAGGGTTTGTAAGCATAAAGGACCTCTCTCTCTCTTTCTCAGACGAAGGGGCGGAGGACGCCCGAGGGTTTGGGTTGGTTAGGGATTTGATGGGTCCGAGGAAAACACGCCTCAAAAGCATGAGCAATGACGGTTGAAGCCGTGGACCTTGAGGAAGAAGAATCTTCTCCTCTTTGATCAAGGGTACTCGGTCCAAAAGAGCCATGTGGATCGCAGGTCTGCTTCTTCTCCTCGTCTTGACTCTTGTTGCGGGTTCCAAATCTTCGGCAGCTTTTCATGTTTGCTGTGGAAGATCTCTCTGTGAACATGCTGCAGATCCCTGAGGAGGACTGTAGTCTCCTGAGTTTTGGAGCTTTTGGGATTCTGTTGTTGTCTTTCTTCTTCTCTAGGGTTGGGGTTTTTTGCCTCCTCTTGTTCCTGTTTGGTTATTTATGTTTTTTAGACCCAAGATCTCTACTGACTTATTATATCATCAGATCATCTCTGGATGCTAATTTCAGGTTGACTGCGATCGCGAATGCATGAAGAAGCAAGCTCTCAGTACTTATAACTAACTACTTTGGAAGAAGAGAGATTTCTTCTCTTTCATGTAGCTTCAAGCATCTGCAATGATCGAATACAATAAATGGGAACAGATTGCTGCAGTGGTTGATTTTAGCTATGGCTTCTTGCAAGGTTTTGTTGGGAATCAGCCAAAGGTCTTCAATCTTTTCAGCAGACTGCAATATTCTCAGAGATTTTGATGTAAGTCATGCTCCAATGGGAACAGATTTACTGCAATTCTTAGCCCATGGATTGCAAGATTGTTTTGTGAATGAAGCAGTGTTGTGAGATCTATGTGGGTCAGCAGAGACTGCGATCTATGCACTCAGAGATTTTGACACTTGTGGGAGTTGAGTCCGGATGGTCCAGTTTCTTACACTTAGTATTTTCTCCAACAGGAATGCCATGGCTGTAGCATGATCATTATGTTAGAATGTCATGAATGGCCAGCTTCAAGAAGCAGTTAGCAGAAGCCTAGAGGATTGCTGCAAGCATAAGGAGCAGCATTGAGACAGGATTTGGAAACTAGGGTAAAGAGATAAGCCAGGCAGGCAGGCAAGCAAGCTTGGGTTCAGAAGCTCTCAAATGGCATTAAATAAGGGACCACCTGGATCTGGGCATGGGTCGTCATCAAGGCAGAGGTTGAAGCAGAGATTTGCATGCACATCAGGCATGCTTGTTGTCCATGAGGAGGATGAGCACCAATCTAGTGTGGTTCATAGCACTGCTTCAGCTACTCGAAACTTCTTCAGCTCCCTATCAGGGTTCAGACCACTTGTAGGCCAAAATAGGCAAAGGTCATGGCTGGTGCGAGATATGAGCTTGCCCAACTACTTGGATAGATTAGACACAGGCTCGTCATCTTTCAGTGACTCCATCAGTGGCTTTTCCAGTAATTTTGGGAGTGCACTTGACTTACCACAGTTGTTTGCAGTTGAAGATGCATTGTCAACTGGGGTGAAGCAGGTAGCACTGGAGAATCAGCAAGCTGTGGTGCAGCAGAGCCACTTGGAGGTGGGTCAAAGTTCCTCCACATCTGGCCCAGGTGAGAACCAAGCTCTTCTCAAAGATCTGCCCATACACAGTAGTGAAGATGATTCCCATCTTCTTGTTGATGGAGAAGTAGGGAAGGATGATTTACGGGTGTTCGGTGACATAGAGGACCTTGATACACTCAGTGTCCCTGCAGCTGCCAGTGGGTCCACTGAGGAGGAGGAGGAGGAGCCATTCATGGTTCTGGAACAGTCTCTTGATCCTCCTCAATCATCCAGAAATGGGCTTGCTTTGAGCAGGGACAATTTGCATGACGTTTCAGAAGTTGCAAAAGAGGAAGCAAAGGATCCTGATGTCCAAAACAAAACCTCTCCTGAAACAGAGATACAGCAACATCAAAAGGCTGTCAGTGCAGCTATTTGTATTCAGGCCATGTACCAATCTTCTAGTGCTCAGGCTGCTTTCAGATCAAAGCATGCTGCAGCTTTGAGGATCCAGAGCTTCTACAGAGGGTGGCTGGCCAGAAGAAATCAGAGAGTATGGATTGCAGGTTTGGTGAAGCTACAGGCTTGTGTTCGGAGGAACCAAGTATGCAAGCAGTACCACCAGCTACGAAATGTAGTGCTCATGCTTCAGAGGAAATGGAGGTTTGCCAGAAAGAGGAAATTGCAACTGCAGCAGAGTGAAGTGCTCAAACATGCAGCTATCAAAGTACAGAGTTCCTGCAGAAGCTGGGTTGCAAGGAAAAATTTCAAGGTTGACCTTGAAAGAGTAGTGATGCTGCAGTCCCTTGTTCGAAGAAGGAATGTACAGAAGTGGTTCTGCCAGCTTCGTGATGCAACTCTCACACTTCAGAGAATATGGAGGGCTTCTAAACTGCAACAATCACAACTGCAGAGTGAAGCAGAGGAGTGGGCAGCTGTCAGAATACAGAGCTCTTTTAGAGGTTGGGTTTCAAGAAAGAACTTCAAGGCAGACATTGGCAGAGTGGTGATGCTACAAGGGTGTGTTCGTAGGAATCAAGTCCAGAAGGAGTACCAGCAGGTGTACAATGCAGTTATCATTCTCCAAGGAAGTTGGCAATCCTTCAAGAGGCAGCAACGAGTACAGGAAGAATGTCGGGAACATGCGGCTCTGAAGATTCAGAGTATTTACAGGGCTTGGTTGGTTCAGAGACACTATAGAATGTGTAGAGATGGAGTTCTGAAGATACAGGCATGGATAAGGATGAAGCAAGTCAGAAGAAAGTACCAACAGCAGTACAATGCAGTCCTCAAACTGCAAGAATTGCAGAGGGCAGCCAGATTACGTCGTTTAGAATTGTGCAAATTGCATGAGTGTGCAACAGCTGTTGTGATCCAAAAATGGTGGCGGGGTCATCATCAGCGGCAGCTCTATAGACTTGAGCTTCACTTGCAGGATCAATCTGCACAAAGAATCCAAGTTAGTTGGCGAGGTTTTCGGTCCCTACAACTCTTACGTGCGGAAAAGTGGGTCAGAGAAAGAGCTGCCATATGTCTGCAGGCTGTCATTCGAGGGCATCAGGTTAGGCAGGGTATATTGCAGCAGAAAACTGCTGCATCCATTCTTGAGCAGCACAGGCAGGTGCTTTGTGCTGTTATAACAATCCAATCAGTTTTTCGAGCTTTTAAATGCCGAAGAGATTACCTCCACCTGCAGCAAAAGGTCTTGCTTATTCAGCGAACATGGCGTATGTCCCAGCAGAAATCACAACTTGTATCTGCACTACTGAAAGCAAAAGCTGTTGATGTGACACAAATTGTTGGACACCCTGAAGCTGAGGAAGTTTCAGCAGTTGCTGTTGCTGAGGAGAGGTTTACTGAGCCTAAGCAACCAAAACACAGAGAAGAGGGGAGGCAAATTTTGACTTCCGATCCTGGTTTGCATATGGAATCTGTTGAGGCAGCTGTTTATCCAAAGACCACAGATGCGGAAAGTGGAGAACTGGAGCAGCCAACATTCTCAACTCTAAGACCCAATAGCCCATCTGTAGAAGACTGGAATAATCTGCAAGTAGATGAGCTTGATGAATGTTTGGACACTTTCTTGGCAGCTCTGCCTTTAGCTTCCCACTCTAGACGGCAGTCTATGTGTCTTGATATTGACCCAACACCATCTGGTGCACTTCGTGTGGGAACCACAGTGTTTGGAAGAGCTGACAATATTTTCACTCCTGCAATATCCGACATGAACTCTTCAAATGCAAATGAGGAGCAACAGTGGCAGGATGTGCAATGTGCGAGTGCAAATGAGGTGTGTGCAACTGTGATGACTCAGGAGCCACAACCCAGTCATAATGACAGGACATTGTCTCATCCTAGTTATTCACAAGAAAGCATCAGTGATCAGGTATTGTACATCTGCAGGGTTTTCTTTTTACAATTGTATATATAATTGCTGTTTCGGATTCTTGTGGGACTGAATGTTGCTCATTCATTTTCATGTCAGGGACCATCACCTCTAGTGAATGGTGAGGGTTGCTCAAAGCCTCTCAAGAGTTCAAAGAGGGATGAGGAGCGATTACAACAGTTTGCACAGGTTTTTCTTACAATGCGCCAGATATCAATTCAGCAACAGCGGGCACAATCTGCTCCACCATTCCCACCTTCTTCCTCAATTGCTCAACTCTCCTCAGAGGAGAGCTCTGTCTCTTCAAGTCCACAACAGGGTGAACTGAATCTGACCACTGGAGTGAGCACTATCCAGAATGGACACGTGTCTTTGGAAATTAGGGATTCTATTCAGACACCTGAGAATCATGATGAAAGAGGACTCTCACAGGTTTATAACACAGGTACTGCAAATGCTCAAGATGTGGTGCTGGATATGGTGGAGCTTTTGAAAATGATGGAGCAATACTGTGACAGGGAGGCAGATGCAGCTGCTGATGCAACAAGCTCTAAGTCTATTTCTGGAGGTGATGACATTGAGGGTGGAAGAGCTTGGAACCTGCAAAAGAATGGCTACAGACGCACCTCCACAGCTGCACTTGGGATTAAGCATTTCAGACTACCAGATGTTAATGTCGTTTTTATTGTGCTTGTTGCTATGGTAGTGTACACTAGGACTGTGTGCCGTGATGTTTTCTCCAGGACCCGCCGGTTGCATCGCAAACCATAAAAGTGCTGCTGAAGGCCTGGAGGGGTGGATTATAAACTTTGTGCTATGATTCAAGAGGACACATTCAAGAGGAGCACCGTTCATGTTTGCTGCTGTCTATGAAGGTGCACACAATTCTTCTAAGCATCCATTTCAGATTTGCTGTTTCATCAAAGAGATGACCCACAGAATGGAGTGAAAAAAAGATACTGTCATCCTCAAATCCAGAGGATCTATTGTTGTTATGTATCAAATGTTTAGCAACAGCAAATTTCATACCACTTGCTTTTCACTTTGTTCGGAAAGCATACCACCAACGTGTTTCTGATCAGACCCAAGTTCAGGGACTAGTGCCAAACTTCAATAGCAGACACAATAGAGTCCTGTTGAGCCACTCCGACTGTATGGTAGAGGGACAGCCTGCCATTACACTTACATTCTCGAGTACTGAAACAGCATGGTAGTGTAGATTCAGAGATAATTTATTTAGAAGACCCCCAGTTTGTCCTGCCACATTCACCACAGTACAGAAGGTGCTGAAGTGGTGAGTACTGTATACTGTCATATGGAGGCAACTGTGGTTGTCTCAATGAGGAACAAGTGTATCTGTATCAGCATAGAGAGTGGAGCAAAAAACATTCATTATTCAAAGTTTTGTTCAGTTTTTTTCATGTTTCACTCTCTCTTCTATGACCTTTCTTTCACGAAGTTGCTTGGAGTAAATAAAGAGATTGAACTGGTGGGTCTGCAATCACTAGTCCCAAAGAGTGCTGTTCATCACATCACAATGCACATTACATTTCTACTATACATTTTCTGCACCAAGGTACAAAACGAGTTGATTTAATAACATATGGATTTTCATTTCTTTCCTTTGTTGTGTTTAAATGACGTGAGTGATTTTTTGACAATGTGAGGTTTAAGCATCTTAGTTGAGGAAGATGAAAAGCGATTTTTCAAATGAAAAACTGATATTTTTTCCTTTCAACTTCAAAGAGAATCTATCTATTAAGGGAGGCAGTTTGTTTATTTGTCATGTTGAGATCTCCCAAACCACAGTGCATCTTGTTGCATTCTTGGTACCATTCGAAACCCTTACGAGTAGGGGTGCACAGAGGTGATTTAGTAGGTGGGCTGTAGAAGTTTTTCAAAATCTTGCCTTGTACTGGCAACCTCTATGAATGCGGTATCTAAATGTGGTGACTTCTCACAGTTTTCTCTCAAAATATGACAAATGTTGCAAAAATTTCCAAAAAACCATTTGTGGGGTTTGCTCATGATTTTTTTTGTCACCATAGTAGGAAAATTCACCAGAAAATAAACAGAGCAGTACACGCCACACTATCTATCTATTACAGAAGGTAGTTCACTTGTTTTGTTTGTTTTGTTTTCCACATTGAGATCTCCCAATACACAACATTGGCTTCACTGTGATCTTGAAAACATTGGAAAACCCTCCATGAGTACAGGTGCATTGAGGCAGTTTCATAACGTTCAAACTTATGGTGCAAGAGTTATTGAATATTGAGCAATTTTGTCATTGGAAATCCAACTAAATTACAAAAACTGGTTTTGGAAGGAGACAATTAGTTGGGTAACAAGTTTATGCTTGGGCCAACAGCACAGGCCACACTAGTCAGAATGTATTCAAAGTGTTGTAGACTAAATTGAGTAGTATTTCTTGGCAATAGCAGTTGTAAATAGTTGTGTAGGGGGACTCAGGAGTGTGATCCATGCAAGAAAAAGATAAGGCAAAATGCCTCGTTGAAACCCATAACCCTAAATTATTGGCATGTAAGCTATTTGAGAGTGGGAGAGTTTTAAAAGAGGAAACAGTGTGTAGGTGTATCCCCTACAGTCTATGTCTGATCTCTATTCAACTTTGGAATTTGCTGTTTGGAAAGAAGCCAATAAACAAGACCCCCAAGAAAAACCCCAACAAACCAAGAATTGCTGTAGATGATAGAAAACACCAGGGGAACTTCGCTTGTGATCCCAGCTGCAGCAAGAAAGCCAGGAACATTTGGCAGGATTCCAGCAACAAGAGCCACCAAAGCTGAGAGATTAAAGCCTTTTGTATACCAATATGGTCCTTTCTCATCACTTGAATAAAGCGCATTGATGTCAAGACTTCGATCCCGCACCCAAAAATAATCCACCAACATAATGCCACCAACTGGACCCAGTAATGCGGAGTACCCAATTAGCCATGTGAAAATAAAGCCTTGACTTGACTGTATTAATCGCCATGGTGCAAGTAAGATCCCCAAAACAGCTGTGAAAATCGCTCCTCCTCTGAAAGAGAAGATTTGTGGGTTTAAGTTCACCAAAGAATTGGCTGTGCCAACCACGTTTGCAGCAATATTTGATGCCAAGACAGCTAAGATAACCCCAATCAATGCTAAGAGAGTTGGAAACAAGCCACCAATTAAACTCATTACTTCAATTGGGTCTGAGATTGCACGTCCAAATATGGTAATTGTCGCTGATGTAACAGCCACACCTATGAAACTGAATGCGGCCATGAAGAGTGGGAGACCAATTGCTTGGCCTGCAATCTGATCTGCTTGACTTTTTGAAAACCTTGTGAAATCTGCATGGGATTAGTGGATCAGGATTTGAACACACTTGACTGTTACAAAAAAATTGAGGTGCATGGTGAGGGGAAAAAAAAACACAAAGTGTCAGGTAAGGCACCCAACCCACATGAGGAGCCTCAAAGTTTTGAGCCCTGTGAATGAGAGTGGGCAGTAGTCCCAAGCGAAGAATGGGGAGATTCACTGGGCTCAAACATAGAGCTGCTCCAACAACAACAATTGCAAGTCTTGAACATATGGATCTACATTTGAAGCAGGGAGCTCATAATATATATATATATATAATGAATGCATTCCACCTACCTGGAATGTTGAGAGTGAGAGAAACCCAACATCCAACATTGGCTGTCAATGCAGGAAAAAACACCTGCCAAAATTGACCAGCTTTCGCACCTCCAGGCACAAACTGTGAGGGAGCAGATAATATGGGTCCAAATCCGCCTGCTTTGATGTATGCCCAAGCAAGCAATGTGCATGACAAGACAATCAAAATTGGAGCACTGTATTTTTCCAACTGCTTGATGCTTGCAATTCCATTCCATATGATCCCTACCTGCTTATAGCGCCATGTGAACACTTCAAACCCATGGTCAGTTTCAAAACCAATGTAAGTCTTATACCAACAACTAAAGAGAAGCAAAACCCATGCAGAAACGAACTGGTTCAAGACATTGCAGTAGTAGAAGCTTTGACCAACAGCCAGAATGAAATGCACATATGAATGGGATCAAAGATCTGTTGATTCTGTAGCCCATTGGTGATCAGGACTCTACAATGCAGAACTAGACGAGACAAAGCAGGTTTGATCAGAAAAGATTGTTGCAGTAAGATTTAGAGTTTAGGGTTTATCATCATCAACTTCTTCTTCATCAGCAAGTGCATCCCACCTGTAGCAACCAGAAGAGCATGAAGGAGGCAAATTCAGGAGCACTGATGCCAAGCCATGGAATGACGGGCCATTCATGAGATGGAAGAGGAGCTGGATCTACTGCATGATGGGCTGCAAGAAGAGCATTGAGTAGCTGGAAAATGGCCTGGCCACCAATCCAAGTCTGAATTCCAAACCAGCCACAACCGATGAAAGCTCGCAACAGAGCAGGCACGTTGGCTCCCACGATGCCGAAGGGCGCTCTCGCAATCACGGGGAATGGGATGCCGAATTTGGTGCCGGCATGGCTACTCAGAACCATGGGGATGAGAACAATCACGTTGGCCAGAAACACTGTGATGATTCCTTGCCACCATGCCATGCCCATCTCCACCAAGCTTCCTGCCAAGTAGTACGTGGGTACCCCCACCACTAGCATCACCCACAAGCTTGCCATGTCCTTGGCCGTCAGTATCCTCCCCTCTTCCATTATGGGTGCAAAATCCTGGTTGTACAACCACTTGTCCGGATTGATTGGAGCTCTTGGACAATTGGGTTCCAGCAACTTCCCCCAGAAAGTCTTCGTCCTTGACTCAGCTGCAGCTGGTTTTCCGTCGGAACTTGACGATGAATTAGCATCTGAGCCTCCCAGCTCTGCTGAGTTGAGGAGAGAGCTGATGACATTGGAGCTAGATGATGATGCACCCGTGACATCCAAATTAGCTGCTGCAGAAGAGCTAACAAGGAGCTTCTCTCTAGTAGTATCTACACCCTTGGACATTCTCAGACTGCCAAGAAGCTCACGAATCGTCATAGCTGCAAAACAGACAACAGAGTCTCGACACTCTTTGCAAATCAATCTATGAAGCTGTTTCTGAATGGATTCTCCAACAACAAAAATTTCTTACGATTCTCTCCGAAATTTATAAAAGCGATGATGATGAGAGCAATTGCGAATCTCCTCTCCTCAGCTCTCGATTCGCTCGCAGTGCTGCACAGGGAAGCAAGGCAGGAACTCCGGGTGGGAAGCCAGCCGGCGAGTACTCCGGGAAGGAAGCAAGCCGGCCCGGCGAGAACTCCGGGTGAGCTTTCTTCGCATCTTTTAAAAAGCCAAAAGTGTTGGAAAGATTCATTCCGCCGCTGACGAGACTCTCTTTTCATCCACTAAAGTTGATCACCATTCTTTTGCTGCTGTGGCGGTGGGTTACTTTTCATCCACCATATAACCTTTAGGATTCATCTACCTAATATGTTTAATCACTTTTCTCATCCGTTAGATTAACGTTTATTTTCTAGTTGTTCCTGCAGTGAGTGAGCAGCCGTTTTATTTTTTTGGCTGGCTATATATATATCGCCAAAAAGCGAAATGAAAAATCAAAAGTGCTAAAATCAAGTTTTTTTGAGATTCTTCAGATCAAGAATTCAACCAAAATTTTAAATTTTTGTCAGATTTCTATACATGGTTCAAGTAGGTAGCCCAAAAAAAAAAGAAGGGAAGCTTTAAGAAATTTATTTTCATATTTAACTTGTAGCCAAATTTGACTAAATCTTCCTATGAAAATCACCATTTTTATTACATTGCAATATTGATCCCCCTAAATCTTAACCTACATACAAGCCTATTAAGCACATACCCTAACATTATACATCCATCCTGACAGAGAATGGTTATGAAATTTGTGTCCATGGATGAAAAAGGGTCATATGATTTTTCATTCATCGATGGATGGGAACTCACCCGCCGATAACTGATGAGTACGTCGACATTCGGGATGAATGCCATAACGGCCATCTGGCCAAACCCAGTACAC
>Ga0209611_10009130_pt1 | contig 15146 bp, 13 predicted proteins | sample S1TSphgellanicum_3_FD_187693 | JGI IMG/M metagenome (GOLD analysis project Ga0209611, IMG submission 187693) | Host-associated microbial communities from peat moss isolated from Minnesota, USA - S1T2_Fc - Sphagnum magellanicum MG (SPAdes) (version 2) | ecosystem: Host-associated > Plants > Peat... | reverse complement strand
TAGCCGCCTTTCGGCAGCCATTGGGCGAGGCCGAAGACGATGTCGAAGCCTAGCTCTTCCGCCTGGCGGGCAAGGGCGGCGTTGTAGTCAAAGGTCCATGTGGTGGTGCGCGGCAGGGTGGAGGCCGTCCAGCCGCCGGATTGGATGGGGAGAAAAAGCCCGAGCATCATCGGCTGGCGCAGCGCGCGCGAGAGCGGGCTGTCCGGAAAGGATGAAGGTGCGGCGGGTTTCAGCAACGGCGGGTGCGGCAGGGCATCCATGTCTACACCAACCCATGCCGCGGCGGCGCTGTATCGTTCAGATACCAGTTGCCGACGACATTGTATTTCCAGCGCACCGGGTCGTGCAGCGTGTGGACGCGCGCATTGCGCCAATGCCGGTCGTATTTTTGCTCTGCCAGCGTGGTGCGGGTGCCGCCGAGTTCGAACAGCACGCTACTGGCCTCCAGCGCGATGTTGGTAGTTAGCACTTTGGCTTCCGCCACGGCGACCGACGCTTCCGCCACCGCCCTGTCGCTCGGCGCGGCAACGGCGCGGTCAACAAATCCCCCCGCGCGCATGAGCAACGCCTGCGCGGCGTGCAGATCAATCTCCAGCCGGCCGATTTTCGCAATCGTATACGGATCATCCGCCGCGCGGTTCTGTTCCGCATCCCGCCATGGCCGGGCGATTGTCCTCACGATCTCCTTGGTATCCGCCAGCGCCGCGACGGCGATGCCGGAATCAATGGCGGCCTGAATAAGTTGCGCGACCGCGCCGTTGGCAATTGGCTGCTCGGTGGCAAGATAAATCGGCAGCACGTTTTCATCGGGGACAAAAACATCATCAAGAGTCACGGTGCCGCTGGCGGTGGTGCGCTGGCCAAAGCTGGACCAGTCATCGGTTACGGTCATGCCCGGCGCATCCTTCGGCACAATCGCCGTCAGCCGGCGGTTGGCTTCATCCGCCGCGCCGACGGAGACAAAATTTGCGAACAGCGCGCCGGTGGAATAGAATTTTTGACCGTTGATCCGATAACCGCCATCCACTTTGCGCATAATGGTGGTGAATACATGCGCCGCGTTGGAAGACATTTCAGCCAGCGCATTGCCAAAACGCGCGCCGCGCAGAACATCGCCAAACATTTTTGCCTGCTGCGCCGGCGTGCCGACGGCGCGAATTTGAAACATCACGCTTATGTGGTTCTGCGGAATCTGCCCTAGCGAGCCATCCGCCGCGGAAATGATTTCAGTGACCTTCGCGACGGTCTTGTAAGAAACATCGGCGCCACCGAAAGTGGCGGGCACGTTGATGGCCCAGAGGCCGGAGGCTGAGAATTTTTCGATCTCCGCGAAAGGCAAAATCCGTTCGCGGTCCCGATGCGCGGCACCTTGGGCAAATTCATCCGCCAGCCGATGCGCGATCTCCAACGCCTCGGCGTCACTCGTCACAATGTGAGCGGCGGGCAAGCCTGTATTTATCTGGCCGGACAAAGCATTTCCCTTCAACAATTCAAGGCAATGGCAGGCTGCCAGACTCCGCCAGAAAACCCCCGGCTTACGCCGCCTTTTGCTGGTTCGACGCTTTGGGCGTCCAGGAGGTAGTAACGTCCACGCCGCTGCGGCGGAAAAGCTGGGTGACGGGACAGCGGCGTTCCACCTCGCGGCCAAAATGTGCGAATTCATCCGCCGCGGCATCGGTTTCGATGGCAACATCCAGGCTAAGGCGGGTGAAATTGCTCACCCCTTCAGCGCCAGTGGCCAGCACAGTCGGGTCCAGCTTCGCGTCCACCTTCACGGTGAACTGGCCAAGTGTCAGGCCAAGGTCTTTCGCCACGATCTGCGATGTAACCTGCGTGCAAGATGTCAGCGCCGCTAGCGCATAAGCCAGCGGGCTAGGAGCAGAATCATGGCCGCCGAAGGCGGGGTGGGCATCGGTCTGGATCACGTGATGCGTGCCGTCTTCGCGGACGGTCTGCGCGACGCCGCTGCCTTCACCGGTCAAACGGAATGTGACGAGATTGGCTGCCATGGACGTTCTCCTTGAAATGAGAAAATCGCTTAACAGGGACACCTATGCTAATCAATAGTAAAATGATAGGAATAGTTCCATTTAACCGGCATCGGCGCGTTCTGGCTCCCGGCGGCGGTGGGAAAAAAGGTCTGTCAGCCGCCGCTTCCAGTTGAAAAACGGAACTGAAGTCCGGTCAGCGGGGTGGGGGAGATCGGGTGAAAAATCGCCGATGATCCGGCCGGGCGGGCCGTCCAGCACGATGACGCGGTGGGCGAGGGCGAGCGCCTCATCCATGTCATGGGTAATCAGCACCATCGTGGCGCCGTAATAGGCGTGCAGGTGCAGCAGATGATCCTGCATCTGCTCGCGGGTGAACGGGTCGAGGGCGCTGAAAGGTTCGTCCAGCAAAATCAGTTTCGGATGCGGCGCGAGGGCGCGGGCCAGGGCGACGCGCTGCGCCATGCCACCGGAAAGTTGTTTTGGCAGCAGCGCGCCGGCATCCGACAGCCCTACCACCTCCAGCGCTTCGGCAATCGCTTGCGCGCGCGCCGGTTTTGGCAAATCGGCGAGCCCGAAGCCGGCGTTTTTGGCGACGCTGAGCCAAGGCATCAGGCGCGGTTCCTGAAAAACGTAGCCGATATCGCGGGCGGTCACCTTGCCGTCGCCGATTGTGATCGTCCCCGCGCTGGACTCTTCAAGGCCGCCGAGGCAGCGAAGCAGCGTGGTTTTGCCGGACCCGCTGCGGCCGATAATGGCGGTAATGGCGCCTGCCTCCAGGCCAAGATTGATCGGCCCCAGGACAAGCTGGCTGGCGAAGGCTTTTTCCAGGCCTTCAATGTGCAGAGGATAGGGCATCAGGCTTTCGCGATGTCCTGCCAGGAAACCAGCTGGCGGCCGGCGGCGGCCAGCGCCCAGTCGGTTAGCTTGCCACACAGGCCGAACAGCAGCAGGGCCGCGAGAACGCGCTCCGGCCGGCCGGTTTGTTCGCCATCATCCAGGATGAAGCCGAGGCCGTCAGTAGCGCCCAGCAATTCGGCGGCGGCGACGAACATCCAGCCGAGGCCAAGCCCGCCGCGCAGCCCCACCACATAGGCCGGCAGTGCGGCGGGAAGCTGGATGCGCAACAGCCGGCGCAGCGGGGAAAAGCCGTGGACGCGCCCGACTTCCAGCAGTTTTCGGTCAACATTGGCGATGCCGCTGACCAGGTTGAGATAAACCGGAAAAAACACCCCGACGGCGACGAGGGTGATTTTGGACGCCTCAAAAATGCCGAGCCAGAGAATGAACAGCGGCACCCAGGCCAGCGAAGGCACGCTGCGCAGCGCCTGGATCAGCGGGTCGAGCAATGCCCGCGCCAAAGCCGAGGCGCCGCACAGCCCGCCGAGAATCGTCGCGGCGCCGGCGCCCAGCGCAAAGCCGAGCGCCATCCGATAGGCGGTGGCGCCGATGGCTTGCGCCATCTCGCCGCTCTGCGCCATCGCCGCCAGCGTGTTGATGACCAGCAGCGGCGAGGGCAGGATGGCGGCGGATACCAGCCCGGCGCCGGATGCGGCCTGCCAGATGCCTAGCAGCAAAACCGGAACGGCGAATCCCACCACCCAGCGCGGAATGTGCCTCTCCGCCATAAGCTATTTCAGCCCAAGTTCCGTGGTGAAGGAGGTGTTCACCAGCGTGGCGCCCGCCTGCTCAAGATTGGCGCCGGCGGTCAGCTTGCCGCTGGATTGCAACGCCGGTCCAGCCGCAAGAATCGCCGCCTGGTCCGTCTGGTTCAGCGCCTCGCCCTGGAAATGCGAGCGGCTGAGCTGCAGTTTCGCCACGTCCAACGGCAGGTGGGATTCCTGCGCGAGAATCTCGGCCGTGCCTTCCGGATTGGCGATTGCCCAGTTGCGGGCCTGGTTATAGGCGGTGAGAACCTCCTTAACGACATCCGGATGCGCCGCCTCGAAATCCGTGCGGACCAGCAGCGTTCCGGGCGAGATGAATTTCGGGTTGCGGTAGATCAGCACGGCGTGATCCTGCAGCTGGGCTTCCCCCATGAACGGGTCCAGCCCGGCCCAGGCATCAACCTGCCCCGCCGCCAAGGCCTGGCGGCCCAGCGGGTGCTGCAGCGGCACCAGTGTGATGTCATTGCCGCTCAGGCCCACGCTGGCCAGCGCGCGGAGAAGAAAAATCGCCGGGTCGGTGCCGGGCGTGGCGGCAACGCGCTTGCCCTTCAAATCCGCCAGCGTTTTGATCGGCGAGTTCGCCGGCACCACAATCGCGGTCCATTCCGCGTTCGTCGTCACGCCGATGGCCTGTACCGGGGCGCCATTGGCCCGCCCGAGCAAGGCGGCGGAACCCGCTGTCTGGCCGAACTGAATGCCGTTGCCGCGCAAGAATTCCAGCGCTTTGTTGCTGCCCTGGCTGAGCACCCAATTAATTTTAACATCGGGGCCAAGTTCTGACTGGAGGAAACCTTTGTCCTTCAGGACCAGGCTCACCGGGTCGTAATAAGCGTAAGAAATGCCGAGGTGCGTAATGGGGTCGGCCGAAGCCGGGGCCGGCAGGAGAAAAATACCTGAAAGCAGTGGCAATAGCGCAAGGAGGCGGCGGGGCGGGAGGAAGGACATGAGAGAACCCTGAGATATGGATGTGACTGGTCGGGCTATAATAATATAAATTCTATCTTACAAGTAGGTTGATAGAGCCGTCCAACACAACTATGCTTTGGATCGACCTTCTCGCCCATGTTCGCGAGCGGTCGCCGCAACACACGAGCGGTCGCCGCAACACAACCGGGAAGGACCTTGAAATGAGCCTGGCGGACACATCAACCGACGCTCTGGATGTCGCGCTTAGAGAATATCTCGGCTGGACCGGCGATCCGGTCGCGACATTGAAAGCCGCCGTCGCGGCGGACCCGGGCTTCATTCTCGGCCACACGACTTTGGCGTCCCTGCACAGCCTAGGCGGCATTCCTGGAGGTGCTAAGCCGATCCAACGGGCCTTGACCGCCGCCAATGCCTTGGCCGGCGTTGCCTCACCGCACGAACGCCTGCACCTCGCCGCCGCCAATTCATGGGCGGAAGGCGATATCGAGGGAGCTGCTGCCTTCTGGGAAACCGCGCTGGACGCGGACCCAACTGACCTGCTGGCGCTGCGCCTGGCGCATGACACGCATTTTTACCTTGGGGCCGGAGCGAAATTGCGGGACGTGCCGCTTGCCGTTTTGCCAGCCTACCAGAACGACCCGATACGCCGCGGCTTCGTGCTCGGCATGGCGGCGTTTGGGCTGGAGGAAACCGGCGCCTATGCCGATGCCGAACGTGCCGGCCGCGAGGCGGTGGCGCTGAACCCGGCGGATTCCTGGGCCGTTCATGCCGTTGCCCATGTGCTGGAAATGCAGGACCGCGCCGATGAAGGCATCGCCTGGCTGCGCGGCCTGGAACCGCATTGGGCGCCGGCTACTGGCCTCGCTGTGCATCAATGGTGGCATGCCGGGTTGTATCTGATCGAACTTGGCCGGCTGGACGAGGTGCTGGAGCTTTACGATGCCCATATCCGCCCCGGAGCGGAATCCCAGGTGCTGGACCTGGTGGATGCCGCCGCTTTGCTTTGGCGGCTGCAATTGCTGGGTGTGAGCCTAGGCGAACGCTGGCGGGCGTTGACGCCGGCCTGGCGCAGATATGCGGAAGACCACGTACTGGCCTTCAACGATGTGCATATTGCCCTGACGCTGGCCAGCGCCGGCGAGCATGCGGCGGCCGTACAACTTGAAGCATCGATTGAAAGCTACGCTGCCGCCAACAAGGGGACGAACGCCAGTGTCAGCGCCGAATTAGGCTTGCCTGTGATCCGCGCCCTGCGCGCCTTTCAGGATGGCAATTACGCAACGACCGTGGATATTCTGACCCCGCTTCACCGGCGCCTTGCCCCGATTGGCGGCAGCAATGCGCAGCGCGACCTGATTATCCAGACTCTGGGCATCGCCGCCTTCAAAGCGGGGGCGCATGACGTTGCCAGATACGTCCTCGGGGAACGCCGCCGTTTGAAGGCCGGGTTACCGCGCGCCTGGGCTGGCCTTGAAACTGCCAACCTATTGGCTGTGTGAATTCATCTGCTCGTTGCTGCGCGCAGGTAGCGCCGGAAACGTTCCGCTGTTCAGACAAGACGCGACATGCGCCGCCACGGCGTCAGGTTGGGCTGCAACCTGCGGCAGCCCCATCAGCTCGCCGTATTGCTCCCTTGCCAGCGGCCCGACGACCAGAAGAGTCGGGTTGCTGGCGCCGTCCTGGCTGACGACCCGGCCCAGTTCATCCACCTTCACGCCGAGCCTAAGCTCATCCGCCTTTAACAGGCCGAGATCAGCCAGGCTGCGTAAAGCGGGGTTTTGTTGGACCACGCTGCCATGCGATGGGCCGGTGGTTAAAATGACCCGATCGGCCAGGATGGACTTTAGCGTCTCCGCCCGCGCCCGCCGCGGCCGGACCAAAACATTGATTTTATCGCCCTCGCGCACCGCGGATATCAAGGATGCGGCCAGGACATGCAGTGTCTGGTCCTGTTGCTTGTCCACAAGAATTTTTTCGATCTGAGGTGCGATCCGGTAGCGGTGGGAATTCCAGTAGACGCGCAGGTGCCGCAGGAAGCGGCGCCGGTCGGCGGCCCCAAACTGCCGCCACAGTTTTTGGCCGTTGGCGCGGACATCGTCGAAAATCGTCTGCCAGGGAAGGCTGGTTTCCGCGACTTGCCGGCGAATCTGCAGCAGCAGCGCGAGCAGGCTGGGCGGCGGCTGATGGCTGGCATACCAGGCGAAGGGGACAGGCACCGGAACTTTGGCGTGACCGCGGGGCAGCAGGCCGCGGCGCGAGAAGGCGGTGATGCGGCCGCGATGGCCGCGGCGCGCGAGCGAGGCCACCACATCCGCCATCGTCAGGCCGGCGCCTATGATCAGTACATCGTCATCCGGCGCCACGGTCGCCAGGGCATCAGGTTGCCATGGGTCCGCGATCAGGCCAGGGTCCCCCGCCAAATGTTGGGCGATGAGGACCGGCAGGCCGGGCGGCGGGTGGCTTGTGGCCAGAATGACGATGCCGGCCTCGACGTGCCCGCCGCGCGCCAAGTGAATACGGTAGCCGGAGGCGGTTGGTTCGACGGATGTGGCCGCATCGCGGACATGCTCGATCGTCACATCAGGGCGCTCCTGGCGCCGCCGGTCGAGGATATGTTGAATATATCTGCCGAAGGCGGCGCGGCGGGGATAGACGGCGCCGTCGGCCCATAGCGCCTCCGGGTCTGATTCCAGTCCGCCGGCGGCCAGCCCGCCGCCGCGGCGGAACCAATCGTCGAAATCGGCCGGGCGCTCCGGAAACAGGATCATACGGCTGGCCGGCACGTTGATGCGGTGTGCCGGGTCCGGCGTGGAATAGGCAACGCCGCCGCCTAAAGCCGCACGTGGCTCAATGACGGAAATTCTGACCTGATCCCGGCTATAGTGGGCCAGCTGGGCTGCGAAAAAGGTTCCGCAAAAACCTCCGCCGATAACCACCACACTTGCCGATGGGATGGGCATCACGGCGGCGCGGATTCGCCAAACGGACCGGAATTGTTTCCCCTGACACTCCGGCGCTCATAACCATGTGCCAAATGCAAAAGCGGCATCACCAACTCCGAGAAACGAAAGGCTTCCGCGAAATACGGAACCAGAGGACGCGTATTTCGTCGCTGATGTCCGTAAGGCCGCCGCTGGTTCAACGCTGTTGCGACGGCTTCAGCCACCTGGGGAGATGCTGAGCATGGATTGTGCCAAGCAGATATGGCGGGGAAACCGGGTTAATGCCGCTGAACTTATGTTGGAAATGAAACAACCTGCTACTTCCGCTGTGGCGTATAATCGGCCTATCCTGCTTTTCCGCCGATATGCTCTACCCCTTGTTTCCTATTACATCAATAGAAATACTTTGTATTATAATTCGGGCTGCCGAGCCGTGCGGTTGCGGGAGGAAGGGAATGAGTCGCAAGGACGTCCTGAGCTTTTGACCTGAATGATCTCCTCACTTCCGCCCTACCTCGTCTATGCCATTCGGTCACCCAAACGTCGCGGAACTCCAAGAGTTCGAATTCACGGCATTTGTGCAACCACATTCTACTGATTATTTTATTCGCAGTTAGCTGCTCTTTGCGCTTATTTTTGCGTCAATATCGCTAATATGGCGTGCGATGGCAGCAGAATGCCTACTGTAGTGGCAAATCGTGCGTGGCATGTTTTTTGCGGACCTTAGTTTGTTGGGACTGTAGAACTTTCCCGGCGGTCGATCGATCAGCGCGGAGTTTATATGCCTTATCACCCAGGCCAGCGCTCGGGATTTCACGATACGGGAGACATCGCCCTTCTCCCTGGTGAAACTCGCGCCACCCCCTGGTCCCTGTCAGCGCTCCAGCTCGTCGATTTTCCCGCCCACGACATCCCTGATCCCGCCACCAACAACTTTGTCCTCTGCCTGATCCGCCGCGGCGAGGCCAACACAACTTTCGGCTTCGGCAATCGCCGCTGGCATGGCCGGCTGCTACCCGGCATGTTCGCCCCGGTGACTCCGCCAAACGTCGTCGGCGATATCAGCCTCGGCGCTCCGCAACAGCATCTCGTCCTCAGCTTCTCCGCGCTGACCGTCGACACCATCCTTGGCACAAACGGCGGCGATCTCGGCATCGTCCACGAAACCGGCTTCCGGGACCCCCTGCTTGCTCAAATCTGCCTCTCCATCTGGGAGGCAGCGGACGAGCGTAAACCAAAAAACCGCCTCTTCGAGGAATACGCGCTTGCCTGCCTCGTCGCCGGACTCGCCAGCCGCTCCGCCAGCCTTCGCCCAGCCAAATATTCCCCTCGTCCCCTCTCGCAGGCGGATTGGAGCTTGATCGAAACCTACATCTCAGACCAGATCGATACCGAGCTATCTCTGCCGCACCTGGCTGGCGTTCTCGGCATGACGCAGCACGCCTTCCTGCGCGCCTTCAAGGCCCGTGCCGGCTGCGCGCCTCACCAATACGTGTTGCGCCGGCGCATCGAATACGTCCGCCAACTCCTCCTCGACCGAAAGCTCAGTCTGGCGGATATCGCCCTGCAAGCCGGGTTCGCCGATCAGGCGCATATGACGGCGACTTTTGCCAGAATGACGGGGACGACGCCGGGGAAACTTCGGAAGAAACAGTAATATTGCTTTTTGGAGGAACTAAGTCCGAATTCCCCGCAATTTTATACAAAACCGATCAAATCCACAATACGAACTCCTACCGTTTTTGGCAGCAACGCTCTTCACTCGAATTTTGGAGTACGATGCGATGTTTCAAAGGAAACTAAGCCGAATCGAAACCGCCGCCCTGTCCGTGGCCGTTATTGCCATGACCGTGGGCATGTCTCTCAACACACCCTTCATCGCCGGACCTGCCGGTGCCGCTGTACCGCTTGTCTTTATTATCTCCACCATCGGCGTGCTCTGTATCGCCTGCTCGTTCGTCCGTCTCTCGTCGCGCGTTAGCCACGCGGGGTCCGTCTATGGCCTCATTCGCTTTGCTCAGGGCCGCAGCGTGGGGTTCATTGCGGGATGGGCACTTCTGCTCACTTACGCCTTGTTCGTCCCCGCGGCCCTGTGCGGTTTTGGCGTGTTCGCCGCGATGTTGCTGAGCGGGGTGCATATACCCTGGATTTTTTATAGCCTCCTCTGCGGCGTAGTTGTCTGGTTCACCAATGACCGGGACATTAAACTCTCTGCCCGCTTGTTGCTGATGATAGAAGGCGTGTCGATTGCTCTCATCACTCTCGTCTCCATCGTCATCTTTATCAAGCAGCCACTTACGTTGGAGCCGTTCAAGCTCGGCAGCGCCGGACTCGTCGGATTCAGCCAAGGACTGGTGTTCGGCATCATGACCTTTGTTGGCTTCGAGGCTGCTGCTTCCCTAGGGGAGGAAGCCAAACATCCAGCGCGCGACGTGCCGTTTGCCATCATCGCCACAGTGATTGCCGCCGGCCTTTTCTTCACCTTCGTGTCTTACGCCCAAACCATCGGGTACGGGGTCGCTAATATCAGTGCCCTCGCCAGCGCAGCGACGCCAATGAACGACCTTGCGACGCGTTTCCTCGGCTCCACCGCAACCATGGCGATTGAATTATGCTGCGCTGTTAGCACCTTCGCGATGGCGCTCGGATCGGCTGCCGCATCCTCTCGCCTACTGCTTGCCCTCTCACGAGATGGTTTCTTCACGCCGAAGCTGGTCTCTCTCAACCGTTTCGGATCCCCGGCCTTTGCCGGGAACTTGATCATGGCGCTGAATTTTGTGATCTTGATCGCCCTCGTCATTTGGCACAACAACGCGTCCGATCTCTACGGCTACACCTCCACCGTCGCCACCTTCACCGTGATTATCGCCTACGGGATGATGGCGGTCGCCACATTGACGAAATTCTGGAGGGAGGATCTTGCCGCCGGCAAACTCTACCTCACCGCGTTGCCAGCCGTCGGCATTGTCCTGCTGGCTTACACTCTGTTCGTCAATATCTACCCCGTGCCTGCCTTCCCATTCAACGTTTTGCCCTACATCGTTGTCGCCTACATGGTTGTCGGCTTTGTCATTCTGGCAAAGGTGCGCAAGGCGGAGATACAAGGCGATATCAGCTCCTATGTCGTCGGCCAGAACGGGCTTCCGGCTGCCGAATCCACTAACTTCCAAGCTGGAGAGTAAACTGTGCAAATCTCAACCAACACTCTACATTCATGCCCGCGCTGCGACAGCCTGCATCTAACCTGGAATAATTGCACCGCGCCCGCGTTGCGCGTCTCTCCAGGCGAAGTGTTTCAACTTGTTTGTCCCGAGGCGTCAAACGGCCTGCTCGGCCGCAGCTCGACGGCGGCGGACGCCGCCCAGGTCGACTTCCGGCGTACCGACCCGCTGTGCGGGCCGGTCTACGTGGAAGGTGCGGAGCCGGGCGACGCGCTAAAAATCGACGTGCTCGATCTTACGCTAGGCGATTGGGGGTGGACCGCACTTCTTCCGGAATTCGGCCTGCTTACAGAGGATTTCAAACAATCCTATTTCCGTGCCTTCAGCCTCTCCTCGGGCAGCGTCGATATCTTCGGCGAATCCTTTTCGATAAAGCCGATGATGGGCGTGCTCGGTGTCGCTCCGGAACAGAAAGGTGATTTTTCCTCTGTGACCCCCACCAACGCCGGCGGCAACATCGATGTGCGCTACTTGACCAGCGGCTCGTCTATTTACCTGCCTGTCTTCAACCACGGCGCGCTGATCTCCGGTGGCGACGGACACGCTTTGCAGGGGGAAGGCGAGATCTCTGGCGTGGCCATTGAAGCGCCGATGACCGCGACCCTGCGGGTCACCGTTCTTAAAGACCGCTATCTGCCCGCGCCAATGATCGACTGCTCAACGAAACCTTACACTGAAACCGAGTATCGCAGCTTCCTAGGCATCGGCCCCGATCTCATGATCGCCGCAAAGGACGCGGCGCGTTTTGCCGTCGATGAACTCGCCCGCGCGCTCGACGTCGAACCCTACGAAGCCTACGCCGTCCTAGGCATGGTCGGCGAGCTGCGAATCCATGAGATCGTCGACCAGCCCAACTGGGTGGTCGGGTGCATGATCCCTCGGCGCCTGTTTGGATCTCGTCCAACGTAGTTCGCAGTGACACCTAAACGCGCAGGCCGCTTGAAAAGTTCCATTAAGGGAGGAGAAGTTACGGAACGGCCGGCGCCGATCAAGACCGCCCGCCGGGGATAATGAGATCAGTGTGGACATCAATTCGTTGCTCGGCATGATCTGGGACGTTCAAACCGGCCATATGCAGCCGGAGGCGGCGATTGCTGCCGCGATGGCACGGGCCGAGGCGGTTGAACCCTGGCTGCATGCGTTCCGGCATATGGCAAAACCAGCCAGGTGCGGCCATCCCGGGCCACTGCTGGGCGTTCCTCTGGGGATTAAAGACATCATCGCGACCGCCGGAATGCCCACCGAAAACGGATCGCCGGTGTTTGCCGGACACGTGCCGGAAACGGATGCCTGGATCGTCTCGAAGATCAAAGAGTTCGGCGGAACCGTGCTCGGTAAGACGGTCACTACGGAATTTGCCTGGCGCCACCCGGGACCGACGGTGAATCCCTGGAACCGGACACACACGCCCGGCGGTTCGTCCAGCGGATCGGCCGCCGCCGTCGCCGCGGGAATCGTGCCACTGGCGCTGGGTACGCAGACCCTCGGCTCCATAGTCCGGCCGGCGGCTTTTAACGGCGTGGTCGGCTATAAGCCGAGCTTTGGCGCGATCTCGCGCGACGGCGTGCACCCGCTGGCGGGTTCGCTCGACCATATCGGGTTTTTCACCCGAAACGCCGCCGACGCGGCGGCGGCGTTTGCGTTGTTCATCGATGCCAAGCCCGATGTCGTGACAAGCAGGGTGGCTTGGGATGGGTACATTTCGCCCCTGGCAGCACCGCGTTTGGCGGTATTGCGAAGCCTCTGGGACCGAGTGGAGGCTGAGCAGCGCCAAAACTTCGAGGCGCAACTTGTAGCGCTCCGCGCCGCCGGCGCGGTACTGACGGAGATCGAATCTCCGGAGGACGCCTGGCTGATTGTCGAGCACTGCAACCTCATGCTGGCTTACGAGGCTGCGCGCATTTGCGGGGAGATTGTCGAAACATTTCCTGACAAGACCAGCGCAAAATTGAAGGCGCTGGTCACGGCTGGCCGAGCCGTCAGCGAGAGCCGATACCGAGAGACGCTAGCGGCGCAACAGCGTTTGCGGGCTGGAATGGGCAACTGGCTGGACGGTTGCGATGCTGTGATTTCGGTGCCCGCCGCTGGTGCAGCTCCGCGTGGTCTGGAAGAGACCGGCGATGGCTCATTCTGCGCAGCCTGGACATTTTTTGGCGTGCCTTGCTTGACTATCCCCTCCGGCTGGACGGCGGAAGGATTGCCCCTCGGGTTGCAATTGGCAGCGCCGTTCGAGCGTGATTTGCTGTTGCTGCGTATTGCGACCTGGGCAGAAAAAGCCATCTCTTTCCAGGAACGCAGAATCAGCGCAATCTGACTGGCATGTGGAATGTGACCCGTTCCCATGAAAAATGGGCTGAAGTGAGCCCGCAGAAACATGTCAAATGATCAGAAGCACAGATTCGTAAAATCTTTACGAGCTCAAAGAAGCGCGAGGACTCGCATCTCAATAGACCGCGTGACTGACGGCATCAGTCGAACGCAGCGATGGCGGAAAGATTGGCAGTTCCATGAGAAATGCTCGTTTAGACGGACAAAACGGCACTAACAGATACGCTACCGCAAGACTTACACGTATTTTTACACGTTAATATTTTTAATGCCGAATAGAGCTTTACTTTCAAAGCGATCCCCGTTTTCCGTTCAGGCTCATAACCTGAAGGTCCACCCATCTTCGCTATTACGGCGGTTGGTGCGCTCTAGGCGGAGTGAACCTTTCCACAGGCCCCCGACTTCTTACTGGCGAGACCCAAAACTGGTGGATGCGCTTGAACTCGCCATCGGCGGCTGTGATTAGAGCTGGCGCGAAACGGCGAGCGCAGGCATAGGGTACGATTTGCAGATTAGATATGTCCCGCTCAGGCATGGAGAGGGCTGTCGAAAACGCCCAGGCGCGTGCCGCCTGGTCATGCACGTAGAATGGGCCGGACGTCCCGCTACCCGAGTTGAGGATTACCTCGCCGCTCCATAGAAGATACGCGGGGTCTCCATAAACCTCGCCATTTTGCGTTTCCTGCCACGCGATCTCGCGCCCCGCCGGCAGAGCCGGATCACCAGGCCATTCGAAATCGTCCGGGTTGGGCGCCTCTCCTATTGTCAAGAACGTGGTCAACTCATCCCCAGTGGCCGCGCGGACGCGCACCCCGTCCCCCGCAATTTCAGCGGCCAGCGGAAACGGATACGCATCGGTCACGATCACCGTGGGCGATTCCAGCAAGGGCATGATTGTGCTTTCGATTTGGCCCGCCGTTTCAGAATCGATGTGCAGGCGCGGCTCGAACCTCATCATGGCATGTAAGTCCCCTCAGCTTGTGGCCTTGCCATAGTGGCCTGCGACCCAAAGCCAAGCGCCCCCGCGATACTCGTAGTGGCCGGGAGTGAACGATTCGGTCTCCACGGTACGATACGAGGTATCCGGCGGCACCCAGTGATATTGCGATCCCGTCAGTTGCCAGTGTCCCGGCAGCAGCGCTTTGGTGATCATCGGCACGGCCGGCATAGTTGGTACCGGGTTGATTGCAGATCCCGCTACCGGCACCGCCGATTTCACTTGCGCGACAGAAGCGGACGCGACGCCCGCCAGCGGGCTTGACCCTGCCGGTGCGAACATCGTCGACAGGGTCTTATCGATCGCGAGCAGGGCGTCGGCCTGATCGCGCTGTTTCACTGCCACCCTGGCCTGAATGATAAAGGACATTGCAGGCGAAGGACTTGTGACCACGCCTGAGGAAGACGTAACCCCGCCATCGAGGAGAACGGTTTCCGACCGCTCCAGCTCTCCTTCAGCGGCGTTCCACCGATGATTTTCGACATCTTTACGCGCCGCGGCCAGAAAGGGATGGCTGTCAGGATAGATGACCGCCAAAGGTTGCCCGCCTGCGGACTGGCCGTCTGCGGACTGGCGACTCAGCGGTGCGAGAAGGTTTGCCGGCTGTGCGAGGGCCGGCAATGCAACGGCGATGATGCAGCCTGCCAACAGCAAAGCGCGATATTCTGTTTTCATGAAAGACCTCCTTTCATTCGACCGCAGCGTCGCCATCATTCCGCAGCCTCCGACAAAGCTGGCTGCTTGAAACGACGCAGATGCGACAGCAGCCGGTTGAGAGCCGCCACGAACTCTTCCTCGGTGATTGCCGGGGGCTCGATTTCTATGATGCTCGCCATCGCCGCATCTCGTTCGGTCATCGACAATGTTGCCGCAGCCCTGGCATCGGCCTCGTCCCGACTATGGGCGAACTCGATTGCCAGGAGTCCCCTAGCGACAGTCTTGTCGATCGGCTCCTGGGGATAGCCCTTCGCCGGCCTGGCCGGGATAGGCTGTGCGTCGGCTTGCTCCATCATCGCGAAGATGGCCGTCACAGGCGTGCCGTCAGAGGGCGCCGCGGGCCTGGGCGGCAAATCGGC
>Ga0209611_10009129_pt1 | contig 15150 bp, 17 predicted proteins | sample S1TSphgellanicum_3_FD_187693 | JGI IMG/M metagenome (GOLD analysis project Ga0209611, IMG submission 187693) | Host-associated microbial communities from peat moss isolated from Minnesota, USA - S1T2_Fc - Sphagnum magellanicum MG (SPAdes) (version 2) | ecosystem: Host-associated > Plants > Peat... | reverse complement strand
GCCAAGAATTTTGGACAATTTGGGCAGATTTTTAGGAACTTTCTTCTTTTGAAATCGGCATATTTAGCAAATAGGTTCTAATGATTGTTCACCAACATGTAATAAGATCCCTCGAATTTAATTTTTTACTTCTTTATTTGTCTTGTAACCACATAGATACCTATGTGGCTAAAATCCTCTTGTGGGTAAATCACCACTTTGGGTACACAACATGAGAAAATTGGAAATAGAAACACTACTGAATCTAGCACAATTAACAATAAAGAAATTTAGCTATTGAAAATGACAATAACTTTGTTTTATGATTTCATTGGTCATGCCTACCAAGGCAAAGACATTGTGTTTAGACTCATTGTAGAGCAGCTTAAGGGATTTTGGCCCCCCCAGGTAATAATAATAATAATAGGTCTATTTTTTATATGAGAGTTTTTGAAAGATGATATTTTGGCTTGTGTTGAAACTTGTGAATAGTTATAGAGTTATGATATCTTGAAGGATTTTGGTTTTTTTTAAAGGATTATTTTGAAGATTATATTTTTGCATGGTGAAAGTTTTGAATTTTTATAATTTTGTTTTGTTTTGTTTTAAGATATATCTTTTAATGCAAATACATTATAACAAAAGGTGTCCTTGTACACTAAATGATTTAGGTGAATTTTGAGTGAATTCATTGATCTAATGAATAAGAATTAATGAATTACACCCACATTTTGTAATGATGATGATAAAGTCACATCATATATATTAATTCATTTGGTCTGACTGTGACAGTGATTCTGGACGGATAGTGGTCACGGACAGTTGTTTGAAAAAAAAAGTTTTTTTAAAAAACCAAAAACATCAACCAAACATTGTTGAAACAAAAACATCAACCAAACATTGTTGAAATAACACACCTGTGCATTATGCACAGGGTTCACACTAGTTTTGTATAATGAACAAGAATTAGTGAACTGCACCCACATTTTGTAATAATGATGACAAGGTCACATTGTGACACACCCCTTGTTTACTTATTTAGTTATTGTTCTTGTTGATTTCAGCTTGTTTGTTTGTTGATGAGAGAGATGAGTCTGATACAGTTCATGGGGGAAGCAGCAGCAGTAAGCTGCTGCAGCTCACTGTGATCACTGTGTGTGGAAACAGGCAGTCAGTGAGTGGGTGGGTGGGCGGATCATCAGTGATCCTGCATCTGCACTGCAGCTAAACTCTAGACTGGAGACTCCACTGCTGCAAATCTGCAGTTTGTGTGAAAAGCTGTGGTGGAGCAACAGATCAGACAACAAATCGTCTTCTGTTTTGTACCTGCAGCATGCATGCACAAGATCTGATCCAACATTTGTAGCTGTGCGTCTGCATCTGCATCGCTGCTGAATCTATCTACTGCCAACTGCCTGGTGCTCAACATGACACCACTGCTCCAGCACAGCTGATTGAAGTCAGTCAGTCGCCTCTAGTGAAGCCCAACTATCTCGCTGTCGATCGATCGATCGATCGATGGATGTAAAGTGTATATATATGTGTGTGTGAAGTTCAACAGTGATCGATAGAATTTATTTTCAAGCGAAAGATTTATATAGAAAGATTGTTGTATCGAAGCTTGTAACAGGCAGCTGTAACGAAGAAGCTGTGAGAATCGATCAAAGCACCGCTTGCAGATCACACACGAATTATATATTTCAGAGCGCCCAAATGTCGTCGGCTGCAGATCGGAAGGAGCTCGATGCTAGAGCTCGTTCGGGCGAGACGGTCGTAGAGGGAGGTACAGGAGGCAAAAGTCTTGAAGCCCAGGAGCATCTCGCTGAGGGTATGACGATTACCTGCACATGAAAATGTGCAACAACAAAAACAACAAGATGATGCCGAAACTTTTTTTTTTTTTGGGTTTCTTGACAGTCGTGTGAAATTTTCTTTTGTATAAAAACTTGTGAAGTATGCGTATGGATCTGGAAATCTTGCACATCGTAGTTTATGAAGTATGCATATGGATCTGGAAATCTTGCACATTGTCGTTTGTGAAGTATGCACAATATGGATCTGGAAATCTCGCACATCGTAATGTATGAAGTATGCATGTGGGTAATGCTGCATTTTGGTGCAGGTCGCAGTCGAGGAGGCCAAGCACGAGCTGGGCAGTTGGGAACTGAAGGATACCAGGAAATGGGGAAGAAAGGAGGTCTAGCCACCACCGACATGTCGGGAGGAGAAGCTGCTGCTGAGAAAGGGATCAAGCTGGATGAATCCAAGTTCACCAAAAACTAACCTCATAAAATTTGCAACAACAACAAAAACAACTACAAACAACACGAAGAAGCTCTAGCTGCAGCAGCTAGTAGAACAACACTCATGCAGAACTAGTTGTTAGAAAATATTGCAGAGCTCTGGCCACAAAATCAATGCATTTGCAACTAGTATTGAAAATTTTCTCATGTGGGTGTTGTTGTTTTTTTGTTGTTGTTACATGCTCTTGGAGATTTTTTGGAGGTTTTGAGGTTTACAGTTTGCTCTTTTGTAAGTACCCATACCTTTGGGTGCAGATTTTGAGGAGGAGATTTTGAGGTTTACATGCATAGCAGTAAAAGGAATGAATGTGTGCATGTGCAGTAGGAATGTGTTTAGGGTTTTTGAGGTTGAGGGTTTTGAGGGTTTAACATACATGTATGGTCTATAGAGATTGATTTACAGTCTTAATGTACAGTCCAAACTTTTGAGGACATGGAAGTATTATGTATGTGTAACCTTGAAATGGTTTTTCTTGTAAGTAAATGTTTTGTGTTTTGTGTGTTTTTCTAAAAAAATATTGAAATGTGTTGTATACTTTTTTGAAGTTTAAAATTAGCAATTCTAGAATACATTGGCATGTTTTGTGTGTTTTTCTAAAAAATATTGAAATGTGTTGTGTACTTTTTTGAGGTTTAAAATTAGCAATTCTAGAATACATTGGCATAATATTGAGTGAAATAAAATATCTAGCTTTTAATTTTGTATCTTTAATAATCATGCTTTTGTAGCAGTAGTAGGAGGGCAGGTTGCATGCATGATTTCGAAATTACTTTTTTTGAGTGTAGAATTTGGAATTATTAAAAAAAAATTGCCTTTTTTGGAATTTAAATTAAAATTCTAATATGGGTTTTTGGAATTTGAATCTTTGGCTTGCTAAGTCCAATTTTGAGTGGCTTTTGAATTTTTTATAAATTCTAGCATGTTTTCAAACTGACGAAAATATGTTGCCTTACCAAAAGTGAAAGGAGCAGAAATGGGTGCTTGTCCCACCTATGAAAATACTCTAGTGAAAAAGAACTAGTGTGACATGTGGTGTTGGCCCAAGTGTGAACTGGTTGAGTTACTCAACTAATTTTTCCTTCCAAAGTCATTTTTTTGTAAATTAATTCAATTTTTAATGACCAAAAAAAAAAAACTCAAAATTCAATCTCTCGCACACTTCAAGTCTAAAAATTTCTAAATCACCTTCATTAAATATTTTACTCGCTGAGGGTTTTCTAACAACGCTCAAGAGCATATCCAAATTCCTCTATAAATTTTAGTTTTGATTTAAATTTTAAATGAAAGTTTTAGGAAATTTTTAATCAATATTCAATAGCTGAATCTCCATCATAGGTCAAAACATTATGAAACAAACTCGATGCACTCATACTTTGTCAAGAATTTTCCAACAATACCAAGAGCATGAACATCTATCTATGAAGCAAGGTAGTTTGTTTTGTTTTGTTTCCATGTTGAAATCTCCCAAACCACGGATCTTCATGTTGGCCAAACCACGGATCTTCATGTTGCACTCTTGATATCTTCGGAACCCAAACCACAAATCTTCACATTGTTTGCTTGCTATCTTTGGAAAGCTCTTGATGAGCGGGGTCCAACCCAAACCACAAATCTTCACATTGTTTGCTTGCTATCTTTGGAAAGCTCTTGATGAGTAGGGTCCAACCCAAACCACAAATCTTCACATTGTTTGCTTGCTATCTTTGGAAAGCTCTTGATGAGTAGGGGTGTAGTGACGTGGTGGTTTGCAACTCTTTGAAGCTACGGTGTGGAAGCTATTAATTGATTATTGAACCATTTCCTCAATGAAAACTACATGAATTTGAAACTGAAAACCTTATGGAATTTTGGGGGGCATTCTTGGTGTTGTTGGAAAGCTCTCTGTGAGTCAGATTTAATAGAGTTTGTTTCACAATTTTCAGAGCTAAGGTATGGAAGATATTGATTTTTGAATGGATTTTGTTGCTGGAAATTCAAACAAATTGCAAAACTCAATGGGTTTGGAAGGAAAAATCAGTTGAGCCCTCAATGTGTTCACCTTGCCAAATTCAGAAATTTTCAATCCTGAAAATGTGAAAATTCAAGATTGTGTTCACACCTTGGGCCAGCAGCTCAGGCTACACTAATAAGATTGAAATGGGTTTATTTTGAAGATTGTATAGTACAATTGGATTTAAGAGATTGTCAAAAAAATAATTAAATTTGAAGATTCCATATTTTTAAAATATATATTCCAATAAATTCTTTACTTTCCTTTTTTTAATTCTTGGAAACAAGTTTTTTTTTTCTTTTTTTTTGAAAATTTTAACATTTTTACAAATATTTTAATTAGAGTTGAAGCTGCCAATGCAGTATGGTATATAAAATGTATGATATAATGCATGCAAAAAAAATGCTAATTACTTTTGAAGGTTAATTTGGAGGGAAGGATATAGGTTCGTGGAGGGGAAAAGCCTAAGTATGTAGACCTACTTGGTAGGGAAGGAATGAGATTTGTAGCCCTCGAAGGAGAAAGGTAAATATCCAAAATGGAAAACACATCAACATACATCCATCTATGGAAAGCACTCATTTTCATCCATGTTGTCAAATTTCCTCATTTCGTCAATTTCATCAATGTGGTAATATTTTTCTTCATCCATTTGTCAACTTGTTCAATTAATGTGGTTTTCATTCATGAAACTATTTGTCATCCATGTAACAAATGCCATGAACATTATCCATGTGATAGGCTCCATTGATCTCATTAATAACTTTCGTGTGCTACCATTGTGGTCAATTCAATTTGGAAGTTGAATTTGATCCAAGTTGTCAAAATTCATGTACATAAAATTTATTTCATCCATTTTGCTTGATTTGATTCATGAACACAATTTCATCTTTCATCAAGTTTCCATAATGGTCAAATCTATGTGTAGTAGACTTTGTTCATAAACATAACTTTATTCATGCAATGTACAATTAATTTGTATATCCAAAATTTTATCAAAAGAAATATGATTGGTGCACTCACATTTCATCCATCTATAGAGAATGGCATATTTGTGGTTAATTTCATCCATGAATGAATTTTCATCCACATGGTAAGCATTGTTGTTGATATTCATGTAATGTTCTTTCTAAATCACCTATAGAAAGAGCAACAAATTTAATTTCCTTGTTTAAATAATAGACTACACTTAAGGGAATGATTTTGCAACCTAATTATAAATGGGAATTAATGTTGTTAATATATAGGTTGTTGTTTCTTTATAGGTATATTAATTTGGACAAATCATTGATATTTAAAATTATTTTTAAATGGAAAATATCTCTAACTTATGCCTATTTTCAAAGACCTTCAAGTTTACTTTATAAATATTTTCAAAAAAAATTTGGGGGGACTTTTCTTTTTTTTTTCTTATATGTTTACAAAATTTACCTCAAATTTCCAATGTAATAAACAAATACATTATTTTGAACTGCCATTGCCATGGTACTACTTCGGTGGTTGGTACAACCCTTCACAGAGCCTGCATAATAATTAGGTTATTAGAGAAAACAAAACAAAACCAAACTAGAAAGAAACAAGGTGCTGCTTAATGGCTAAGTGCCCCTTATGAAAAGTTGACACCGGCAATAGTCAAGAAAGGAAAATTTAGTCCATAAAGTTCTCAAAAAAATGAACTCACAACTCACAATAACAACACCCGATGAACATTCCTCAAAATGTGAGAGCAAATGAAAAACTACCTCATTCCGTAGTCTTTCCCCTTAAGAGGCAGAGCCAATACAACAGAAGAAAAAACCTAAACCCTAAAACCCTCAACCCTTTTAACCATACACCCCTAAAACAGCACAAGAAAACCTAAACCCTAAAACCCTCAAGCCTTCAACCATAAACCCCTAAACAACACAAGAAAAACTAAACCCTAAAACCCTCAACCCTTCAACCATACACCCCTAGACAACACAAGGAAACCTAAACCCTAAAACCCTCAACCCTTCAACCATACACCCCTAGACAACACAAGGAAACCTAAACCATAAACCCTAAACAAGACAAAAAAAGGACAAGAAAAGACTACTGCAGAAGGAGAGAGACAGAGAGAGCAAAAGACCAAGAAATACCCACCTACAAATATGAACATGAACATCATCATCACAAGTTCCTCTCATGCGGTTCAAGCCATGGAAACCCAAGTGTGTCAAAAATTTCCCGCTCACTTTTGCATGGCACACTTGCACCTGACTTTACCTGAAATGAAAAAAACAGAAAAATATTTACCAACAAAAAAAAATTGAATTAAATTCACAAACCTTTTTCTGACTTAAATATAGAAGCAATCTGTTGCAAATGAAGCATTAGATCCAATACCCAAAAAAGAGAAGAAACAAAAAGGGAAATGTTTTGTGCTTACCCTGTTCCCATGTTCATCCCGAACAACTGGATAGAGTCCATGATCATCTAGTTTGTATCCCTTTGCTTCCGCCACTATCCTCAACCTGGTCATTAATTATATACCCATAAATGGGGTTTTTTTTTTTTAAATTTAAAAGCTTGATTCTTATTCTCTGTCAATTGATGCAGCACAATTTTGAGGAAAATTAATATAAAAGAGTTGACAAGAAAAGTATGATATACTATTTCATAAGAGCAATAAAAATCCTCCACTAAAATGCCACATGCATAAGCTAGAAAGTAGCAGCAGATTTGTCAAACTTCAAACTAGAAAACACTTGTTGCATTTACCACTGACCTTCGGTTCAAAACATCATTCCCTGTCCAAGCAAGGAGTCCAAATGGATACATCTCCCATGGATATATCTTAAAATCGATACGGTGCCGTTGTTCACGTCCAGGATATTTGCAAAGCCCAAAATATGTGTCCACTCCTGAATCTGTTCCCTGTTGCAAAAACTCATTAATTAATTATCAATAATCAATTGCTTCCAATTTATAATGAAATTTGCAGAGAAGATGCTTCGGTGCTCTCCTTGGAGATCATAACAAAGTCCCCTTTCAAACAGAAGTGCTTTACAATTTGCTACGCTTTTATATCGAAATTCATGTCTCATTTCACAATTGGTACAAGAATTACCTCAGTGCTATGTTGATGACCGTGCATTAAGTCTTCCGCAAGAAATCCTTCATTCTTCAGCTTTGCCAAAAGCTCATTCATAAGTCCTATATGACTGCAACACAAACCCAAAAAAAATCCCACCTTTTGATTTGAGCTTCGCTAGAAAACCGAACCAGAATTTTATTTATTATTTATTTTTAAATCACAAAATTACCCATTCCTTTTTTCATAACAAAAACTTTGACACAAGGCATTTCTAATTGAAAAGCAGTTGAAAATGTAACAAAAAAATGCTGGAGAATTGGCAAATAAAACAAACAAATTAGAGAAATTTTCTATTTGGGAAAGAATGGGTTTAAAGAGAGAGAGTTTTGTGTGCCTATGGCCATCTGGATGCGTGATAACAATATCCAGATCTCCTACAGTCGCTTTTCCACGTCGATATGAGCCCCCACAAACTACTGATATCTGTATACAGAAACACAGTCGAGATAAAGTTTTTGAGAGTTTCTTGCATATCCAAGAAAGTGTTGGTTTTTTGTAATGAATATATGAAGGTTAATTTCCATGGTTGCAAACAAATTGAGACTTTTGAGGCCTAGAATTACTTTAAATTCTTTCACAATAAGAAAGATTATAAAATGGGGTGTGGTGTTGTTCACTCTTCTTACATTGGGACGAAGCTCGGCAGCTGCTTTTTGCACAATCGCTTCCATTTCTTTCACCTAAAAATCCAATCCCGAGACTAGTCAATTTAGAGATTGAATTACACCAAATAATGCATCATGAATAGTAGCGCAAAATCACATAATGCAAAAGCTAACCTGAAAGGGTATCAGATTATCTGAAATACTTTCTTTTTTAGTATTTTCTTAATCAAGCATAATTAACTAATGTTTAACTAAATGAGACATACTAAATGAGGAATAATACATGAGAAACTTTTACTTTTTAAAGAAACTAATTCCTCTGCAATGAACACCTTTCTGTAGTAAACTTCTTGGGCCTCAGAATTCTCTTATATCATAAGAGAAAAGTCTTGCAAACAAAAAATGAGTTCAATCCAATCACATTTTATACCTCATGCCTCGGAATTCTTTTTATAATGTCCTCATGGAATTCAAGCCCAACTCTTTGAGCAGGTGTGAGGGAGGTATCCGTCTTTAAATCCTCCAATGAACGATGTCCCTTGTCATACAATTTCTGTGCTGTTGATGGTCCAATTCCCCATACTGCTCCAAATAAACTCATCACTTTTACCTGCCCCATATCACAAGCAAATTGAGGATAGAAATGGTCAAGAAAAAGAGACACCCACAAATCTAGAATCAAGTATCACCAGCTCTGTGGGCACAATTTTGTAAGAAGGCATTGCAATTGGGTGAGATCTGCTTATTGACAAAAAGCTTGCCTCCTCCATACAACAACATTTACAACAATCATAGGACTTAACTTCCCAATGGCGAAACTGATGTCTCTGGTAATCTCAGACGTTGAATAATGCTGCAATTTTAGCGACCAAATAAATTCAACAATAGACCAACAACAACAACAACACAGCTAAGACAATAGAAATTTGATGAGAAGTTTGAAATCTGAAACCTTCTTGTCTGCTTTGAGATGCTCCAATTTCGACATTTTCCCAGTAGTCAATATTTCTTGAATCTGTCACAATAAGAAATCAACAACAGTGTTTCCCATTCTGAGGTTTTTTCCTAAGAACTGTTAAGGCATTTGTTGGGTTTTTGTTTTTTTCTTGCAATTGCCGTAGGTTTCACAAAGGTTTTCATGGGTGCCTGGTGACTCAGATCAAAACATTTTCCAAAAGATATAGCAATCAACCAGCATTTTTAGGAAACAAACTCTGCTAGTTCTCATAAGCATGATTGCACCCTTCAAAAAACAGCAGAAATCCAAAGCCCACTTTGTTTTTTCCATACATCAAAAAACCATGTTTGTTTGTCATGCAAAGAAGGGCGCTTTTTACAGTGTCCAGTAGTGATTTCCCAAGCGTTGGCAATCCTTTGATTTGATCAACACTAGTGATCTTGAATGGAACTTTTTCTAGAACTGAAAGCGCCTTATAGTAGCTGAAGTATCTCCGATCATCCCCTAGAGCTGTATCACCCATGGTCACCGCCATTCCACTGCCCCCTTTTAAAACCCCTCAACAGAAAGCAACAGAAAGCATCCTACATACAACAACGGTATGGGTATAAAATACTTCATCATATTCACAATAGAAAGTAGATACTAGTGCAGCAGTGGTACAAAAATAAGCAGCGCATGGGTAATGTTGCAACAAGTATACATTGATGGGAAAATGAAGAGAACTGACCTTCCTTGTAGATGTCTCTTATTTCCTTCAATGGGCCTGTTATGTGGGTATTCAAGTCTGGTGGTGTATACACAGGAGCAGTCAACTGTAACACAAAACAATCAAATCCCTAACAATCTGATCATGACTCAAAAAAACAACCTTTGTTTGCAGAAAAACCTGCAAAAACCATATCCTAGAAGAACCCACATTTCTGTTCAGGGTTTGTAAAGAAATCAAATTATTCAACCAGATGCTGGGGGCAAGAAAGAATTTACAAGCAAAAACTAATTGTTGCACCTGATTTTCTGGCAAGTCTGGATGCAGTGGTTGCACAGATCCAACATCCGACAGGCCATCACTTGTTGCAAGTTCAGCAATTGGTGCTGTGGAACCAACACTTCCAGTAAACCCTAAACCCTCTTCAAGATGATCTTGTTCTGCACAACATCAAATCAGCAGCTGCCTCTGTAAGAATCATGCTGTTGTTCTAGATGATTCAGGAGTCAAGAAATGAAAACAAATGAGCAACATCATTAGAGTATGACAAACAGCTTCTCCACCTTGGCTTTTCTTGTCGCCACCCACAACAGCAGAATGGTGTACCATGCCCATATGAGCACCTTCTTTGATGACCTCCATCCAATGAGACTCCTCTGCAGGATCAGATTCTGTAGTAATCATCCCTTCTCGTCTCTTCTTCTTCTTGGTCGAAGAACCACCTGCATCATCTACTGATCGGCTGGTGTCCCGAGAAGCATGATCTTCAAGCAGGGTGCTGCTGCTAGAAGCAAGGGTACTGCTGCCCAAAGCAAGTGTTGACGATTCTTCAAGTGCAAGAGTGTCCTGGTCTGAAGGAAATTTCAGTGTGTATTTTTCAGAAGGAAGAATATGACCTGCTTTCAGACAATCTTCAATCCATTCGTACTTCAATGCTACCTGTACAACAATAACAAGAACAAAAACCCAACATCAATTTGACCAAAAACAAATATGTTATTCCATCCATCACCAAGAGAGACAAGATCCTCAACAAACCAATTCACAGACCCACCATCATCATCTCCAGATACCTGAATCCACGATACTAAGCTATATTCATGCAAATCACAAAACCAGTCATGAAGGAAGGGAATAGAGATAATTCATCTGAATTAAAATCTCAACCTGATCCTCAACTCTCCTCCTCCTCTGTGGAATTTCTTAGGCAAGGAAGAGGAGAGGTTTGACAAAAACTACAAACTTTGTGGAATTTCTTAGGGAAGGGAGAAGGGGAGTTTGATGAAAACTACAAACCTTTTTTTTCAATGACGCATGTCCAATTCTGTCTTGAAGAGTTTTGTAGTTGGCTGCAAACAGGTGGGTTACATGCTTCGAGCGATGTGCCTCAAGCTTTCCACCAAATTGCTCAAACTTTTGTTTCCATATCTAAACACACACACACACACACACACAGCAGACAAAACTTCTTCAAGAGAATTGGAAGAAGCATTATCATGCATCATCATACAAGCATCATCATCATCCATCACCATTGCAGGACTTCCAGAAATAAATTTTCTCAAACCACCCCAAAACAACAGGAACACACACACATGCACTATCCGCTCTTTCCTCTCTCTCAAACTGTGGAATTTCTTGTGGTACTTGCTTGCAAAGAAAATCTACAGGTCCAGGGTTTCAAGGGTTTAGGGTTTAAGGAGCTTCATAGATAGAGTATTTTGTTTCTGTGTTTTTTTGTACCAATCCATTGTTCTAGCAATCAAAAGTCTGAGTGCAAGAAAGACTTGAGCAGCGCCCAAGATTCTCTTAGAGATAGAGATTTGGTGCAGAATTCTCAAGATCTTTTCAAGGGATTTTGGTACTTCTTGTCGACAAAGTTGGATTTCCTGGCTGACTCCACAAACAACAATGGCGGAACAGATTTTGGTTTCTGTCGCAGAGAAAGAAAGAAAGAAAGAAAGAAAGGAAGAAGAAGATGATGATGATGATGATGTTGATGATGATGCACAGCAGCAGCCAGGCAGCAAGAGGATCAAGGAGCTTTTGTTGTACCTGTAGTCGACGAGGTTGGATTCCTGACTCCACAAACAACGCTGTCATGCCGCTGAAGTCAAGCTTTTCTCCTTCATCCCTGCCTCCTTTGCCGCAATCCTCCATAGCTTTGCTTCCTCACACTTCCTCCATGCCTTTGCCTCCTGATACCTCTATGGGCTTTGCCCGACCCTCTCTCTCTCTCTGGGTTTTGCAAAAGACCCTTCTCTCTCACTCTCTATCTCTATCTCTCTATCTCTCAATCTCTCACACGAACCCGGAAGAATGAATGATCTGATAGCCAGGTGCGAGCCACTAGGTGTTCTCTTCTTCTTCTTCTGGTCGTACCTGCCATTTCTAACCAGCACTGCGGAGCGTATAGCAACACTCCATCACTCGCAGTGCCGAAAGGGGGGTCACAAGGTGTAGCAAGCAATCTTCTGTTGCTGTTGTTGTTGTTGTTTCCTTGTACTCTGAAGTCTGTTATGAGATCCTTCAAGAGGCGACAGAAGAAGTTCAGCAGCTCCTCCGCAACTCCGAGATTTTGTGAACTACACTCTTGATGACATGTCTGCAAGATGTTTGCAATGCACCAGAGCTTCATCTCTCCTCCTCCTCCTCCTCCTCCTCCTCCTCTTGATGCTCTCGGTATCATGTACCTGGCTAGTTCATTTGCAGATGTGGGTTTTCTTGCAACTGCAAAGTCAGGACTTGTGAGAACCCAAACTGCTCAATCTCTGAAATTGCTGGCTCGGTCCCTGAAATCTGAATATGCTTGTTCAAATCTGAAGATGCTCAATCTGTGAAATTCCTAATCTGCATTGCTTGCTCAAATTGAAAATTGCTTCAAGCCTGAAATAATATGCTTCAAGTGGAAATGAGCAAGTTGAAGGTTGTTGACAACAGATGAAGATGTTGGATTTTCTTTTCTTTTCTTTCTTTCTTTCTTTCTTTCTTTTGTTTGTGGCAAATTTCTGTTTCCCATGTGTTCTTTTTGTTTTGGGTGTGTGTTTGGATGTCATGGGTGGTGTCAGTTGCAAATTTGCAATAAAAAAAGCCGGAGCAATGCTGTGAGGCCATTGAGTACAAGTTCAAGCATTGTGTGTGTGAAACATGCTTGTCTTGCCAGAGAACAGAAGAGTTTGCTGGAGAAAAGAAGAGTTGCAAGAGAACAACAGCCCATCATTGCTCGAAGATATTCTGCTTCTGTCTATGAGAGACTGTATGATAAAAGCTTGCTTCTGCTGGTGTTGTTTTGTCTTCATGTTTGGTTTAGGGTTTTTGTCTTCATGGTTTAGGGTTTTAGGGGATTTAGGGCTTCTGTATTCATGGTTTAGGGTTTTAGGGGGTTTTGGTTTTTTGTTTTCATGGTTTAGGGTTTTAGGGGCTTTTGGTTGTTTGTTTTCATGGGTTAGGGTTTCCATAATCTTCAAAAAACCTCTAAAAGAAACCTAAATGATGAAACCCTGCCAATCATTAAAAAAAAAACCAAAGCACCCAAAAAAAGGGGGAAAACCAAAAATCTTTCAAGATATTCTAACTCTATAACAACTAATCTCAAGTTTCAACACAAGCCAAAATATCATCTTTTAAAAATCCTGATATAATAAATCTAAACACAATATCCTTGCCTTGGTAGGCAAACCCAACAAATGCATGAAACCAAATGGACATTTGGAAGTTACAATGGATATAAATGGAATAAAAAGTAGAAATGCATTAATTAGTAAAGTAATGTAACATAAAATTCATATATTTAAAAATATTCTTGAGATTAGACTAATTGCCTTGAATTGTCAAAATAAAGTAAGTCGTGAAATTCATGATATCGAATTGCTTCATATTTTTGTCTTTGAGTAAATGTATACTAATCACATAATAAGGCTAGCTTAAAAGCACCCTATGTACAACAATATCATAGTTTTTACTAATATTTAAATTTTATTACATTTTTAAAAATTAAATAACACCTTTAATGCATTTACAATTTCAATGGAATTTTTTTATAATTTACAAACAATATAATAATCATCGTTATTATTAGTATGATGTACCATCAAATATTTAAATATAATTTAAATCTAAACTTCACGATTTTTAAATAAATTCAAATAGCTTTGGCTGGCCTTGGGGTGAAAGGACGTTTCTTGTGATGCCTGTAGACGATGTATGCCAAGGATATCGTACACATCAACCACCCAACCGAAGGTGTCACCTCTAGCTTCAAGTGTTAGCAAGGTGTGAAACAAGGTTGTCCTTTTAGCCCCTTATTGTTTGGGCTATATTTGGATGCCCTAGAGGGGCACTTGGATGATAAAGAATGTGATGCATCAGCCCTAGCAGATGTGCACGTATGGCTATTGTTTTTTACAGATGACATCGCTCTGACATCAGAATCAAAGGTGGGACTACAGCAACAATTAAACGCACTCCAACAATTCTGTGTTAAACATGGACTTACAATGACCGTGAAGAAAACAAAAGTCATGGTGTTCAATTCTGTTGACCCATGCCAAGAGTTTGTGTTTGAAGGTGATGTTATTAAGCATGTGCAGACCTTCAAATACATGGGGATCCTGCTCGAGATCACCTCGAACCTGGACAATGTAATGAAACATCTAGCAGCTGCTAGTAAGCGTTCGCTGTTTGCACCGAACTGCCATTGTGCGAAGCTACGTATTATGGATGTTAGATTACAATGTGACCTCTTCAACATGTTGGTGCGTTCCACAACAAACTATGCTTATGAGGTTTGGGTAGACTCCAAGAAAACGAAGGCTATTGAAGTAGTGTACCGAGGGTTCCTCAAGTCCCTGCTTGGGGTGCGAAAACAACTATCACGTCCATCGTGCTAGCAAAATTTAGCAAATTCCCCTTTGAACATTTTACATGGGGACAAGCGCTACTATACTATAACCATGTGAGCATGGTCACTAAAGATTACATTTTGGGAAAAGCATGGGAAGCCTAGCTTGCTATGCTTGCTATGGGAAAAAAATGTTAGGTTGGATCCATGAAAAAATGGCTACTCCAAAATGAGCCCCAGGGGTGGCAGGTTTTCTACCTTTAGTTCAACCACCGTTGGAAATGGCGCCTCAACTTGCAGTGACCTGTGCGCTCCAAGTGGGGACCGCTCAATTGCTGTTGGGAACAGTTCTAGGGACAACGCACATACATCTGACCCGTCTAACAAGGGTAAAAGGTTGGGTGGAGAGCCAAGTACTTTGGTGCAACGCACACAATGTACGAGTGGGAGCTCATATGGCTAAGCTAGACATGCTATAGCTAATGCAGTTGATCAGTGCTAAATCTACGGTGGGAGGCCTAATCAACCAAGAGGCTGGGGCCCCACCTCCTCCAAGTTTTCCCCACACAATGTTGAGTGTAAAAAAGGTGAACGATAATATGTGACTGGCTTTCATTGAAAAGTTATTTACCAACCGCGAAATCGGG
>Ga0209611_10009128_pt1 | contig 15151 bp, 5 predicted proteins | sample S1TSphgellanicum_3_FD_187693 | JGI IMG/M metagenome (GOLD analysis project Ga0209611, IMG submission 187693) | Host-associated microbial communities from peat moss isolated from Minnesota, USA - S1T2_Fc - Sphagnum magellanicum MG (SPAdes) (version 2) | ecosystem: Host-associated > Plants > Peat... | reverse complement strand
TCATTAGTACTAAAGAAAATTACGGAACTAAGGCTTAACTAATTGTTGAGCTATAATCCATGGCTCACAGTGCTAACACATTTAGAGGACTCTTCATTGGTAGATTAACAAATTTCCCCACATGAACATTGACTTTATGAGTTAGAATGAATCCCAAACTTTGTGCGCATGTTATTCAAAGCACCTCGAAGCTCATCAATTTCCACATGGTAGATGCAACAACACACATTCCATTCTTTCATCCACTTGAAAAAAAATGGGCTCAAAACATCAAATGACCTCTTCCCACTATTGATTTGTAGATGCATCTTTTGGAAACACAAATAAAATTTTATCTGTTTAAAAATCCATAATGCACATCATTAGTTTTTAGCTTCTCCAAGAATACTACAATTTTATATTTACAAGTTGTAAGGACACAAAAACCCCATCCAATACATTTTAAATCAATGAAATGAATTCCATAATGTGGTAGCAATTCACCATAACCAGAATAAATTACCTTCAAAATTTCACATAAAACTATTTTAAAGTTCTGTATTGAATGTAAATGGTGACATATAGTCCCCAAAAATCATTGTCCAAAACAAAGACTAAAAGCATTTGCAACCTTCATACCAAACTATCAACCTTCATTATCACAATCCGAAATAAAGTCCAAAAGTAACTTGTAACCTTCAAACTAGACCAACAACCTTGATTTGCAAAAATCATTATTAAATTCAACCTTAATCGCTTGCATTTTTGAAAACATGACCATAAGCTCAAATAAATCAACAAAAAAAACTTGTATTTCCAAAATATATCACCCCAATCCATATTAAAAGCGAGCATTGGTAACCAACATTTCCGAAATACATCACCATAGTCCATAATAAAAGAACACTAGTAACCTGCATTTCCAAAATACATCACCACAGTCCATAATAAACGAACATTAGTAACCTACATTTCCAAAATACATCACCATAGTCCATAATAAAAGAGCACCACTAGTAACCTACATTTCCAAAATACATCACCACAGTCCATAATAAAAGAGTATTAAAGTAACCTATATTTCCACAAAAAAAATACAAGTTAATAAAAAAAACTACAAAACCAAAACAACATCCATTTTCAAGATGTATCAACACAATCAAAAATAGGTGTATGCACTCTAAGGTGGCTCATTTTTGGTGGATGCTCCACTCCCTAAAAGTCCATACAATAATGTTAAAATGGAAGTTTATTTTGATATCATTAATTTAGTGGGGAATTACATGGTGGTTAATGAACTAAAAAGCCCATATGAAGAATAGCCATTCTAAAAAATTCCTTAATGTACATGTTAAGAAAATAAAAATTGAGATCCACCCTAAAATGATTATGATATGGATTTATGAAAATATGGTTTGTTTTAGGCTATTCAAAAGTTCATAACTTTTTTTGGTTAAATTTGTTTTAACAATTTTTTTACAATATGTTCTTTTTGTTTTAACATATCATATATTGAATCCCTATAATATACACAAAAATGTATGCATAGAAAGGCACAAATAACAAACCAATCCATATTTTTCAACTTCAAAAGTCCATTATTATGTATTTGGTATATATGTGTTACAAATTTTTTTTATAGATTTTTTTTCTTCAAGTTAACAATGTAAATGCATGCCACTTTGCAAAAAATTGGATTATGATGCAAAAAGTGAGCCACCCTACCTTGCAACCACCCAAATTAAAGAACCTTAACAACTTGCATTTTAAAATAACATCACCACAAGTTCGTAATACAGAGCACCAGTAGCCCACATTTCCAAAATACGTCACCACAATCCATAATAAAAGAGCACAAATAACCTGCGTTTCCAAAATACATCACCACAATCCATAATAAAGAACACCAATAGCCTCCATTTCCAAAATACATCACCATAGTCCATAATAAAGAACATTAGTAACCCACATTTTCGAAAAAAATACAACTTGGTAAAAAAGACTACAAAACTTAAACAACATCCATTTTCAAGATGTGTCAACATAATAAATAATAAAGAACCCCAACAACTTGCATTTAAAAAAAACATCACCACAAGTTCAAAGTAAAAACCACCAAACTTGCATTTCCAAATAACATCGCCACAATTTGAATTTCCCAAATACATCACCACAAGCTCAAAAATAACTTGGATGTAAGAAAACCACATTCCAACTTGTAATATAAAGACTACAACAACTTGTGCATTGTTCCAAAAAAATCACCTTAATCTGAAATATAATCTAAAAACAACTTGCATTTTCACATAACATTACCACTTGAATCCATGTCAATCCTATAAGTTTCCTTTTAAAATCTTGCATATTAACATATCATCTAGGAATGTCCATATACACTATTGAAGTTGATTGCAATCCTACACATGGTAACCTTTACTTAGTCCCATACCTACCTTTTGTTGTTATTTGATAGTTCTCACAACATCCATTGAATCTTCTAATGGGATAAAAAGTCCATCAATCTTATACCTACATCATCCATTAATTGCTATAAACCCACAAAATGTCATTGATTATTTTATGACAGTCTTACAAAACATCCATTAATCCCTTGGGGTGATAGAGACTCCATTAGACATATCATGGTGCCTTTTTAGTCCTATCAACCCACAAAATGGCATTAAGGGTTTTATAAGAGTCCTTCAAAACATCCATTGAGTTCATAAGTATGACAAAAACTCCATTATTCCCATACATGGTGACCCTTAAATCATGTTAACCCACAAAATGTCACTAAATGTCCTATGGCAATCTTCCAAAACATCCATTTAGTCCATAAGTGTGATAGATAGTCCATTAATTTTATACATGATGTTCCTTCAGTCCTTTAAACCCACAAAATGCCACTAGGTAATCTAAGATTAACACACTCCCAAGCTCCTTGATAGACTCAAATGTGAGTCTAAGGTGAAAACAACAAAAGGATAAAGAGTTGAAGGACTTGGCTCGCAGCACTTCGAGGGTAGAGGGGTATGTTGGAGCTCCAAGATGGGGATTAGGACAAATGACAAGTGGGTCAATTATTCACACAAACTTGCACAAACCAAACAACAAGTTGGTTAGTGCATAGTTGGAGCACTTTTGGTGCACGGACGAACCACAGGCAAACACAGACTCACAAGACTCACCACAGCTCGGACTTAGGGGAAGCCACCACCTTCCCCCTTATAGTATTCTCTGTGCTTAACCATGGGGCCTGCACCCAAATGTCATTTTGTCTCGAGACTCCCAAGTTAAAAGTCCCATAATTCTTGAAATTGGGACTCTCGCAACTTTGGAGGCCCATAATGTTTATTATAGACCTCCGATTGAAATGAGGTCCAAAGAAAAGTTATAACCTTCATCAAGAACTTTCAAACAATATGTGGCACGCCACCTGCATGTAAGTAAATCAGGGCGATTCTTGACTTTTAATGGTTGGGAACCAATTTGACTCTTGGCCCTTCTTTTGGCGATAACTTATGTTTTAAATACCCAAATGGATCATGTGAGCCCATTTTAGACATCCTCGTTTGAAGAGCTTTCAAATGGTATAAGAAACTTTTCAATCCAATGAGTTTTGGTCCTTGCGATCGCCTCTGGAGATTCAGGAGTCCATCTGGAGTCCAACTCCCAAAGTGGGACCCCACTTGGGAGGGTGTGGGTTCATTCCTTCACACTCTCCTACACTCTTGGGAGCATCAAATGTGACTCCTAGGCTTTGCTCTTAGCTCGCACCTTTGTAAGCCCTTGCATTAGTCGCGAGCCCAAAACTAGGGTTGTGACAAAGATAATGTTCCAAAACATCTATTGATTCCCATAATGTGGTTTAAAACCTCCATTATACTTATCATGGTGGTCCATGAATCTAATAGACCCACAAATTGCCACTAACTATAATTCTATGATTTTCTTTGGGAATAGATCCATTGAATTTCTTGGTATGACTAGATTTCCATGACATCTATTAATTACCATAACATGGAAAAACCTCCATCAAACCTATCATGGTGGTCCTTGAATCTAACAAATCCCCACAAATTGCCATTGAATATTCTATGACTATCCTTAAGAGCAAATCCATTGAATTGCTTGGTATGCCAAAACTTCGATGGCATTTATTGATTCCCATAATCTGGCAAAACCTCCATCAGACCTCTCATGGTAGTTCTTGAATCTAACAAACCCATGAATTGCCACTAACTATTATGTAACTATCCTTGGGAGCATATCCATTGAATCCCTTAATATGACAAGACCTTTGGGTGCAAATTCTTTAAGGTGTATCAAAATCTTGTCACAACGTCACCTTTTTCTATTTTTTTGTTACCATTTAAAGACACATTTATGGATGATTATGATGTAATCTAGAATTGCAATAGTTTAAAATATAGTCCTTTTGAAAATTTTGACAACTCTTGATTCATTATTTTTTTATGGGGATCAAAATATAGGGTAAAAAAGGATTGCAGTAAGGACTAGGCCCTTTTCATCTTGTGTGGTACACCTTAAAGGACTTTCACCCCTCCATGACATCTATTGATTCCCATAATGTGGTTCAGAACCTCCATCAAACCTGTCATGGCAATCTTTGAATTTAATAAACCCACAAATTGCTTTTAACTATTCAATAATTATCCTTGCGAATAGATCCATTGAATCCCTTTCAGTTTGACAATACGTACATGACATCTATTGATTCCCATAATGTGGTTTAGGATCTCCATCAAACTTGTCATGGGGTCTAAATCCAATAGACCCACAAATTACCTTTACTATTATGTGATTATCCTTGGGAATAGATCCATTGAATCCTTTAGTATAACAAGACCTCCATGACATCTATTGATTCCCATAATATGGTTCAGGACTTCCATGAAACATATCATGGTGGTCCTTGAATCTAATAGACCCACAAATTGCCACTAACTATTTTGTGATTGTCTTTGGGAACAAATCCATTGAATCCTTTGCTCAGTATGACAAGACCTCCATGACAAACTAGCACAATTTTACATCTAGTAATGAAAAACACCTAGACCAATGCATGAAATCAAAGAGAATAAGGAGGAATTTGACACCTAGGTTCCATTACGTAATGGGTAGGCTTTTCATTTACCACATGAGGTGATATATGCCTTCAAGTGACTTCCTTTCTATTGGGACTAATTCTTGTCTCCAAAACCCACCATGAAATAACAACTTTTACGGATGGTGATAACACTTCTTTTCTTGTGCAAAGAGAGTCTCCACAAGAAGTCACCACTTTGATCCATAATCCTCTTTCACTCCATTGTTAGAACAATATTTTGAGGATGAACACCCAACACTTGTGCTTTAGATCACATTGATGAACTACCGATGGAGCTTACAACCATTGTGAACAAAACATGTGTTGTGGCAAGCTTTGAAGTAAAACATGGCCGCTTCACCTTTCCCAAACTTTTCATCAATCCACTAATGACCTCATCTTGGACATCTATTAATCGTGAAGTGACCTAAATGGACTTAGATAAGATAAGACCCACATCAATAACCATAGGACTTTTGAAAACCTTTCGTAACATGATTTTTTTTAATCGTTACGTGGATAAATAGACAATGCATTCGTTATATTGACAGTGATTGTTTATACATTCCTTCTAACTTGGCAATCTAACACATGTATACTAGAAGCTTCTAACCTCTTTCTACGATTTGTTTCTATTATTCTAACAGCCCATTGTTGTTGCTTACACAATTGTTGTCTTTTGAGAACTCTTGTTTTCTCATCTATTCAAGCTTGATTATTTATTACACATTAGGTAAGCCTAGGCCTAATTATTCCTCTTTTCCTTTCACCCACTTTCTTGTCACCTTTAATGTGTAACCCAAGGAGCCAAATCCTTGACACATGGAGCTTGGACCAAAACCCTAATGTTGTTTCATCACCCCATCCTTCCCTTCAAAAAACCCATGTGTAGACGAAATTAGAAAAGAAACTAGGAATGCAACAAACACAAATAGGTATTAGCTCACTTGAAATATAAGTTTCATTATAAACAAATTATCTTGTAAACTTCTGAAATTTGCAACGACTATGTTTAACCTAACAACAACAACAACACAAGCTGGATCCACACAATCTAATAGATAGTTTCAAACTTTATAAATAGTGGATACCTCACCTGCAAGTTCAAAATGCATACAAAGTGAAACATAATTTGCAACTTCCAACACATTCTATTATAAGTAAATGACTCAAGTAAATATAAAGGAAGTGTAACCTAGACCATGTACATGATGGCATCCATGGATTCTTGAGTTGTAACGATGTCACAAATCAAACTTTAGCATGAACATATTCAATCGATGCAACAACAAAACAACAATTGAAAGGCAAAACATTTTCACTTGGTGCACAAGATTGCAACATAGCTAGAAGTTCAATCTCAAACAACTCAAGCTACACACATGAATTAAACCTCATTGTAGCCACAAGAGACAACACCTTCCAAAAATTTCCCTCCACCTTAAACCCTAACAAGAGCTAAGAACCCTAAACTTGGGTCTGGTTCTTAACCTAAAGTAAGATTTACGATAACATCAAGAAAATCCATCCCCTAGATTTTGGGGTTATTTTAAAAATTAAATCCATACCCTTGTACAAGTCTTTAGATTATGCTTATATGAAAAAAAAAAGTATAGAAAACCCTAATTTGAGTTAGATAAGGACTCACAAACATTTAGTGACTTTCAAGCAATTTAAAAGTTCATAACCATAATTATAGAAGTGATATTTTTGAACTTGTGTTTTCTAAAGAACCATTGACATGAGTAATAGTCCTTATAAAACATATTACAAATATTTAGGTCATTTTAAAGTCCATATTAAAAAACAATTTTAGAGGACAGTCCATACTTTTGACTTACAAAGTCCATAACTTTTTAATCATAATAAATTATGCAAAATAATTTATATTTTCATTTATATAATGAAGTTGACAACTTAAACCTAAGTCCTTAAAATCAAATTAAAATATATGTGAATATCCATGAAGCTTGCAATCACAACACCCTTGTAGAATTTAACACAATGAAAAAAAAAAAGAACCATTATAGCTTGCATTCACCCCATAATGAAAATTTCCAAATTACGGTGTTTTAGGCTATACATGTTATGGGACTTATCATGAAAAAACTCTCAATGAACAAGGGTGCATTGACTTGTTGTAGAATGTTTGGAGTTGTGACATGGAAGTTATCGATTATTGAACCAATTTTTCATTAATATTTAAATAAAACCAAGAGTGAAATCTATATTGGAATTTGGGGGTGTTCTTGGTATTGTTGGAAAATGTTCACCAAGTTTAGTTTAATAAAATTGATTTCATAATTTTGAAACCTAAGATGTGAATAATATTATTGAATTTTTAATGGGTATTCACTACACCAAATTGCATTCTAATTCACTTTGGGTTTCACTACATTTTGAGTGAATTTGGACATTTTTACCATGAAAAAATTGGTCAATTCCCTAGTGAACGGGGACCAGTTGTTATGAACAATGAATTGTTTCACTAATACTAAATGAAATAAGGTTACTTTCAAGTGAAATACAAATTTACCAAACATTTGCTAGTAATTAACTAGGCAACATGGAAATCAATTATGTTTAAATTATTTAATATATAATATTATTGATAATTTCATGATTTTTAGCCTATGAGTTATTGATACATGTTATTACCTAAATTAGGTTAATTTCAACTATTGTTGACCACACACACACCACTTCTGAAGTTTGATCCCTTGACCTTTAGAATGGAGGCAAACACCCCTACCATCAAGTCACCACATTTGTTATAATAATGTGTTACATTGCATTCTATTTATCAAATACTTCATTTTAAACATTATAAAAACATAAATTTTGAAAGTTCATATCTTATTGAAATTTTGTTCAAATAAAATGATTCAAGTTTATTTTTTGTAAAAATTTAATAATGTACATAATTACATTTATTTCCTTTTGAAAGTGTGAAATCATTTGAACAAAAAAAATGGAATATCACTATTCAATAACATTTCAATGACCATTCCTTTGAAAAAGAAAATGTTAAATACATGGATAAAATTTTTGCTAATATAATAATATTACCTATGCTAGGTTACTTTTAGTTATTATAGGGTTATTTTTCATTAATCTAAATTATTTCACCTTACATTATTTACGGTTATTTATGGTTATCTCAATTGTTTTTGGTTATTTTTGGCTATTTCATTCCATGTTATTTTTGGTTATTATAAGTTACTTTTGGCTATTAAAGGTCATTTCACCTTATGCTATTATTAGCAATTTGAGGCTATTATAGGCTATTTCATTTTAAGTTACTTCTGTCTATTATAAATTATTTAATCTTAGATTATTTTTGGCAATTTTAAACAATTATAATATATTGTTATTAATGGTTATTCTATTAATGGCTATTGGTAGCTATTTTATTGCTGGCTATCATGGTTATTTTACTGGTGGTTATTTTAGGCTAAATTACCATAAATTATTAATGGTTATTAATGGCTATTATTTTAATGGTTATTGATGGATTTTTTTGGGTGGATATTGGTGATTATTAGTGGTTTTTAATGGCTATTATATTAGTGGCTATTAGTTTTTATTCTATTAATGGCTATTGGTGGTTATTCTATTGGTGGCTATTATTGGTTATTTTAAGCTATTTTACCTTAAGTCATTATATCTTGTTTTAGATTATTTTAAGTTATTATATTTAAAATAAAATAACTTATAATAACATAAAGTGGAATGACCTTGAATAACTCAAAATATAACTTGAAATAACATATATTAACTTAAAATAAAATAACCTAAGGTATAGCTTAAGGTTAATTTAAAATATTTTAAACTTTTATAATAAGTTAGTTAGGATACCTAAAGGTAAATAAATGTATAATAGTTTAGGGTATAATAATTTATAATAATGTAAGGTATAAGTTAGAATAACTAAAGTAGCCTAAAATGATATAACGTATATCATAAAGTAATATATATAAGGTATTTAAAACAACATAGAAATAAACCTATTTAGTACAATAAATTATAATAGTGAATTATGGTAACTAATAGTGAAACATGATATTTACATAATGATATTATAGTGAAATAATTTTAACCAAGGTGAAATCACTAAAATGTAATGAACTTATTTCACTTTTAAAGTCCCATAGTGATTTAGGTTAATGAAATGCACCCCACTTTTGTAGTAATGATTGTTGTTGGAAATTTAAACAAATTGCAAAAAAAGGTTTGAAAAGAAAATCCAATTGAATGCATTCACACTTGGGTCAATGACACATGGTACATTAATGTTTAATGAATTTTTATTATATTTTAAACAAATATTAAGATACCATGTGTATAAAAATAAATAAACATTGGAATTTCACAATATTATTAATTATGTATCATTATTTGATATGTTATAATGATTTACATAGAAATAATAAATTACATGTATTGAACATAAACATTATTATTAACATATATATATTTAAAAATTAAACTTTATTTTGAAATTAAAGTTTAATATTTATGTGCACAAAAAAACCATTCATTTATACAAGTAAAGTTTACATGTAATTTAATTTCTTCATAATTTAAAATAAATATTAGAATATTATATTTATAAAATTGAAGTTGCCTACTAGTTGTTTAGCCTAGTTGAGAAAGGTAGTTGCAACAAAATTACAAACAAGACTGCATTTCATCCATCCTCTAACACATTTTATCATTCATATATACATGTGTGTTGATGGTGTCACCAAATAATTGAACAATAGTCAATGTCTTGATTCTATGCCGACTAAAAAACCTTAGATGCCAAAAATATTTTTAAAATGGCCCTTAGTTAAAACATGTTTCACATTATTTACCCACATAGTTGGATGTTCAACTTGAAGACATTGTTGATGTTAGGAATATTTAGCAAATGACCAGCTAGTTGAAAAATGCTTTCAACTTATACCAATATAATCAATGAATTGACTTAATTAATAATTTCCATAATTTTATTTTAAAATAAAAAATCCTAGTTCTAATACTTGCAAATGTCATGTAGTTGAAAACTTTTGGTTAAAAAGGTGGGGTTTTCTACTAAGGATATGTGTTAAGGTAAACTTTTCTTATACTTGCAATAAGGTCTCTCCAAATTGAGATTTGTAAATGCACATTTATGACATTTAGTAAACCATATACCCATGACAACCCATTTTGCTTCATGCATTGAATGTTGATTAAACAATAGTGTGCTTGAATTACAGACATTTCAAACTTATACCAACATGCCATTGAAGTCTAGACAATTACAATTAGGCATAATACCTTTTAATATTGACATGATGTTACAACATCATTATACTGAATTATAGACTTCTTGTAATGATGAATCAAACATGGCTAAAATATTTTCCAAAACAAGTCTTAATATCCAACCAAATCACAAACTTATATTTTATTGAGAATGTTGTTGTACATAGTCAGCCACATGCATAATGTGATGGCCATGAGGACTTTGTCCCCTTTTAGCATCTAGTTACAAGTTTAAAACCATTTAATTGAAAACTATTGCTTATCAACATTATAATGATTTTCAAACTTTAAATGATCACATTACATATTAGAAGAAGAAAGTTGTAGTATGCATCCAAAAGATGTCACTAAGGATGGTGTTATTGTGTTTAGACACAAGTTACAACATTGAATTCAAATTTACAAAGTATGACAAGTATTTTGACAAGTATCACAAAACAAAATCAACATATCCTTATATCTCTCAAAAATTAGTGAGTTCAACATATAAGAACAAATTAACAAGTTGCCTTAATGAAGAACTTTAGATATTGAGTCAACATATAGGAACAAATTAACAACAAGTTGCCTTAATGAAGAACTTTAGACATTGAGTCAACATATAGGAACAAATTAACAACAAGTTGCCTTAATGAAGAACTTTAGACATTGAGTCAACATATAGGAACAAATTAACAACAAGTTGCCTTAATGAAGAACTTTAGATATTGAATGATAATTTTTAAGTACCAACACTTTGCAAGGTTCTTTGCAAAACTTTGAAAGATGTTTGCTATAAGATGTAATTTCGATATTTTCAAATTTCACCTTATGATATTTCATGTGTCCAAAAATGCTAAAAATAGAACAAATGTTTAAAGGCAATGTTGAATCAAACTTTTGAAAAACATATAAAATGTGTTCTTGAATTTGGCCTACAATGATCAACTTGTGTTTTGTCTTCAATTGTAAGCAAAGGGTGAGCTTGATTGTTGCACCAATTTCTCATATTGAGATATGTGAATGCATGTTCAATGTTTAACTAATAATAATTAAGGGTACATTCATGGTTGGGGTACACAAAAGGAATGTCTTGCTTGAAAATCACTATAAAGTCGTCATTTTGGATGAACATTATGTTTACCACATTTGTTGGTTAGTATTTTTTATTTGGTCATTAGACACCCACATATTTCATGATTAAAATAGTACTAATAATTTGCGATTTGGATGAATTTTTAGTGTCTTTAAATGTCTTGAAAAAAATTTCAAGACCCCTATCCCACTACACACTTTGACAAAAAAGGAATAGATAAGAATGTCATTTTTGTTCCAAATTGTATTAGGTTTAGACCACCAATAGAGTTATTCATGGTACATTTGTTGGTAGCGAAATGAACCACAACGGATGAGTATTTTTTGTGCCAAGAACAAGGAAAGTTCAAGAAAAATAAAACAATTCAACTACAAGGATTAGGACACTTTAAAAATGGTTATTAAAGTGTTGTTTGGTGTCAATAGGCTATAAGGAAGGTCCATAGACATGGGTAAAAAAACATGACAATTTAAAACCATTTTACATGGTGTAAAAATAGTTCAGTAGTCGGAGGGGTTTTAGTGAATAAACCATGACATGTCTTGCATTTAAAGTTGTCCTAAGTCATAAGGAGTTTGAAGGGGGTGTTGGGGGGAAGACCTTTGAAAACTATCAAAATGCTTTAAATGTTAAGTCAATGCAATTTTCATTGTTCATTCTAATTTACCTCTCCAAGCCGTTGATATCTACTTTCATTTTTTTCTGACAATGTTAGGGTTTGGTGTTCGTCCCATTTTCTTAAGGTTTGGCACTCTTCTCATTTTTAAAATGTTCTTTGCGAGTGGTCTCAAGCTTTCTAAAAAAATTCCTCCTCACATTATACACATCTTTGAACCATGATTTGTGAACTTTAACAACTTCTAGGAGATTTCAATTAACAACATGGCCTTGAATCATGGTTTGGATTTCAAGCTTAGGTATTGTACATTGCATGCACTATTAGAATTTATTAAACTTCTTTCAAATTGCAAATTTTGTAGTGTTAGATTTATAGTTATATGCAAATGTCAACAATGGTTTAGACTTAGTATAAACATAGGGTTTGGCATCATTTCTTTTTTTTCATTATTTGAACTATGGTGCTAGTTGTTTTCTTCTTGCAGCGCAACTTTTCATATTTCTGCAAGACATTGCAATACCAAACAATTTGATCTAAGATGAGTTTGTTGTGTTGATAATCGATTCAATAGATGCATGATCTGCAAAAATTTCTTACATTCATTGAGAGGTAAGATTTTTTCTATAGCAAATGGACCCACATTTGTTATTTTGTTTCAAACTTGAATCTATTCGGCAAAGTTTTAAATGTGTTGCATGAATTGCTTGTAGGTGTTATTTAGTCGTCCGATGCAAAAGTTAATTTTATTTTCTTCAACATTTGTGTTTCAATGATCAATGTTTGTTTTACCAAAAGGCCCAGATGGTGAATCGACATTCAAGAAAGGTTGTAGGGGAGACCAATAGACGTTGACTTGCTATAAAGGTGGTTGCAAAATTCAAGTCAAATGCCAAGAGACAAAAAAATAGAGCATTGCAATGTGCAAAGGAAGTAGCGCTACAAGGATCTATGCCTACTACTTTTGAAGGTATGTCTAGTAAAAATTGAACAATTTTTGCATTTGCTCAACAAGTTGGCTTTACCCCCCATGAACTTACTTATCATGAAAGGATAAAATACCAAATAAAGTCATAGAGAAATGTTTGAAGCAACCATTTCTGTAACATGTAATGCCTAATTTTGTAGTGAATGAAAAAAATTATGCCAATGTGAAGCCATTTGTGAAGATCTCAAATCAATGTGGGGGGAATTGAAGTATGGGAAGGGGAAAGATCATTATTCTGATTGCCACATTGCTGTAACAATAATTCTTTCTACACAAAGTAGTTCAAAAATTCAGGCGACAAAAAGTTATATGGGGTTGAATTATAAATCCATCTAGCAAGCAGTGAATGTAAGCAACTCCTCAACAACAAAGTTGAAGGCATCAAGTGGGTCAAATTTGATAGAAAGCAAAAGAACAATGTCTTAAGTGAAGATGTCAAATGTATTGTGATAGAGTGGTGGACTAAAGAAACTAAAGTCAACCCAAACATGAAGGACGTTGGGGTAGATGCAAGGTAAAATGCTTCACTTTTTGTGTCACAAGTTAAATTCTATAGGAGTGTTGTGATTGGAAACTTCAATACTATGCACATGTATTTCAATTTAATTTTAGGGACTTGGGTTTAAATTGTCAACTTCATTATAAAAATGAGGATATAAATTGTTTTGCATAACTCATTAAGGTAAAAATGTTATGGACTTTGGAAGTCGAAGTTTTGGACTTGTTGACTAGTAACAATTTTTGTATATGGACTTTGAAACGATTGAAATATTCATAGTATGTTATATAGGGAATTGGAATATGATGAGTCTTTATTTTAAAAACATAAGTCTAAAAAAATTAACATCATATGATTTATGGAATTTTTGTTATGGACTTTTAAATAACATGAAAGTCCTTAAAATTCATAAAGTCCATAGCTACCTCAAATTGGGGTTTCCTAAGCTAGTGTTTTTTAGAGAAGCATAGAATAAGGACCTCCAATAAGGTATGCATTTCTTTTGAAAAAGAACATCAAAATCAAAGGGTTTTTTTGGTTTGGTTAGTCCTTGACCTAATCAAACATGTCAAATATGGAGTTTTTATCCTCAAGGTTGTGAACCACTTTACCTTGCATCTACCCATTGTTTTGTTTGTCTATTTATTTTTAAACACTCATTGAAGTCATTTTTAGACTTGTTCAATTTTGTAATTCTCTTCAATTTTGTAACACTATCCACAATTTGAAAGCCAAATGTTTGGATCCTTAGCTTGATTCAAGAATCCTAATGGTTAATATGCATGTGCATATTCTTACTACAACTAGTACTACATATTTTGGTCTACTTCATAACTTCTATAGGAATGTCAAAAACCAATGACATTGAATATGAAATAATGAATTTGGAAAAAATATTCCTTTAGACTTTGGACCAAGAATGTTTAATGGGACCTATTAGCTTGTCCATCATACTAATTTCAAAGGACCATGGATCATTAGGTCAAGACTTTTCATAACTTGGCAAGATGTTTGCCTTATTCTACAAGTTAATATAAGTTCATTATTAAGGATTCTACAATCCATTCGAGACTTCAAGACTTTGACAGTCTATTATTTGACTTGTGTTTCCTTGTTTAGGAAACATTCTTTATTTTGTCCATCTACTTCCCCTTCCTGTTCATGAATAGAAATCTAGTCCACTTGCATCCTTGTTTTGTTTAGTAGTAGGAATCTAGCTAACTTGCATCCCTTTCCTATCATGTCCAAGACTACGAATCTAGTCCATTGCAGGAGTCTAGTCTAGGACTAAGAATCCATTTCCATTAGGCTTTCCTATTCAGGTCTTGTTCAAGACTAGGATTCCATTGCAAATTTTTCTTCCCTTTTTGTAAATCCCTTTGTTATTCAAGCCTAAGAGTCTAGTCCATTTACATCCTTTCATGTTCAAGATAAAAAGTTTAATCAATATTTGTCCCCATCTTGTTCAAGAATAGAAGTTCAATCCATGACAGATCACAAGATTTTCAATTTTGGATTGGGCATTGCATGTATATGTTATTTTAGAACTTTGGATTAGCTCTTTGTTGAAATTAAGTATCTTATAATGT
>Ga0209611_10009127_pt1 | contig 15151 bp, 5 predicted proteins | sample S1TSphgellanicum_3_FD_187693 | JGI IMG/M metagenome (GOLD analysis project Ga0209611, IMG submission 187693) | Host-associated microbial communities from peat moss isolated from Minnesota, USA - S1T2_Fc - Sphagnum magellanicum MG (SPAdes) (version 2) | ecosystem: Host-associated > Plants > Peat... | reverse complement strand
GGGGGGGGGGGGGGAGGGAATGGGGTCTGAACCAATTGATTTCCCCCCCTAAAATGGTGCCATTTACATTTTGCCTTGATTTGCCACTTTTTGGTCTTGGACCTTCATCTAAAGGCCATGGGTCCAATTGATGGCTCTCATCCAATAAGATTGCTCTATTTCATTGGACCATGGACCTTAGTTCCTCATCAAAAGTGGCCCTGAGTGCTATACTTCATCCCAAATATAGCATACAGACCATTTCACTGCTGTCGGTGGAGGTTCACTAATGCAATTGAGATGACTAATAATAAGTGAAGTAGCCCACAAGGCTTCCATCCAGAACATTTTTTTGGAAAAGAGAGCCAAAGAGAAAGAAAGATAGACAGACAGAGATTTCATATCAAGTGGATGAAAATTTTCCTTCTGTACTCAAATTGGTTAAGTGTATATACCTACGTACTTGTGGTGGCAAATGGCCATTTTTGGTTTTGTATTTAATATTTTCTCCCACACATTTGTCCCCTTTTCCTAAACTTGTTCTCTCTCACCATTTGAGAGGTGTCTAAATTGTGGCCATCAACTTCTTTTGAGACATTTGTGGTCCAATTTAGACACCCCAAATGCATTGGAGGAAAGAGCCTAGGGCAATTCAACCCAAGGAAGGTGGGCCAGGTGCAGCATGTCTAATAATGAATGGTTTGAATTGCGCTCTACTCTTTCCTCCAAAACTGGAACAGACTATTTCCTGTGGGGCAGGCAGCAGGCCTAAATATTGAAGGGTTGCCCTAATTTACACTCAACCCTGCACATAAAAAATCAATTTACATCCGGAAAGAACTGCTCAAGTGTTCCAGAACCTAAATTTAGGTGAATTATCAAGCAAAATCTGGTGCAGGATCTCCTGTTATAAATTATAAAATGTGTGCAAGTGGCAATAGGATTACTCTCACACCTGGATTTGCATTGGCACCTTTGTGCCCCCAAGCCTTCAACCACGTTCCTTGCTAAACACCTAAACTACTTGCACATGGCAAGCCACACACTTGGTTAGTTCCAACATTCAAACTTGTCTCCTAACTTAGGTCTAACCTCGACCCCTAGATGGGTGGGACTAAACTTGTTATGGACTTCCTTAGTGGTCCAAGGCCTTGTCGCCTGAGATTACCATTTCTCGTCTCACGACCTAACTATAGACTTGTGTTTAGTTCAAAGACTTAGTGTGCTGAGGACATTTCCTCAAGCCCCCCTTCTCAAACCCTCACTTGCTAGCACCTATGCAACTCACAAGTGTTGTAAAACCAAAATTTGCCTTGGCACTTTTATGCCCAAGCCTTTGACCACATTCCTTACTAAACACCTAAACTATCTACACATGGCAAGCTATGCACTTGGTTAGTTTCAACATTTAAACTTGTCTTGTAACTTAATGCTAACCCCAAACTCTGGATGGGTGGGATTAAATTCGTTGCAAACTTCCCAAGTGGTCCAAAGCCTCATTACCTGGGATTATCATCTCCCATCTCATGGCCTAACTGCAGACTTGTGTCTAGTTCAAGGACTTAACACATTGAGGACATTTCTTCACGCCCCCTTTTTCAAACCCTCACTTGTTGGCACCTATGTGGTTCATGAGTGTTGTCAAACGAAGAGTCAAACCCAACCCAACACTTAAAGTCACAACCCAATCCACCATGGGGACTGCCTTGCAATGGTTCGGATTTGGGCCATGACAAGGTGAATCCTCTCACTTGAGGGTCTGCCTAGAAGGGCATGTCACTCTCCACTCTTAAAATGTTAAGATTTTCGTTGACATTATTTAGGGGTGACTACCCTTGGGCACTTCTGCCACCTTTTTTCCTTTGATCCATGATGGTGGGATTAATTATTTTCTTATCAAGGGAGACCATTTGCATTGTGTCTTTGAATTTCCAACATACCTAGGAGGAATTATCGAGTGTGTTTTTTTTTCACCCAATTTTTTCATTCGCAACATCTTCCCCAAATTCCCCCTTCTGGCCTACTTTTCTTTCCTTGGAATCCACTTCAAGTCTAACTTGGAGATTTCAAGCACCACATTGAACGAAAGTTGTAAATGCATCAACAAATAATGTCAAATTGAACTTTATGGTTTCCCATTTACCCAAGTAGGACATGATTCGCAAATTCATGTGTAAGAAATTTGATCTTGCTTGATCAAGCCTTAAAGTTTTTCAATTTGATTTCAATTCCAAGTCCATTTCCATTGGTTGCCACCTCTTTGTTTTTTTTTCAACAAATTTTTCCATCACGAACCTTAGCCTTTTCATTGCTAACCATGTTTGCAAAAACCCTTAACCCATTTAAATTAGTAAGGTTAGTTAGTTTTGTTATTTGTGTGCATTCTCCATTGCTTTAAAAGGGGTTGATGCCTTCATCAACATTTAAGCTAATTTTAAATGGGTTTTTTTTTCTTTTGAGTTCTTTTCACTCTAAGTTCATGACCCTTATCTTGCTCAAACTCAACCACCATATGCAACAAATGGTCCAAATGGACAGTCTTCATCCACATCGTTTCCTCATGGTGATAGCCCCTTGTATTTAATTAGGTTTTTTTGCCTCTAAAATGTGTTTGTTCGCGCAAATATGCCTTTGATTTCAGCCACCAATGTATGTTTAATGGCATCCACATCCGGTCGCACCTTCTACATCTATTATGGTCTTTGTTCATCATGTAAAAACAACTTTAGTTTTGGAACATAAAAGGTCAAATGTGCCACAAAATTAATCGACAACTTCAAGGTATACAAATCGAAGTGTGACTTATGTAAAATTCCATAAAGCCTTGTATACTTGGCAATGAAATGTGGGGCTAAGTCCATCAAACATCTTGAAATCCCAGATGTTCAACCATGTGCATGTTGCCCAACCTCAAATTCCACATGCCCTTTGTGTTTTATTGGCATGCTTCTCATACCATTTCTAAACCTACTCTAAAAGCCTTTTGGCTTGATCATATAACTCTTCACACCCCTTGACCATCTCCATTGCTTCCTTAAAGTGGTCCCTTCATCCAATGGGAATGGCTAAGTCCATTCATTTCTTGGCTTCTTTTCCCAATGTTAATTCAAATGGAAACATTTTAATCACCAGATGCATTGTGGAGTTCTAACAAAACTTTGCCAAGCCTAGGTGTTTGCCCTAATTTCTTTTATTAGTGCTCACATAGTTTTTGAAGTAATGGTTCAACACCCCATTGATCCATTTTGTTTGGCTATCAATTTGTGGGTGGAATGCCATATTTTTTTTTAAAAAATTGCCCACCTTTCAAAACAAATGTTTCCAAGAAACTCGTCATAAACTTGGTGTCCCTATCACTAACAGCGAATTGAATAATCTTATGGTGCCTAGAACCCACATGCTAAAAAACAATTTTGTCAAATCGAAAGTTGTTGCGATCGTTTTTGTTTGAACAACTTTCACCAATTGAGAAAATTAATCAACTATTGTTAGAGTGGCATCCATTCCATTCCATTCAAGGAGTTGAATCATGAAATTCATGGAAATGTTTTCCCATAGCTTTACAAAATGGGGATCAGTAGAGCATTTTGTTCGCACTTGTGTGAAATGCCCTTTGCACTCTCATAATTCACTCTTCACAATGCCTTGCCATAAGCACATCATGTTTCTTTTGCATGATCTTTGTGCAAAAATTTCCTATTATCACATAGATTCAGGAATGTTTCCATTTCAATAATCCTTTTTTAAGGTGATACCTTTCACCTTTTTCCACTCTTATAATTTTTTTAAGTATCTTTGTGTGAAGATTTTTTGCACATAGGTTTTTTTAATCTTCCACTTGAGGCTACTTTCCCCTTGAGGCTACTTTCCCCTTGGAAGATGGCCCTTAGTGCTTGAGTTTTGGTTTGGGGTTATTCCACTTGGAATTTTTGCTTCTGATTCAACACATCAAAAACTACATTGCCTTGACTTGGTTTGTGGACTAATTCCACATATAGCAATGCCAAGGTATTGTGTCATCTCAACTATTTTGTTTAGGCCTTTGGTTTGATTTTAAAGTTTTTCAAAGAGACATTTGTAAAGACCTTGGTCTTATGCATCCCTAGGTAGTGTTGCCACATCTTGAAGCAACACACAATATTGTACAATTTTTTCTCGTGAGTTGGCCATTGTAGTTGGTTAAAAGCATCCTTGGGTGGTACCATTAGGAATGTCACACCTTAATTTTTTTAGACCTGTCGAACTTTGAAAAATCATAGAAAACATTTAAATAAAATTTTTAATTTTTTTTAATGAATACATTTATTAAGTTCCATACATTTTGAATTTTCAATAATATAAAAAATATTATGTATTTTGATGTTCCTAATCATTGCATTCAACAAAAAGTTTATGGAATGTCATGTTGGTTCTTTTCCTTAATTTTTTTGGTTAGGAACCCAAATTTGAAACATGACCAATGAAAACATTCTTGGGAATTTTTTCCTAAAATAAATTGGAAGTCATTTTATTTTTTAATTTTTATTAGGAAATTAATTGAATAAGTATAATTTAGTTATGAATTTCCAAAGTTAGGGTTATCAATTTCTAAAGGGGCATTTTTAGTTAGGAATAAAGTTTTTTGAGAATTTTTAATTTTTTTACTCCAAAATCAACTTCAAATCATATATTCGTGCATGCAATTGATAAACATGAGAAAAAGGTAATTTATAATTATGAAATAAAATTAAGTAAAGGGCCTAGGAAAATGATTTGGCCATTTTTGGTTCCTTAACTATTCTTTGAGGTGGTTCCTAGTGTTAACACCCAAGAATGTTTTCACCCAATTGTGTTCTATAAGTTTTCTTGCTCTCAAAGTAGTTGAGTGTCTTTCTTGCATGAAGACCCTTCTAATGGTGATGTCATTGGCATTAATGTGAATTATTTCAAATGGTTTGTTGAAGTCAAGAAACATCAATACATGGGAAGAAGAGAGTTTTTCCTTCAAGTCCTCAAATGCCTTTTGTTGTTCCTCTTTCCATTCAAAAAACAACCCCTTTTTGAAGAGATCCAAAAGTGGTTTCACCATCAGTGAAAATCTTTTTATAAACTTTCTATAGAAGTTGGCCAAGCCTAGGAAGGATCAAATTCCATTGACTGTGACTGGTCTTTTTTAATTTCTTATGGCTTGTAACTTCTTAGGGTTAGGTCTCATTCCTTCCCTTGACAAAATATGTCCTAGGAAGTCCATTTTTTTTTAGGCAAACTCATTTTTCACTTTATTTGCAACTTAAGTTTGTTTTGTTTTGTTTACTCAAAACATATTCTAAGTGTTATGCATGTTCTTCAATGGTCTTGGAATACACCAAGTTGTCATCAATGTAAATGATCACAAACTCATATAACTTCTCAAGGAAGATAAAATTCATGAAGGTTGTGAACATCAATGGGCCATTACACAACTTGAATGGCATCACCAAAAATTCATACAAACTGGTCTTCATAGCTATTTTTTCAATGTTCTCATTCACTATGTGGATTTGATAGTACCTCAACTTGAGATCAATTCAGCTAAAGTATTTAGCCCATTGAATCAATCCAATAGGGCATCAATGTGAGGTAAAAGATAGTTATTCTTTATAGTTATTTTTTTCAAGGCATTGTAGTTAATGCACATTCTCAACTTGTCATCCTTTTATCAACAAACAAGATTGGTGCCCTATAAGGCAATTTGTTTTGCCAAATATACTGTTGACTGAGGAAGTCTTTCAATTATTTTTGGGCTTTTTCGATTCCTTTTGGTTTAACCTATAAGGTGCCTTGGATGGTAAGGCCAAACCAAACACCTCCTTTATCTTGTGGTCAACCTCTCTACAAGTTGGAAAAAAAAAATGAATTCATCTATTAAAACCTTTGAAAATTTATTGACTAAATCCAAAATATAATCAAGAGGTCACCTTGCCCCTTGTGGCCTAAGTTCCCATTGGAGACTTTTTAAAACATCAAAATTACAGAACTAGGCGACTTTAATTCCTTATCCAAAGCAACCAAGTTACTTCCTACTTCCACCAACATATAATTATATTTCACATCTAAGTTCACTAACTTAGAGCTAACATTGGTGTGGACTCCTAGTTTACTTCTATTACAAAGGATGTCTACTTCACAAGCATCCAAAAATGTCTTCCTTAAATTTACTTCAAAATTATCTAAATCACATAAGGTGAAGTTCTTAAAAATTTGAAAGTTGAACTCCCCTAGTAGAAATTGGCCAAAATGTAACCACTCTATTTGTGACTACATGTGACTATTAGTTATTTGCAACTACTTTTGGACATTTTTGCAACTATTTCTTGTGTTGGTCATATTTGTGACTATAATGCAACTAATTTGCAATTATTTTGGTGTTCATCCTTCCATGTGAACAACATTTAGTTTAGTTTTCATTCAAAAAGAACAATTTATGTCCCATTAGTTGCATGTGACCAATTTAATTACAACCTTATGAGTATACAAAGGTGTATTTTGTGAATTTTAAGGAATATAATTGGGTGTATTAGGATTTATAAATGTATATTTTGAATTTATATGAACAACCATATTATATGTGTATTCAAGTATTATTATTAGCATAAATGGCTTTTGATATTATGGTTACACTAAATAGTGTATATTTTGAGTATATTAAACCTTTGTGCAAGATATTGTTAAATATATTGTGCCCATATTACAAGTTTATCCACACCATCTTATTATACTTCTTAAAATGATTAAAAATGACATTTATTATGTATATATATTACATGTGATAAAAAATTAAATTTCAATATTATCTTTGATTAAACATTTAAAATAATAATATCTTATTACATAATGATGATGATGATGATATTAAAATGATAGGAAAAATAATTATATAATTACTGAAGTAATTATTAAAAACTTAATATATTATTATCTTATTATAAAAATCTTTTCAAATGATTAATTTTCTTATTAGGAATTAATTTTTATTTATTAAAAAATTAAAATTAATTATAATAAATCATAATAACTCTAACAAGTGACATAATAATATATATTATAATATATAATAAAAAAGCTAACCTAGGTCAGCTACAAATTACATTATTATTATTATTATTATTATTAAATTATGAAGTATTATTGATGAATATAATAATTACTATGAAATATTAATATATAGTTTCAAAATTTTATATTTCAAATGTATAATTGATATTTATTAATTATTAATTATTCAATGATTATAATCAATTACTGATATACAATTTGATTTTCAGTTTTATTGTTTTATTATTTTATAATAATTTATTTATTATTTATGATGGAAATCTAATAAATTATTATATGAATGCAGAAATTATTTTTGAAGGGAAAATATATTTATGAAAAATATAAAATATTTATTTTTACAATTCATAAATAGCTTTAATGAGTGAAGTAATAATAATAATAAAATTAACCTTGGTTACTAACTAACTACAATAATAATTGAATTAAGGTTATTGTTACTATTATATATATATATATATGTGGAAATAATTATAATAAAATAATTAACCTAGGCTAGGTTTTAATTGTATTATTAGATTTATAATTAATAGTTAATAATTATTAAATACTGAATAATTCAGTTATTATATTAATTTATTTAGTTACAAAATAATAATTTATTAGTGGTTAATAATTAGTTAATAGATTATAATTTTTAATATATATTAAAATTGAATATTATTAGTTTCTATTTATTTAATAAATTAAGTAATATTTAATAATAAATAATAATATAATTAATTCACAATCATAAGATATTGATGATTATTATTACAAATAATTAGTTAGTTGGTTAGTTTATAAAGTGAATTAGTTAATTTCTACTTTAGTTGTTGATTAATTATAAAAAAACTTTATCACTTTATTTTTCTATATTATATTCATTAAATAATTAGTAATTTTATTAGTTGATAAATTAATTAATTGGTTAGTTAGTTGTAACTTACCTATTAAATTATATACTTTTCAAGATGAAAATGAAAGCCAAAACATATGGGATAAATTTTTTTAGTTGCAAGTAGTTTGCAACGAAAAATGTTTAGTCATAAATGACTTGGAACTAAAATTTTTATCCCATATGTTTTGGCTTTCATTCTCATGTTGAAAAGTATATAAAAAAGGTGTTTTGTTTTACATTTTCATATTTAAAATGATGGGCATATGGGATGAGTGAATAAAATGACTTAACCCAAAATAAAATATAAATATTTTGTACTTACATTTAATTACCTACTTAACTTACGTACCTATTTTTTTACCTACCTATCTACCTAAGTAAGTATTTGGTTTAGGTAAGTAAATAGGTCCTATTTAGATAGGTGTTTATCCTAGATGGGTAGGTAGGTATATAGGTAAGTGAATACCTAGTTCAACTTATATATTTAAATATTGATTTAATTTTAATTTTAAAAAATTCAATTAATATGCCATGTGACAAATTTCTATTGCATCATGTGTCACAATCTAAACCATTCAAACATAAAATTAAATGTCTTAGATTATTTCAAAATAATAAAAAAAAAATTAATTATTAAGAATTGGGACACATGGCAACACATAACTTCTTCCCATTGTTCACCAAAAAAATCGCATTTTAATTGCAAGCAACAATATGTTTATGACTAGTCAAAGGATGAAGGCATATTTCATTGACTTTTTCTTTCATCCAAAATTTGTTGACGTTTGTGACTAGTGTCAATGCGACTTGTCTAATGTGACTATTAAGATTTTAGTTGCAAATGTCGCTTGCAACTAAAAATTAATTTCATGGACCAGTTGCAAAATGGCCATTTTCTACCAGTGAAAATAATTCAACACCTACCATTATACTAAGTGAAGGTGTAGTTATGCTTTGTGCCAAATGCATCGTTATTGGGTCTGCCAACAATTTGGTCTTGATTCCAAAACGTTTCGTCATTTACGAAATCATGAACAAATTGGTCGCTTTTAAATCCAAGAGACAACACACAAATTCGTTATTCATTTTACATCTTAATTTTAATAATTTGGAGGCTTTGCTTTTGTTGGTTCCTATATTGGTTACAAAACCCCCTTGGAAAATTTTCTTACATTGGGAAATATAATTACTTACCCGAAGCAGCTTGGGGCAATCCTTCATCGAATGCTCGTGATTGTCACAATTGAAACACTTGACCTTCATGAGGTCCTACTTTGCCTTTATTGTTCCCAACTCCTTGTTTTGTTGTCATGAAGCCCCAACTTGCCTTGGCCCCACTTTCACTTGTTCCAACCTTTAGTCCCATTTCTCAAATCAAAATTCTATTTATGGGTGATTATACTTTCGATTTTGCCCTTATGGCACAAAATGTCTTTGTCCTCCATGCATTCCACCATTTTCAACAAACCTTAGTCGGTGTTCAAAACGTCAAATTGCTGGTAGACAATTTTCCGAACTCAAAATTTCAATCCACATAAGAAGATCAACTTCTTGGCAAAATGCTCCTTCAAAGGGACCATAGTCAAAATTTGGTTGAAGTCTTAAACATAGTGGGCTAGGGAGCCCGTTCCATCCCCTTGGGTAAGCTCCAAAAGCTCCATCATGTTTTTTAGCACCAAGTGGTGCGGCATGAACCTCTCATTCAGTTGCAACTTGAATTCCTCCCATGTGAGGACATCAAGCAAGTTGGGTGTTTCCTATTTTTAAGACACCCACTAATCCCATGCATGCTCCTTAAGGAATGTCTGAATGAAATTAATTCACTCTTTGTCTTATTTAAGGTGTTGGGTTTCCAAATACACCTTTACTTAGTGTAGCCACGACCGCACTATCTTTGTCTTCGTTTTTTCCCCTACGAAGTTCATATATCCTTGCCTTAATCACAACCTTGGTAGAACCTTTACTCAAGGCAAAACCCACCACAGCTAAACCATTTGTGATTTGGCCCAATATCCTTGTGTCTTCATCATGTTGCACCATGGCTTCACCGCATCACACCATAAAGGTCTTGAAAAAGTTGAGGAAATATAAAAAGCTTTTGGGCAGTTTGGCCATCACATTTTGGTTAACCTTTTTGTCTTGTGCCCATGAAGTTTTGTCCATCTTAAGGTGTTTTAAGGACTTTGCCTTTTTTTCCCCTCGAAGGCCCATTGAAAGGAACTATCAAAAAGTCATTTTCATCATTGGACTTTTTGAAAGAGTGCAAATCCACATGCACGAGAAACTCCTTGCTTGGGTCAAGAGCTTTTTCCTTTCTTTTGTTCTTTTTGGGAGCCATGGGAGGCTTCTTTACTAGCAAGCCTATGCTTGCCTCTTAGTTCCTCTTTTTTTCTTTGACACAAGGAAAGGAATATTTTCCCAGGGCAAAACTTTATTCGTCCCAACTACCTCCTTCCCTTTTTTTCTTTTTTCTTTTTTGTAAAGAGGAATTCTTTCAACTTCCTCCTCCACAAGATCCCTTAGGCTTTATTGTCTACCTTTGGACAAATCTTTGTCAACCATGGCCCTTCCCATGGCAATCAATTTTTCTAGAACTATTTTTTTTTCCCCTCCTTTTTGGTTTTGTACATTTTTCTTTGCCTTGGCTACACCATGTTTAGTGTTGGTTGTCGAAAGCCATTTTTCCTAAGAACTTTCCCGAAAACCCAATGAACTTGCTTTGATACCAACTCTCACGCTTGGATTTGCCTTGGCACCTATGCGTTTGTGCCTCTAACCACACTCTTGGGTGAAGCATGATCAAGTATATAACAAAAGTAGTTATGAGTAGGTGTAGTCATATTTTTACACATAAATGCAAGAAAATAAAGTTGAAACCTTTTCAATCATTGTCCAACCATCATTGTGCACAATATTGAGTTTATAGTATGTTGTATACAAAATTTGGAAAACTTTAATGTACTAAAAGTAAATCAAAAGTATTTTTGAAATTGATTGGTGAAATTGTGTTCAAAAACACTTTTACATCAAAAGATTGATATATTATTACTTTTACCTTGGAAGTTGAAAGTGCATATGTAAATTTTAGATGGCCATTAACTAAGAATTTTTTTAAAATCAATATTTCATCTTATTGAAACATACTTTCTTTTTTTGGGCAACCTAGAAAATAAAAAAATTATATTTGCAAATTTTTAAAATTTACTTAAATATTCTTTAAACATGTGATTCTTCAATATCATTGACATAAATTCAAAGAATATGTTCATATTGATCATTAAATTAAATAATATTTTAAAAATTGATATGTTAAGGCATGATTTATGACTATTTTACACTTTTCTTGACAAGGATCACAAAATGTATACTTGATCATGCTTTCCACCTTCCTTGTTAAACACCTAAATTATTTACACATGGCAAGACATGCATTTGGTTAGCTCCAACATTTAAATTTGTCTTGTAACCTAGATCTAACCTCGACCTTTAAATGGGTGGGATTAAATTCGTTGCGGACTTCCCAAATAGTCCAAGACCTCGTTGCTCAAAATTATCATCTTTCGTTTCATGGCCTAATCACGAACTTGTGCCTAGTTCAAGGACTTAGCTTTTATGAGGACATTTCTCAAGCCCCCTTCCTCAAACCTTCATTCATTGACATTTGTGTGGCCCATAAGTGTTGTCAAACTAGGAGTTAAACCTAGCCCAACATTTAGACTCGCAACTTAGTCCACCATGAAAGTTACCCCATGATGGTCTGACCTTGGGCCCCGACTAAAAAAATCCTCACATGAAGGTCCGTTTAAAAAGGCATGTCAATTACCCTTTGAAGATAAAAACATAGTTAGGTGGATTGTTTGGATTGTCATAGTTGCAATTTTAATGGACTATTTGATGAAAATACCATGTCAATTGATGTTTAACATTAATATTATCAAAATACTAGTTATCCATGTTATAATATATTAATAATGTGAATCATATTTGAAAATATGAATGAATTTTTTTAAAAAATGGAAATAATAATGGACTTTTGAAACTACTATAATGATGTAGTCACAAGTATAAAATTGACATGTGGACTCATGAAGTATGACATAGTAATGTCCAAAAATAAATAAAAAATTAGCCAACATAAATTGAAATGTTTAAAAACCATGTTTTCTGATGAAAAACCATCCACATGTTTTATATATGAGATTAATTTAAGATTGCAACATTGCATGTACTTGTAACCATTCTTATTGACAAGCCCATCAAAAAGGGCTTCAACCTTTGACTCTTTTAAATCGAAACCTTCAAAGTTTTTAGGCATTGTCCTTAATGAGTAAGGTTGTAGACCTCAACAAAGTGACTTGGATTGATAAACTTATCACCTTGTGCAATAATATGGGGAACTTTCCCATACAAAGGATTGACACCTACATAACTTTAAAAACTTGCTTCTTTCTTGTTTGACCTTAAACCTCTTGCCATTGTTTGGTTTATTAAAACCATGACCTTGTGATTGCTCGCTCAATTTGCTTCCACTTGCTTGAGACATTTTAACTATGACAATAATCATACAATGCAAGTTGGTTCTACACATTTAAACACAAATGGTATAGAAAAGGTCAGATAAACCAAAACATGTCATTTACAACTTGTCTTATTTTATTACAATGGGAAAAATGATTAGAAAATGGCATAATCGACTCAAAAAACGATTAAAAAATGACTATAGTCAAATAAAACTAGTCGTAAAAAACATGTTTTGGCATTGTGATGGTAATAAAATACTTGACTATTAGTCAACATGATGACTAATACATTACTTTGGATAAAATGAATCATTTATTGATCGGTCATTATGATAAAGATAATGTCCAATCTTTCAATTTAGCTTTTTGCATCAAGATGCAAGTCCAAGAATTTTACCTTCATTACAAAAAAAATTGTATTTTGAACTAAACACAAAAATGACTATTTTTTTTCTCAATTACATTTAATTATAATAATCACTAAGTAATGGCAAAAGACATTAACATGCCACATGGCATCATGGTTTTACAATTGTAGTCAATATGATAACTTGTTGGTTTTTTTGGTAAATTATCATATTATTTTTCAATTTTTTGTTCATTAATTAGTTAGTTGTAAGAACCATCCACCTTTACGATTAATAATGATTCAATTTCCCATGATGATGACATGGCATGTTATATGCCAACAAGATGGTGTGGTCCTATTTGTCAACATCATGATTCATGTCATTGATTTAATGCATTAATCTCATTTATTAGTTAGTTGAAAATATTGTTGTCCTTTATGATTATTAACGACTTGGACTTCCATGTGATGACAACATGGCATGCCATTTAGCAACAAAGTGTCAAAAAATTTCATGGTAATCCATGATTTTTTGTGACACCATAAATTTTTGGGTCTTGAATTTATGGCACCAATATTTGTTATGGCATGTCATAATTGTTTTGTGTGCCATGAGGTTTTTGAAGTCATGAATTCACATGTATGTGTATGTGTACTAAATAATCTATTGTTAACTTGTAATTATGATTACAATATTAATAATCATTTTGAAAAAGGTGACACATAACTCTTTGGCTTTTTAACTACTTAGCACACTAGCTTAAGTTAACATACCTATTAAGTTAATGTATGTATGTAGGCTATTTAGAAAAACCTATTTCATAATATAACTACTTTGTAAGTTACTTAACTAGACAGAAGAAATTTATTAGATTTAGTATGTTTAAATATACCTAAAATAGGTTACTTTACTAATAGGTTAACCTAGGTGAACTTGCTTGAATTCCTAGCTTTAAGTTTTTTGCCAAGCCAATTTAGGTAGCCTCATTATAAGATATTTTAAGAAGTTTGTAACCATTTCAAGTTTGTGTGACGAAATTTGATTATGATGCAACTAAATGCGACATAATTACCCTAGGTTAATTTATTTTTTAATTAAAAATGCCTAAGTTAATCTAGCCTATGTTAGTTAGTAATATAGGTTTACAAACTAATTCATCTTAAGTCAACTTAAGGAGGTTTAAGTCTAGGTTAGGTTGGTAGGTAGTAGGTAGGTCAACTTAGGGTGGCCAAGGTTAATTCAAGGCTAACAATTTTGAATTTTATAACTTTGTGTTAAATATAATTAGTATAAAAAAATGTGGTAGTGCAATGGATGAAGACTTGAATCGTGAAGTGAAGATGAAGGGTTCAAGTCCTCTTTCTTGCAACCTATGATACCCATGCCACTTGGTTTAGGTTAGGTAGCATAGGTTAAGCTTTTTGGGCTAAGAGTATGACGTTTGTTTTCAATCTAGGCCACCTAGCCTAAGTTAGGTAGTCTAGGTTGCCTAACATAGGTAGTTAGCCAAATTAGGCTAAGCTAGGTTGATTTTTGGCTACATAAGCTAGGCTAGGTTGTCTAGCTTAATCAGGTTAAACTAGGTTGACTTTTGGTCATGTGCAGTGATTTATAACATGTTTATAAAATTTTCATGCATGTCATCCATCCATTAAAGTGTCTTTTGTAACACTTAATTGAATAAAACGACTAAGTTGAGATGGCATGCACTTAACATGTCATACTAAGGTCAATGATGACATGAAATTTCATTAATATAAGAAAATTTTAAAATCATAGTCATTAAAACAACTAGGTTTTGTAATTGAATATTCTTTGTGACTAAATGGGTGAAATGACATAGGTTTAACAATTCACTAGTCATTAATTGCATATGTTTTTCTTCACTAATATGTAGTTTGTAAAGGTCAATTGCAAAACCCAAAATGCACACAAAAATCCTATAATTTTATGTTACAAAAATGAAATGGAATAATGAATATTGTGCAATGTAGGGTATGTACTAGGAATGATGATTATTTAAAAAGGTTTTTTTCCTTTAATTCCCTTGGAAGTGAAAATAATTGTGCCCAAGTATGAAATGTAACAAAATGTGTTTAGCAACTATAGTGGGGGCCAAGGGCAAGCAATATCTCACATTAGGATAAAGAAGATATCTGTGGGAGGTTTAACTTCCACTATCACCCATCACAAATTGACCGACATGTTAAACATAATCATCAATAAAACCAAAACCAAAAAAAATGAATGAAAGTTTTGAAACACAATAGCACTAGCCAAGAGGAGATGGTTGAAACCTTTTTGGCAAGGAAGGACCAAGTCAAACCCTCACAACAAAACATTCAACA
>Ga0209611_10009125_pt1 | contig 15151 bp, 12 predicted proteins | sample S1TSphgellanicum_3_FD_187693 | JGI IMG/M metagenome (GOLD analysis project Ga0209611, IMG submission 187693) | Host-associated microbial communities from peat moss isolated from Minnesota, USA - S1T2_Fc - Sphagnum magellanicum MG (SPAdes) (version 2) | ecosystem: Host-associated > Plants > Peat... | reverse complement strand
TGCCGGGTTGCACGAAGTCGCCGGGCGCGGCGGTGCGTGCGGTGACCCGTCCCGAGATCGGACTCGGCACCACCAAGTACGGATCGATGGTGCGAGTCTTCGTGATGTGGTCGATTTCGGACTCGGACTTGCCGAACACCGCGACCCCATCGCGCGCGGCATTGAGTGCGCCCTGCGCAGTCTGTTGATCGGACACCGCTTGCTGCAGATCCTTTTCGGCGATGCCGGACACCTCGTAGAGTTGCTTGGCACGCTCGAGCGCGTGCGACGTGAGATCCAACATGCCGGCGGCGGCGATCAAGTTCGACTCGGCTTGGATCAGATCCGGACTCTCGATGGTGAGCAAGGGCTGGCCGCGCTTGACGTTGTCGCCGAGCAGGGCGAACAGCTTCACGATGTGCCCTTGATAGGGCGGGAAAACCTGCGCGGACATGTCCTCGTTGAAATCGATGCTGCCCACCGCGTGGCGCTCGAGCGGAAAGGCTTGCTCGGACACCGCGCCGACCGTGATCTGGCCGAGTTGGGCGTCCGACAATTCGAGGGAATTGGGATCGGCGGGATGCGCCGCGGCACCGCCCTTAGCCCCGGGTTTCGCCGCCGCTGAATCATCCGCCTTGGCACTGTAACGGCCGAGACCGATCAGCGCGACGACCAGCACCAGAACACAGGCGCCGAGCGCCTGCCAATAAAACCCTCGACCACGCATTGCCGATACTCCTTGACGCATGCTCGTCACCGCCGCCGCCGGAGATCCCGGCCGCGGCCCGACCACCACAATGGCGGTAAGCCGCACTCGGGGCCACTCGGGCTTCTCACAGTACCGAGGCCGCCGCAGCCCGAGCAGAATCGGCAGCATGTCGGTGCTATTTTCCTGCGGCCGGGTCCTTGCCATGGCGGCGGCGCTGACCGGCTGCGCCGTGGGTCCCCATTACCGCAAACCCGACGCCCCGCCCGATGCGGGTTATGCACCGGCGCCGCTCCCCGAGGTCAGCGCGTCCGCGCCGATTAATGACGGGGCGGTTCCTGGGGGACCGATCCATGGCGGAGAACCGCAGCATCTGATCGCCGGGCGCGACCTGTCGTACGACTGGTGGCAATCGTTCCAATCCCCGGCGTTGAACGCGCTCGTCGCACGCGCGTTCAATGCCAATCCAACCATCCGGGCGGCGCAGGCATCGCTCGCCCAGGCGCAGGAACTGGTACGCGCGCAGCGTGGGTTCTTCTCTCCCAGTATGGGGTTGGGTCTTCAGGCGGAGCGTGCCAAAGTCGCCGGCAACCTCACTCAAGGCGATTCCGTCGGCATCCAAGGCGACGGTCATAACCTCTCGGAACCCCCGGCGCCGGCCTCCCCCCTCTACTACACGCTGTACACGGCGGGACTCAACGTGGGGTACGTCCCCGACGTCTTCGGCAGCAACCGGCGGCAAGTCGAATCGCTGGTTGCGCAAAGAGACGCACAGCGGTTTGCGCTCGAGGCCACTTACATCACGCTCGCGTCCAATGTCGTCGCCGCCGCCATCCAGGAAGCGTCGCTGCGCGCGCAACTCGAGGCGACCCGGCAAATCATCGCGGCCGAGGAGAAATCCTTGAGCGTCCTGCGCGATCAGTTTCGTCTGGGCTTTGCGATGCGCATTGACGTCTCCGCACAGGAAGCGGCCCTTGCGCAAGCGCAAGCCCTGCTGCCCCCGCTGCAGAAGCAGTTCGAGCAGACGCGCGATCTCATTCGAGTCCTGGTCGGCAATCTTCCGAACCAAGAGCTCGCTGAAACCTTCGAGCTCGATGCATTGCAGTTACCCGCGGAGCTGCCGGTGAGCCTGCCGGCCAAGATCATCGAACAACGGCCCGATGTGCGCGCTGCCGAGTCTCTATTGCATGCCGCGAACGCACAGGTCGGCGTCGCGGTTGCCGCGATGTTGCCGCAATTCTCCATCACCGGAACGCTCGGCGGCACCGCGGACCAAATTCCCTGGCTGTTCCGCTCGGGCGGCTCTTATTGGACAGCGACGGGCGGCGTCACCCAGCCGCTGTTCGAAGGCGGTACGCTGCTGCACACCAAGCGCGCCGCCAGTGCAGCCCTGAAGCAGGCCGCGGCCCAGTATCAAAACACGGTGATTACCGCCTATCAGAACATTGCCGATGCGCTGCATGCGTCGCTGTCCGATGCGGAAACGCTCGAGGGCGCCGTAGAGACCGAGAATGCCGCCAAAGTGGCCTACGATCTCACCCGTCGCCAGATGGAATTGGGCTACGTCAATTATCTGATCTTGCTGAGCGCTGAGACGACGTATAACCAAGCCCTGATCCAGCGCGTGCAGGCGCAAGCGGTGCGCTATGGCGATACCGTGGCATTGTTCCAGGCGCTCGGCGGCGGCTGGTGGAATAGACCCGCGGTGGCCGCAAGATGAATTCCCATCGCGCCGCCTTTCTCCTCATCGGGGCGGCACTCGCTGCTGGCTGCGCCGTCGGCCCGCGCTACCACCGGCCGCAGCCGCCGGCCGATGCAGGCTACGCACCGACGCCCCCGCCGCAGTCGAGCGCTGCCGCGCCGGACCAGGGCGGGCCTGTTCATGGCGGAGAAGCGCAGCGTCTGATCAGCGGGCGCGATATCCCGTTCGACTGGTGGCGATCGTTCCAGTGTCCGGCACTCAACGCGCTCGTGGAGCGGGCATTCAAGGCAAATCCGACGATCGCGGCGGCGCAGGCGGCCGTCGTGCAAGCACAAGAGCTGGTCTACGCGCAGCGCGGCTTCTTCTTTCCGACGCTTGGCGCGAGCTATGATTTCGAGCGCCAGAAACTCGCCGGCAACCTTACCGTCGACAATGCTCCCGGCACCGAGGGCGACGGCCACAACTTGAACCCGCCCGTGCAGAACCTGAACAGCACCCCTCACACGGCGCCGCTTTTCTATAATTTTCACACCGCTCAGCTCAGCGTGGGATTCGTACCGGACGTTTTCGGCGCCAATTATCGCCAAATGGAGTCGCTGGAGGCGCAGCGAGACGCGCAGCGCTTCGCGCTCGAGGCGACGTATATCACGCTCGCCTCCAATGTCGTCGCCGCCGCCATCCAGGAGGCGTCGCTGCGTGCGCAGATTGATACGACGCGGCAGATCATCGCCGCGGAAGAGAAATCACTGCAGATACTGCGCGATCAGTTTCGTCTGGGCTTCGCGATGCGCATCGACGTCGCGGCGCAGGAAGCGGCCTTGGGACAAGCGAAGATGTTGCTGCCCCCGCTGCTCAAGCAACTGGAGGAGACACGCGACCTGATTCGTGCCCTGGTCGGCAATCTGCCGAACCAAGACGTCCCTGAGACATTCGCGCTCGATGCACTGCAGCTGCCTCCGGAGATGCCATTGAGCTTGCCGGCCAAGATCATCGAACAACGGCCCGACGTGCGGGCCGCCGAGGCCGGGCTGCACGCCGCAAATGCGGAGGTCGGCGTCGCGGTTGCCGCCATGCTGCCGCAATTCTCGATCACCGGCACGCTCGGCGGCAATGCCGATGAATTCGGTTGGCTGTTCCGCACGGGCGGCTCCTATTGGACCATCATGGGCAACGTCACCCAGCCGGTTTTCGAAGGCGGTACGCTGCTGCACAAAAAGCGCGCCGCCAGCGCAGCCCTGAAGCAGGCCGCCGCCCAGTATCAGAACACGGTGATCACGGCCTACCAGAACGTTGCCGACACGCTGCATGCCTCGCTGTCCGATGCCGATGCGCTGGCCGCCGACGTCCGAGCGGAGACTGCCGCGAAGGTGAGTTACGATCTCGCGCAGCGGCAGTTGCAGGCCGGCTACGTGAGCTATCTATTCCTGTTGAGCGCCGAAACGGCCTACCGGCAGACGCTGCTCACGCGCGTGCAGGCGCAAGCGACCCGCTACGGCGACACCGTTGCACTGTTCCAGGCGCTCGGCGGCGGCTGGTGGAATCGACCGGCAGTGGCCGCACGATGAGCCGCGCAGCCGTACTGATCACCCTCGCGGCACTCGCCGCCGGCTGCGCCGTCGGCCCACGTTTTCACCGTCCGCGGGCGCCGGCCGATGCCGGCTACGCGCCGACGCCCCTGCCGCAGTCGAGCGACGCCGCGCCGGCGCAGGAGGGCGGCCCGGTTCATGGCGGAGAAGCGCAGCAGCTGATCAGCGGTCGCGATATCCCGTTCGACTGGTGGCGATCGTTCCAGTCTCCGGCGCTCAACGCGCTGGTGGAGCGGGCATTCAAGGCGAATCCGACGATTGCGGCAGCGCAGGCGGCGGTGGTTCAGGCGCAAGAGCTGGTCTACGCGCAGCGCGGTTTCTTCTTTCCGACATTTGACGCGAACTATAACTTCGAGCGGCAGAAACTGGGCGGCAACCTCACCATCGACAATTCTCCCGGCACCGAGGGCGACGGCCACAACTTGAACCCTCCGCCGAACGTGCAGCCGCTGTTCTACAACTTTCACACCGCGCAGCTCACGGTGGGATTCGTGCCCGACGTCTTCGGCGCCAATTATCGGCAAATGGAGTCCCTCGACGCGCAGCGAGAGGCGCAGCGCTTCGCGCTCGAGGCCACCTACATCACGCTCGCCTCCAACGTCGTGGCTGCCGCGATCCAGGAAGCGTCCGTGCGTGCGCAGATCGAGGCGACCCGGCAGATCATCGCGGCGGAAGAGAAATCATTGGCCATCCTGCGCGACCAGTTTCGCTTAGGTCTGGCCATGCGCATGGATGTCGCGGCGCAGGAGACCGCGCTGGCACAGGCCGAGGCGACCCTGCCGCCGCTGCAGAAGCAGTTTGAGCAGACACGCGATCTGATTCGTGCCTTGGTCGGCAATCTGCCCAACCAAGAGGTCCCCGAGACCTTCGAATTCAATGCGCTGCAGCTGCCACCGGAGCTGCCGGTGAGCCTGCCGGCCAAGATCATCGAACAACGGCCGGATGTACGGGCCGCCGAGGCGGAACTGCACGCCGCGAACGCCCAAGTGGGCGTCGCCGTGGCCGCGATGCTGCCGCAGCTGTCGATCACCGGCGCCTACGGCGGCAATGCCGACGAATTCGCCTGGATGTTCCGCCACGGCGGGCCCTTCTGGAATCTGATCGGCAACCTCACCCAGCCCCTCTTTGAAGGCGGCACACTGCTGCATAGAAAGCGCGCCGCGGACGACGCGCTCAAGCAGGCCGCCGCGCAGTATCAAAGCAGCGTGCTGACCGCGTACCAGAACGTGGCAGACACGCTGCACGCGTCGTTATCCGATGCCGTTGCGCTCGCCGCGGACGTCCGCTCGGAGAATGCCGCCAAGGTGACCTACGATCTCACCCGGCGGCAGATGGAATTGGGCTCAGTCGATATCCTGATCTTGTTGAACGCCGAGATGACGTATCAGCAAGCGCTCATCCTGCGCGTGCAGGCGCAAGCGACCCGCTATGGCGACACCGTCGCATTGTTCCAGGCGCTCGGCGGCGGCTGGTGGAACCGAAATCACACCGACTCGACCGTAGCGTCCGCCGCGGGGTCGGGGTCGATGACCAGCCGATAGCCGACGCCGAGCTCGGTGAGAATATATTTCGGCCGACCGGGATCCACTTCGAGTTTCTTGCGCAGGCTGCCGATGTACACCCGCAGCGCGCGTGTGTCGTCGCGATCGGGACCCCACACCTCTTTGATGAGCGCGGCCGAGGTGACGATGCGCTCGCCGTGGCGCGCGAGCGTCTCCAAGATCCGGTGTTCGAGCGGTGTCAAGCGCACTTCGCGTCCGTCGCGGCTGCGGACCACGCGCCTGCCTAAGTCGACGGTGACGTCGCCGAGTTCGAGCACGCCCATCGGCAGCGAGCCGCGCACGTGGCGGCGCACGATCGCCCGCACCCGCGCGAGCAGTTCCGGCGCGCTGAACGGCTTCATCACATAGTCGTCGGCGCCATGCTCGAACGCGGCGAGGCGCTGGGGTTCGGCGCTGCGCGCCGACAGCACGATGATGGGCACGGGCGACCATTGGCGGATTCCCTTGATTACGTTGATGCCGTCGCGGTCGGGCAACCCCAAGTCGACCAGCACGATGTCCGGTCGGTGCAGACGCGCGTCGTGCTCGCCGCGCGCCGCCGTGCCGGCCATCACGACCCTGAAGCCATTGGCCTCGAACAGCATGCGCAGGATGTTCTGAATGGCCTGATCGTCCTCGACGACCAGGATCACGTGCATGGCGTCCGTCATTTCGGGGAGCCTCCTAGTTCCGCAGCGGCTCGGGCTCCGCCGGAGGCAATGCATCGAGCTGGGTTTCGACCGGCAGCGTGATCTCGAAGCGCGCGCCGCCTTCGGGAGCGTTCATGGCGCGAATATCGCCGCCGTGCAGCCGCGCGGCCGCCCGGCAAATCGCCAGGCCCAAGCCGACACCCACGACCGTGCTTTCGGCCCGGCCGCGCTGAAACTTCTCGAACAGCCGTTGCGGATCGCCGGGCGGCAATCCCGGCCCATCGTCCGCGACCGCCAGCAGCACATGCTCCTCGTTGACCGCCGCGGAAATCGTGATGGTCGTGCCGGGCGGCGTGTACTTCGACGCGTTCTCCAGCAAATTGTTCAGTATCTGCACGATCAGCGAGGCATCCACCAGGACCAGCGGCAGATTGGCGGGAAGTTCCACGGCGACGCGCCGCTGCGCGAGGCGCGCCTCGTTGGCACGCAGCGAGTGCGCAACCAGGTCCTCGATCGCGTGCCAGTCGGTGCGCGGAGCGCCATTGCTCGACTCGATCTGCATCAGCTCGAGGATATTCGACAGCAGCTGCGACATGTCGCGGGCTTTGCGCTCGATCAGGTGGCCGAGCGTCGTGCGGCGATCGTTGTTGAGTGCATAGCCCGGCTGCGCGATCAAACTGCCGGCCCCCGCGATGGCCGATAGGGGGGTGCGTAAATCATGCGAAATCGACGCCAGCAGGGTGTTGCGGAGCGATGCGCGCTCAGCGGCGATTCGAGCCGACTCGGCCGCATCCGCGAGCCGGGCCCGGCGCAGCGAATGCGCCAGCTGCACGGCGAAAGCGTCGAGTAAATTCAACTGGTCCGCGGCCGGCGCCTGAGCGGCGGATTGCGGCCGCACGACCATGACGCCCTTGACGCGACGGCTTCCATGCAGCGGCAGATAAATGGCATCGCCGATCAGGCGTTCGCCGCGAGCCACGACTGCCTGTGCCAAATCAGGATCGTAGTCGTTCGCGAGCAAGACGGGGCAAGGGCCGCTGGTCGCCCCTGCCGGCGGCGCGCCCGCCGGGGACAACAGACCGCGGTCGTCGGCAATCAACACCAGCGCACTGCTGTGGAAGACCGCACAGACATGCCGGACCGCAACGGCCGCCATGGTCTGCGAGTCCCGCGCCACCGCGAGCTCCCGGCTCATCGCATACAGCACCGCCGTACGACCCTCGCGTATATCCGCCAGCTCGCGTTGGCGCCGGATGTTGACCACGAGATTGGCGATCACCAGCGCGACGATCAGCATCACGCCCATGGTGAAAAAGTACTGCGTGTCCTCGACATCGAAACTGAATTGCGGCGGCACGAAGAAAAAGTCGAACGCCAGGATATTGGCCACCGAGATCAGCACGGACGGGCCCCGGCCCAATCGCAGCGCGCCGAAGGTGGTGCCCAACAGATACAGCATGATGATGTTGACCGAATCAACTTTCGGATACAGCGGAAATGCGACCACCGTGCACGCGCCGGTGACGGCGAGTCCCCGCAGATAATCGAGCCAAGGTGCGCCGCCGGCGAGGCGCTGCGTTTGTGGTGAAGATGCTATCGGGGCGCCGGGCTGCTGCATGCGATTAGGCGGGAGAAACGCCGTCTGGATGGAATTGGTCACGCAACACGCAGTGCGCGGCCGGCCGGTACGGCTGCACAAGTATCCATAACTTGTTGATTATTAACAACATTAGCGTCCCTGGCAGTGTGGGATTACCACCCATCTACTTGCTCACCCGAGTATATATAAGGACGGCGTTAAAAAAAGATGGGATTCGTTCGGGGCACGGTCGCGGGTGTCGCGCGGAAGCGTCTACGGTGCCCTGCGCGGCACTTTCCGTGCCTGGGCCAAAACGGCGTGGCCAAAGCCCACGGGGGCGACGGCGCCGTCATGATTTCTCAATAAAGACGTCGGTTTCATCAGTTGACGCGGCCGCCGAGGGGTGGCGATATATGTATGGCTATTCGGCCACTGCTCTTGCGTGATCTATGTATAGGACTGCGTAGGAGCGAGCCCCACCGCAAGAGGAGCAACCACGAGGACTAACGCCTCGTGGTCGCCCGCTGAACTCTACTCAACCATGCATGCTTTGCAGCCACCGGGCATGCGCGCCCTCGGCTGCGTGAATCGCGCGGTCGATGTGCTCGATTGCGTGATGACGCAATTCCCGCACTTCCGGATTGTCTTCTTCGCCGTCGACGTCGTGGTGTGCCTTTTTCAGCGTCTCGATGGACTTCAGCAGGCGGCTACCGTGTTCGTGGACGTCGACGTGGGGATGATCATTGAGGTCCTTGCCGTCGTCGATCGAGGCCCGCTTGATCTCGGAAATCGCGGCATCGATTTCGGCGATCGCGACATCCTCGTCGCCGGAGACGGCCGAATCACCGGGTTGGTGATAGAGGAACCAGCGCGCCGCGCGCAAATCGGACAGGCAATGCAGGTAGCCCGGATGCTTGCCCGGCATCTGTGCCGTGGCGACAAGTGGAGCGAGCCCCAGGAAAGCCATCGGTATGAGGCATTTTGCGAGTTTGGACATTATTCACCTATGTGGTTGGTTGAAGCTGATCCAGTCATCAGCAGCGCGGCGAATACTACGACAGCGCTTCCGGACACGGCTGCAAGATTGCCGATAATTCATGGAAATTCGCCGCAATTTGCGCCGAATTGCCATACTTATTTCGGAACATGTGACGGATTTGTGACCTGTGGCACGTTCCCTGTCGAAGTGGGGGCCTGAACTTCTCGGCGCCGTCGGCGTTCTTACTGAGTGGCTTGATTTACGGTGGCCGGTCGGCCCGCGGGAGTTGCATGGATCGTCCGAGCTTTATCGTAACCGTCGGGGCGACCGCGCTCCTGATGCTCGCGCTCATGCTCGCCGCATGCAATTCGGACTCGCACAGTGGCGCTGCGCCCGCACCCGCCGCACCGAAGCGCGGCCAGCTGCTGACCACGCCACCGACCCTCGTCGCCACCGTCGGCACTTCTGATCTGCTCGGACTGCTCGGTCTCGATACGCTCGGGGAGGAGTTGCTGACGCTCGCGTACTCGCCGGTGTGCACCGTCAACGTCTACCAGCTGAATTACGAGACGATCGGGGCCAGGCTCGAGCTCACGACGTCCACGGGTGCGCTCATGGTGCCGAGCGGGTCGGCCTCCAACTGCCAGGGTGCGCGTCCCATCGTCGAGTACGCCCACGGTACCTCGCCGCTCAAGAACTACGACATCGCGCAGCTGTCCGGCGCCAATGCCAGCAGCGAGGGGCTCATTCTCGCCGCGCTATTTGCCGCGGAGGGTTACATCGTGGTTGCGCCGAACTATGCGGGCTACGACTCCTCGACGCTCAGCTACCATCCGTACCTGGTCGGCGCGCAGCAATCAGCTGAGATGATGGATGTGCTGAGCGCCGCGCGCAGCGCGCTGCCCGTCGCGAGCGCACCGACCGTCACCGACAACCACAAGCTCTTCGTCACCGGCTATTCGCAAGGCGGCTACGTCGCGATGGCGGCGGCGAGCGCGATGCAAGCGGCCGGCCAGACCGTGACCGCTGCGGCGCCGATGTCGGGGCCCTACGCACTCGCCGCGTTCGGCGATGCCTTATTTCTCGGGGAAGTGAACCAAAGTGCGACGGAAAACGTCGCGCTCCTCGAAAACGGTTATCAGAACGCCTACGGCAATCTCGATCTGACCGACATCTTCGCCGCCCCCTACGCCGGCGACATCGCCGGGCTGCTGCCGAGCACGACGCCGATCAGCACTATTTATTCCGAGGGCCTGCTGCCGGATGACACGCTGTTCAGCAGCACACCGCCCGCCGCCGGATACGCCTCGATCACGCCCGCGACCACGCCGTCCAACCTCGCCACCGTGTTTGCAATGGGCTTTGCCGGCACCGATTACCTCGTCCTCAACAGCTACCGCCTCTCCTATCTGCAAGATCAACAGGCCAACCCCGACGGCGGCTTTCCGACGGCGACCACGGGGTTGCCCGCCGCGTCGCCGCAAAATACGTTGCGGCAGGATCTGAAGACGAACGATCTGCGCAACTGGACGCCGGCCATGCCGACGCTGCTGTGCGGCGGCGATGAGGATCCGGAGGTTTTCTTTTTCAATACGCAGCTGATGCAGGCGTATTGGGCGAAGAATGCGCCGAGCGCGCCCGTGACCGTCTTGGATATAGCCGCCGCACCGACCACGAACGATGCGTATACGGATGAGAAAGACGCTTTCACCGCGGCGGTCGCGGCGGTGGAGGTGGCCGCCATCGCCGGCGGCGCCACCGACGGCGGCCTTGCCGCGGTGCTCGCGGACTACCACGCGCAACTCGTGCCGCCATTTTGTCTCGCGGCCGTGAAGTCGTTCTTCGACGGCCAAGGTGGCTGATCCCGCCCGCCTCGAGTCACCCGTGTTGGAGATCCGGCGGGTCGTCATCAAAGACAACCTGCCGCTCAGGCCAGCGCAGCGCTGCCAACCGGCCGTGAAATTTTCCGGTTCGACCCAGCTTTCGCTCCTTGAATCGAGCGCCGGCACTGTAGTCGATGCAAAAGGCGACTTTCTCCCCTGCGGCGTTGCGCTGCCAGCCGCAAGGACGATCTTTCTCGAATAAGTCGGGCTCGCCCTTGCTGAAGGTCGCCTGAGACGCGGAGTCCCACCAGCGCCAATAGTGACCGAACACTACCGGCGTCGTATCGTAGTAGTCATCCCACCACCGTACGCGCTCGACCATACGCAGTTTCCCATTCGCCTTGAACTGAGCTCTTGCAACTCGCTCGAGGCCCGAGGTCATGACCCGGATCGGATTGCTCATCTGCCGGTACTCTTCCCAGGCGGCAATATGACGCGGAAATGGCGGTAACGGTTCCTTGTTCTTCATCGCCTTGGCAAATACCTGTTTCTCCGCTCTGCTGGCTGAGGCGAGCCTCACGGCTTGCCTGGTCTGCTGCGACAGTCGGTCGAACACTTCATAGGCCGTGAGCACCGTGCCATAGAATGTGCGGCACGCGTCGACATCCTCCGGCCGCCAGGCTGCATGAACGACCCGCAAGTCCGGCCGCTCGAGCGCTACGGGCAGCGTGGTGAGAAACTCTCGAATGGCCTTTGCCTGCTCGGGCGTTACCTGTTTGCTCGGTCCGAAAGCTTTCTCGTGCCGCGATTGGTCGCCGTCGAAGTACCAATGATTTCCATGCTTCTGCTCTTTACGGAGCAGGTTCATTTCATGATTTCCCACGACGCATTGCGCTCGGCCGCGCTCGACCAGGCCCTTGACCCGCTCGATCACCGCAGGACTGTCCGGCCCGCGATCGCACAGGTCACCGACAAATACGAGTCGGCGGCCGTCGGCGTGGTCTCCGCTCGCGTCATATCCGAGCCTGACCAACAACGCCGATAGCGCGTCAATCTCCCCATGAACATCACCGACGATATCGACCGGGCCTGCGAACAGCGGTCGTATCAATCGCTGTTCATTCGTCTCCGCGAAGTCTCTTGTAATCTCCAGAATGTCGGTTGTCGTCATCCGTCCGTGAGCACCAGGTCAATAAACCGAATAGCCGCCGTCGACCGGCAGATTCACTCCCGTGACGAAGTCGGACGCGCGCGACGACAAGAAAACAGTCGCTCCGATCACTTCGTCGGGTTTTCCAAACCGCTTGGCGGGCGTGCGCGCGATGATTTCGTCGTTCATCGGTGAACTACGCACCGCGGCCGTCATGTCCGTTTCTATCCAGCCCGGCGCAATTGCGTTGACCTGGATGTTGTAGGGCGCCAACTCGATCGCGAGTGACTTGGTGAACTGGACGATGGCTCCCTTCGCCGCGCTGTAGGAAGGCACCCGCGCCGATCCGAAGATCGAATACATGCTCGCGAGATTGATGATCTTACCGCCGCTCTTGCGTTCGACCATGGATTTGGCGACGAGCTGCGACAGCAGAAAAGTAGCGTTCAAGTGAGTCTCTACGGTCTTGTCCCAAACCTCCGCGGTTTCGTGCAGCACCCCGCCGGTCAGCACGGCGATCCCGGCGTTGTTGATCAAAATGTCGATGCCGCCGAGACTGCGTTCGACGTCGGCGAGCGCCTTCGCCAACGCGGTGCGGTCCGTCACATCGAGGGACAGCACCAGCGCGGGTTTGCCGATGGCGTTGAGCTCCGCGAGTACCGCTTGATTCTGTTCCGCATTGCGCGCGAGCACGGCCACGGATGCGCCGGCGCGCGCCAGGCCCAACGCCATGGCGCGGCCTATTCCTCGATTGCCGCCGGTCACCGCGGCGACACGGCCCGTCAGGTCAAAAAGCGAGTCATTCCCGGTCATTGTGCCTTTCGGGCGACGTTCAAAGTCTGTGCAACGCGCACAGCTTGTGCCCGTCCAGATCACGAAGATACGCCAGATAGAGTTTGCCCGTGCTGCCCTCGCGCACTCCCGGCGGGTCTTCACAGGGCGTGCCGCCCGCGGCAACGCCGGCTGAATGCCAAGCATCCACATGAGCGGTCGACTCGGCCGCAAAACCGATCGTCATGCCATTGGCGCACGTCGCGTGCTCGCCGTTGATGGGGGTCGTCACCGAGAAGACACCGGTCGGCGTGCGATAAAAGATTCTGTGCCCGTCGACTCTGGCCGGCCGCACGCCGAGAGTGCCCAGTAACGCATCGTAGAACGCTTGCGCGCGCTTGAGATCATTGGTGCCGATCATGATGTGCGAAAACATCCACGCTCCCTATATTTTTCGAATCGGTATAACTTTGCGAATCCGGCCGATTTCTGCGTGGCCGGCCTAACTCGTCGGTTTCTTGATGGCCGCCTCGACGGCCGCCGCCTTCTCATTCTCGTCGAGCTTCGGCGCCCTGTTCCAGGTCGCGACCGATATCTGCTTGGCGCGCGTCAGCGTGAGCTCGCCGTCCGGCGTGCTCTGGGTAATCGTCGAGCCCGCCCCGATGGTCGCGTCCGCGCCGATTCGAACCGGCGCCACCAGCATGCTGCCCGAGCCGATGAACGCGCCGTCCTCGATGAGCGTCGGCCACTTGTTCTGCCCGTCGTAATTGCAGGTGACGGTCCCGGCGCCGACGTTGACGCCGCTGCCTACGCGCGCATCGCCGATATAGGTCAGGTGATTCGCCTTGCTGTCGGGGCCGATGTCGCTCGCTTTGATCTCGACGAAATTGCCGATGTGCACATCGTGATGCAGGACCGAGTTCGGCCGCACCCGCGCGAATGGACCGATGCGGCAGTTCTCCTCGATCAGCGCGCGGTCGATCATGCTGTTCGCGTGAATTTCCGTACCGGCCCCGATCTCCGAATCGATGATGATGCAATTAGGCCCGACCTTCACGCCCTTGGCCAAGCGCACGGTACCGATCAGCACGGCGTTTACGTCGATGAACACGTCGCGCCCCACCTCGACCTCGCCGCGGATATCGATGCGATTCGGATCGGCCAGCGTGGCGCCGGCCAGCATCAGCTCGCCGGCCTTCTCGCGCCGATAGGCGGATTCCACCCGGGCGAGCTGGATTTTGTCGTTGACGCCCATGACTTCCGTCGGGCTCGCGGCCGAAAAGCCGACGACGCGGTCGCCGGCTTGCACGGCGAGCGCGACCGCGTCGGTCAGATAATACTCACGCGCCGAGTTGTTGCTGCCCAACCCCAGCAGCCATTCGCGCAGACGGTGCGCCGGCGCGGCCATGATGCCTGTGTTGAGCTCGCGGATTTGCAGCTCCTCCGGGTTCGCGTCCCGGTGCTCGACGATGGCGCGGATCTCCCCGTCCGCATTCCTCACGATGCGGCCGTAGCCCGCGGCGTCCTCGAGATTCACGGTCAGCACGGCAAGCGCGCCCTCGGCGGCGGCCGCGACCAGCTTTTGAAGCGACGGAGGACGTATCAGCGGCACATCGCCATACAGCACGAGCACGGTATGCTCGTCCGGGATGAGGCTCATGGCCTGCATCACCGCGTGGCCGGTGCCCAATTGATCGGCCTGCAGAACCCACTCGATGCTCGGCTGGGCGATGCTCGGCTGGGCGATATTCGGCTGGGCGGTGGGCGAAGCGGCGACGTGACTCAGCGCCGCCTGCACTTGCGCGCCGCCATAGCCGTAGACCACATAGAGAGCCGCCGGCTCGAGCGCCGCCGCCGTTCGGATCACGTGCTGGACAAGGGGCCGACCGGCCAACGGCTGCAGCACCTTGGGTAGGTCGGAATTCATCCGCTTGCCCCGACCCGCAGCGAGTATGACGACGGAAAGCTGCATGACAGTTCCGTGGAGGGCGGCTCCTAGTTGTGTCCAACCACTAGCGTTTCTTGCGCAATCGTTCGATGGCTCGCAACTGCGCGACGGCGCGGGCAAGCTCGGCCTGTGCCTCGGCGATCTGCACCTTGCCGCCGCGGTTTCGCATCGCATCTTCGGCACGCTGCTTGGCCGCCATCGCGGCGGCCTCGTCCAGATCCTTGGCGCGCGCCGCCGTATCCGCAAGCACGGTCACGAGGTGCGGCTGGATTTCCATGGCGCCGCCGCCGACGTAGAACGACTGTTCCTCGTGGCCCTCGGACTGCACGCGCACTTCACCGGCCTTCAGGGTGGTGAGCAACGGCGCATGCCGCGGCGCGATGCCGAGCTCGCCCTGCGAGCCCGGCGCGAACACCATGGTCGCCTCGCCCGAGAAGATCTGGCCTTCGGCGCTGACGATGTCGACGTGAATGGTGTTGGGCATGTGGTTGGCGCCTAGCTCAGCGTCTTGGCCTTTTCCACGGCCTCTTCGATCGCGCCGATCATATAGAACGCCTGCTCCGGCAAATGATCATACTCGCCGGCAATGATGGCCTTGAAGCCGCGGATGGTGTCCTTGAGCGGCACGATCTTGCCGTCCTGCCCGGTGAAAACCTTCGCGACGTTGAACGGCTGCGACAGAAAGCGCTGGATTTTTCGCGCGCGGTACACGCTCAGCTTGTCTTCTTCGGACAACT
>Ga0209611_10009124_pt1 | contig 15153 bp, 3 predicted proteins | sample S1TSphgellanicum_3_FD_187693 | JGI IMG/M metagenome (GOLD analysis project Ga0209611, IMG submission 187693) | Host-associated microbial communities from peat moss isolated from Minnesota, USA - S1T2_Fc - Sphagnum magellanicum MG (SPAdes) (version 2) | ecosystem: Host-associated > Plants > Peat... | reverse complement strand
AGGTGTAATTTCCACCTAAATTTGGGCATCACTTATTGTCATCTTGTTTCACTAGCTTAATTGACCTGTCCTAGCAACTGGTCCCCGTTCACTACGGGGTTAACATGTTTTACCATGATTTCATATAATGAATCTGTCCTAGTTCACTCAAAATCCTAGTGAAATACAAGGTGAACTTGGCCACATCTCCTAGTAGTGGAGTTGCAAAAGATTTCATTTAAAAATTCTTCCATATGAAAAAATGAAAAATGATTAAAAATACTCATAGTTCTTTTGTAAAGTAATCCCGTTGACTCCTATTTACGTACTTGCACCCGACCTACTTAGCTACTATATATATTATTTATTTATTTATTTATTCCAAAATATAATTAATATGCCATGTGGCAATTTTTTTATTATACCACGTGTCATAGTATTAAACCATCAATAACAATCATAATGAACAATGGAAATCAATATTTCGAAAAAAAATCATTTTTAAATGTCCCAAAATTTTCATAATGCCATGTGTCATATTTTAATAGATGGATGACAATCAATGATGTGAACATCATGAATACAATTATAATGGAGTTACATAGTAATTGAAAATGAATTGTTTTGATTAAGTTGCAATTGAGTTACAATGAGTTGCACTATACATACAGTGAATTACAATTCTACAACTCATTCAATTTGTCCATTAACATTCATGGCATATAAATACAATGAGTTGCAAATGTCTTCTACAATTCAAAAATTGAGTTGTAAGGCTAGTTACAAAACACCTTTTTCTCATAGTGTTTTTATAACTATTATTTTAAAACTTAACTTTAAACAATGTTTCCGCCTCCTTGGGTAATTGTTGTTATTTAAGAACCCTAGTTTACTTGAAAACCAAATATCGATTTTATGAGATAACTTGTTCAATTTTCCCAAAAACAAAATTTAATAAAAAAAACTAGTTTTCATGATTGATTCTCATACATGTGAAAACTTGAGACCAGTTCTCACTTTGGTTTTCACGTGTAATGGTGCCACCTAGTTCTCATTGGGAGAACTAGTCTGAGAATCAAATCAAGAACCAGGTGGGCATTTGAAAACCACCCAACACTAATAAGATTAGCCAAAATCTATTTGTTCCACTTTTGGTTTTGTTTTAATTAATCAAGCAAACTAAAACAACAAAAGGTCAACCACAATTATAAGTAAGTTGTAATTAAATCAAATTTAATAATGATGAATTTCATCGTGTGGCCACATTTGCAATGTTACATAACACCAAATATGACATGGATGCTTATGTGACAAGGAAGTTAGTTTAAACTTAAGTCAAAGGTAGGAGACAAAGTATCTACTACCAAATCTAAAAAGATGTAAATTTCAAAGTAAAATCACAATGTTGATTTATTTATTTTTAAAAACCCATATAATTTAGTTATAAGTTATGAAACTCCTCTTTGGTAACTTTGGGCAATTCACACATGAGCCTACTTGTAAAGCTTTTCATCATTTTTACAAAACAAAACAACTTTGTAGGAATTAGAAAAACATGCCATTAATGTAAAATTGTTCATTGTGTTAAAGAAAACAAGAAATCCATCACAACAATATTAACAACAACAAAATCATCACAATAACAATAGATTTAGTGCAAGCTTTTCACCATGAACACTACAATAATCAAAGTCATGTTGATGAAAGAATCACAATATGGAAATGGGTGACAAACAAACATTGGGCAACAATGATGAACAATTTGAAAAGCCAAGTACATTTAAACATTTGATCATCCCCCTATGATTGATTCATTCAAAATTTCAAAGTGCACGCAAATAACATTTTTAAAAAAATTGTTAGTGAACATGTGACAAATTGGAGTCCATTAACATTGCACATGCATTCTCGAACTTGAAAGTGATGGTTCCATCCGAGTAAACATTCATTTTAAAACATCAAAATAAAAAAGAAAGACAAAAGAAAATTAAAAAGTTCTAATGTTATTTCAAATGAAACAAACCATCAAAAAACCCATGAAGCTCAAGTGGGAACATGAAGAAATTGCAATATAAAAAATCATGTCCATATGAACCCATGTATTTGTGACTTCTGTCAAAATCAACCATTTTTGTGATTGCCATTTCAAAACAATTTGTGAGACCATGGTCAAAATAATTTGTAATTGCATATTCGATAACAAATGGTTTTAAGTTGCAAATGTGATTATGATTTACAACTATTACTAGTTTAGATGAAAATGAAAAGTGGGTTTGTATCAAACATAATTTAATGGCACCTAGCAATAGATGAAAATTCAAATGTTTTTGTGATTGGTATTGTGGTTCATAAGTGAATAAACAACATATAACATCTTCTTTAATTATGATTATATATCATAATTATAAATGTACATATGTTAATGGCTAGTTAATGCAACAATATGTCATGTTAACCCTTACATACCTTAAATAGCTTAAGCCCTAGGTGCCCTAGGAAGCAACTCCTAAGTAGGTAGCCTACATAACTTAATGTGGGTTGAATAGGTCACTTAAATAGGTTAGAAAAAATGTTATACAAAGTGGTTCCTTTTTATATTACATAAAAAAGATTGATGCAATGATAAGTGTTTTGCCTTTCAATGTGGAGGTGAGGGGATCAAATCCTTATTATTACAACCTACATACCTTAGTTTATGTTAAGTAGTTTAAGTGTCTAACCTAAATCACCTAGGCTCTATGGCCCATGTTTTTAGCTTAAGTGACCTAAATTAGGTTGCCTTGTTTAAACTATTTAATTTAGGCCACATAACCTAAACTAAATAAATTAAATTAACCTAGTCAACCAAACATACCTAGCCTAGGTAGGTCACATATTGCCATTGTTTAACTTGGGGTTTGCCATGTGTCAACATTTCAATGGAAAAAAACCTTAAACATCCTCAAGTTGCCACATTTTAGTTGTAAAATTATTTGCAAATTAATGACTATGCCACCTAAGCATATGTTAGTATGCATTTTAGTCATGAATGATTGTGTCACTTAGGCTAGATGTTAGATGAAAAATGGGTGTAAATTGAACTTTAAATGTTATTATCATTTCAACTTAGTGCCATGTAATGTTTTTTGCAATTAAAATTTGATGTGTCTTGTCCAAGGTGACTAGAAAAATTTATAATCACATGTGCCATTTATGACTAAAAAGTAATTGAAAAAATAGTTGATATGCAAATTCCTTGAAGTGTTGTATTCTTAGTTCAAGCAAAAAGAAATGAACATACAACTTCAATAGACATCATGACACGCTCCCAAGTCCCTAATTAGCCCCAAGTTGGGGCTAGGTCTTAAGTTGCGGAAATACGGGGAACTCGGGGCACGTTCCCAGCTTCCAGCACTAAAAAGGGGTAAGAGGGGCGTGCTGAAAGCTCCGGGATTAAACTAAGAAGAGGGACAAGCTACTTAGTTATTCGGTCCTACATCCAAATCCAACCAACAAGTTGATTAGAACTCATTCTGCACCTTTTTGGTGTTGGAACAAGCCACGGGCTACCTTGGACTCACTTGACTCACCACGGCCCGAACTTGGGGGAAGCCATCACCTTCCCCCATATAGTATTCTCTGCAACTCTATGCTGCACTTGCATCGAAATGGTTCTTTTTCCCGGGACTCCCAAAGTGGAGTCCCAAAACTGTCCTGGTTTGGACTCCAAAGACTTTGGGCATTCATAACTTCTCACCCCGAGCTCGGATTGGGACGAGGTTTAAATCAAAGTTGTAGCTCTCCTTGAGAACTTTCCAACGATGTGTCGCACTCCACCTACACGCACTGGGATCGGGTCGATTCCTGACTTTTAGTGGTCGGGAGTCAAACTGTCAGTTTGACTTCCGGCCCTTCTTTTGACCATAACTTGTGCTACATATGTCCAAATGGCTCATGTGAGGCGATTTTGGACATCTACACTTTGAGACCTTTTTAACAATATAAAAAGTGTTTCAATGCGAGGTTTTTTGACCCCTGCAATTGCGCTCTGAGTTTTCGGGAGTCCTGGAGGACTCCCAAGTCCCATTTTCGGGAGCGTGAGTGACGACCTCACACTTCCCTCGAAGTGGGGTTGCGACACATCACATTGATTCTAGGGTTTACTTTGAAAGTGCAATAATGAAATGGAAAGAAATATTTGCAATTGCCATGGGATTTTACCAAAGCGCATGTCTAAGGAATGGGCTTACAACAAGGAGTATTAGAACATTTTTCTTATAAATAGAGTGATATTGAATTTGCCTAAGTTATTCAACAAAGTCATCTATGAAATGTTTGATGCATTTATGAGCAACAAACCTACTTTTGACCCTCCACATTCCCAAAAATTGATGGACCCAAATGACAATGTGTACACCCCCAATTCTACTTGCTAAGAATCTAAAGTTGTTGCAAAAGAGTAGGATTCCCTCATCCATGATCATTTCACTCTTCATAATGATTTTAGTGCATTCGTGTATAGTTGACTAAAACCATGATACATAGTGTTCAATTTCAATATCACTTACACAACAATTAATGATCATACAACATTAGTCAAAATTCTCATGCATCATAATGATTTGCAACATGATGATCCTATACTTTGGAGCCTTGTCACTATCAAAGCAATCATGAATGCAATAATAAATAAGGTTCAAACAAATAAATCAACAATAATAACATAAGTGTTGCAAATCCAACATATCCTTGGAATGTAATCAAAAGGATTTTGTCTACCAAGAACAAACAACACCAAAGTTCATGTAGAACAAAAATCCCGACACCATTTGAAGATTCAACATGATCAAATACAAGTGGTCAATGTTTGGCAATATAAGCATTTCCAAAACATGTTTTGCTACCCATCAAAATTTGGTGGAAGCAATAGAAAAAGGGATGTAAAGCCCTTGTTGAATTTATACATTCCATTAATTCAATGAACCTTTAAGTTGAGGAGAAATGAAAGAAACTTCAACACAAAAAAATTGAAAAGTAATTGGAGTACTTTTGACATCAAGATGAAAAATTGAATTGAATTCAAATGAGTATGGTGAAGGCAATTACAAACTTGACACACATGATGGGCAAACATCTTTTGTAAAAAATAATTTGCCAATACTTACATCACCCCCTGGACATGGCCAATTTGACACAAAAACTCAAATTAATCCTACTCAAGGGTGCAAATGGGATACAATGAACTAACGGGATTATTGTAAAAAAGGATTGCATGTCTTTTTTCCAAATTTTTTTTCATATGAATGAATTTTGGAACAATTTTTTTTGCAACTTGTTATAATAAATGTTTATAATTGTCCAAGTACATGACATGTTTTTCTCTTCATCATTTTTGAATAAATATGAATTTTTGAAAGTGTTTTGATTCATTGTAAATTCAATGTTTCATCTTGTAAAATGATAATAATTTCAAATCATAACCAATTTTTATTTTCTACATTTTTATGTTTTCTTGTACAATAAACTACAACTTTTTTTAACACATCATGTACAGTGTATCCCATTTATATGTGGCAAAGACTTTTGAAATTCTAAAATTCTAGATCAATTTTGGAAAGTTCCTTGAATTTTTAAAGTTTTATTATTCCACATATCTTAGGGTATGAATGTTTTTTTAATGTGGTTAATAGGTCTTTATTCTTTTAATTTTTTCCCATTAAATGTGTTTTATTATATGAGTCTTTTTTATAGTCCTTTGCAAAAATGACTCCTATCCAACGTGTTGTTATTCACTTTTAGAGGTCCTAAATCAAAACCTATATTTAAAGTTTCATCAAATGGATATTTGGTTTGAATTATTTAACATTCATACGAATGAAAAAGCAATAACATGCCATGATTACCATGGTTTTAAATGGCAAAACATAAATATTTCTCCAATTTTTATTGTTTTTTTTTGTGGTTTGACACCTTTTCTGGCTCATTGGATTGCGATTGCACCCTCAAGGAGATGTAGATGACATCAACTTGAATATATATATATATATATATTTTTTTTTTAATAACAAAAATGTGACGACGATTGAAATGCAATGACTAGTAGAAATGATGATGTGATGACAATTGAATTTTTAAAAGTTCATCGTACATGTAAATTGCAAAATTATTGTTGCACACATTAAACCATATTACATTGAGCTATAAAATAAAATTTCAAATTCTTTTAGTGTCGGTCATTTGAATGTTCTTGCCTTTCTATTCCCACATACATCTTTAAATCAATTAATGGTGGATGAAAATTCAAATTGTGATGATCTTGTGTTGCCTTCAACTATAGAACATGTAAGACCATTTGAATGTCAACATGTATTTGACCAATATTGTGAAGAAGACAACATGTAAACACATTTGAAACTAAATGATATTAGGGTCAATTTTGTATAAAAACTTGCAAAAAATTTGCTTCAAAATGCCAAAAGTAATTTTCACCATTGATTGTTCATGTTTATGTTTTTTATTATACAAAAGCTCAAACATGGAATTTTGTTGTCCTTCCTTGTGAAATGTTATGATCCAAGGTGACAAAGGGAATTTATCATTAAGAAGGTGTGAAGGAAAACATTTTTCAAAAAATTTCACCAAGTTGAAAAACCTTTATGTTGAACTTGTTTATATAACCCGAATCCTCATAGAACTTGAAAGCCATTGATGTTCCAAGTAAACCAACATACATGTCAATAAATCACTTCCTAAAATTTGCAACTTATGCCACAATTGAATAGCGTCATGTTTTGTGATAAAAATAATACTTTGCAAATGAAATCTTGGGTTTTGAAATGGAGATGTGCGTATTGTCTATGGCACCATGCACATTTGTTAAATTTCAATCATTTTTAAACTCTAACATTACAACCTTCATATTTTGTCCCACTAGCCATGAAATCAAACTTTTGAGCACAATGTTGATATTTTTAATAACCTCAAATATAACCAACACAATAGTTGATTTGTTAATAGCAAACAATTCATTGCAAATCAACAAAATTGAATCATGGGATAGTTTGTAAATCACACAAGCCATTCAATTTTCTGTAAGGACTAGAAGAGGATATTTGATGCAATGGTTTCAACTTGTTAGCTATGTCAAACAATGTGTCCTTCAACATCGTGAAGTTTTAAATCCACTATTCATTATCATATTTTGTGAACAAGAACATTAGAAACCATTAATTTCATGTATTTCATGGTTAGATTCAGAACCCTAAACCATACCCCATTACAATCACATTGAATGTTTGTCAAAAATTGTGCAAAAGCAAGATTCACTAGCAAAATAACAAGGTTTTTTTTTATCATTGTAAAATGTTGATGGAAAAGATAATGATGATGAATCATCTTCCTCCCAAATATGTTATAACCTTTTGATGAAGATGACAATCATCCCCAATGCAACCATCATTTTTTTGTAATCCATGTGGTGAGCTACAAACACATGAGTGAAGCACAAAAATTTACATAAAAAAAGAAATAAAAATAAAAATTAAACAAGTAGAAGAAATTTTTATAAAAAAACAAAAACCAAAGATTACAAAAATTTGTGAACAAAAAGAAAAACATGGAACCTACAAATAAAAGAAAAAAAAGATCAAAAGGAAAAACATACATACCTCAATGGAGTGTAAATAATTGTGTGAAGAGTAGGGTGCTTGAATAATTGAATGTCATGCAAAGATCAGGTTGTCACATGGAAACAAGAAATTACAAAAGTAGAGAAAAAAAAAACATAACAACCTTGCAAAAGCTTTGAATGTTGTTAAGAAAATGGTGAAAAAGAAGGATGAACTTGCTAACAATGTTTGGTTAAAGAAGAGACAATTCTTGTGCAATAGAAGGTGAAGATTTGAGAGAAAAAAATTCATTACATACATGAAAATTTTAATTGGTTAATAGTTGTATTTTAAAGTGTCACTAGGAAGATGTCAATAAATTCAAGTTCAGCCAATTCACCTTAAATTGACAAGCTACAAGCTTTGGATGATTTGTTAAATAATTGTAAGTTTGAGAATCTAAAAAGGAATTTGAAAGGCAATTAAGAAACAATTATGGGCATATTTGAACAACAATTAGGGGGCCAAGTATATGTCAAAAATAATTGTCTATGTTGAATGTTTCATAAGAGTGGGAATTTGGAAAGGCTTACAAAATTAGTGTGTTGGGCATACAATGCTTATTTAATTACTAAATGACTAACATTAGTAGAATATGGAACATAATGTATGGCAAGCATTAATGGCTTGAGCATAATGTTCATGTGCATTAACATTATTGTAATCCAACACCTACATCAACCAGTGCCCCAAGAAAATCCTTACATGCAAGTGATGAGATGTTTAAAGGTGTGATTCAAACCAAAAGCTACATGCACAAACAAGGGATAGTAACCAAAGGTTGTAACTCATTCATGGCATGTGCTTATGTGATAGAATTTGGATGTAGAAGATGCAAATAAATTGCAACTTACTATTGTTTTGAATAAATACATAAAGTTGGAAATAACATTGCCAGCTTCTCATTGGGCAACATTAAGTTACAACTAGATCTAAAGACCACAAAACTAGCTATAAGTAGCTAGACTATAGTTGTAAACCCAAATGCATCACTAGTGGACCATAGCTATTGGTGCTTATGTGACAAAATTTGGATGCAAAAGATGCAAATAAATTGTAATTTATTATTGTATTAAGCCAATACATAAGGCTGGAAATAACATTGCCAACCTCTTACTAAGTGGCATTGAACTAGAATTAAGCTTAAAACAAATTTTACATAGAAACATGAAAATTTGACTTAAGACCACGAAACTACATACAAGTGGCTAAATTGTAGTTGTAAACCCAAATGCATTGTTGGCTGGACCATAGTTATTAGAATTTCAACATCTACCAAATAGTGTTATGTTAGAATATGTTCATAGAAGGCTTCAACTAATCACTTTCAACTCAATCTAAGCTAAGTAATTTAACACACTAGTTTAAATAAGCCTCCACCACAGAGTACTTAACGCATAAACAATTCCAAATAGCCATGTGCCAACCTTTGAAAAAACACTTGCATTTCATCCACTTTTTCCAAATTGGGAAATCCAAGCCTAATGTGCCTCTCAAATCCAAATGACAATTGCATGTGAAAGATTGCACCCACCTCAATATACCACATGTTTCACATCAACATTCTTTTTCATTGAAAAGAAATGAAGAGAAATGTGTGCACAAGGGAAGAAAATGCAAGGCCATAGTTTAATGAAGATGAAAAAAATGAAATTCTTTTTGCAAACCTTTGAATGTAAGTGTGGCCAAAAGTTTTAAAAAGGTTAGTATCTTTGTTGAACCATCATTTGTAATGTCTTAAATGTGGACAAACAATAAATAAAAGGAAAAAAGTAATCATGTTATGTTAAAGTTAACAAAATCGATTCCATCATCAATTTTCCATATTTAGTGTTAGGATGAAAACCTAAATTAAGTCTCCTATTTCCAAGTGTGGGTCGACCCTTAACATCCACTGAACACTAACTTAACATCAAATGTGATTGAAGCATAAATGTATTTTAAAATTGTGAGTCACCAATGGTATTACTTTGGATCAGTCAACGGTGGAGATGACAATTTCATTTTAGAACGTGCTTCATGAATCAAATCAATAATGGAGATGTTGGTTACGTTGTGGAACATGCAATGTGGAATAGGCTTGTGGTTAGGGATGAAAAAATCCTCTTTGGTTTAGTCTTGTTGTTAAAATGGGAGTCTCGAATTGATTTAAAGAGTTTACACTTGGATAAATTAGCACGTAAATCAATGTTGTAAAAATGAACAATGAATTGATCCATTAGTACTTAATGAAACAAGGTTACTTTCAAATAAAATATAAATTTATCAAGCATCGTAAGCTTATTGTACCTAAATTTGTGACCAATGAAATTCTTCGAATATATGCTTCAAATTATTTTTAAAACGTCAATTAATTAAGAAATTAATATTTACCACAATCTAAGAATTTATCACAATTTTCAAAAAAATTAAAATCAAAAAATCATCGGAATCAAAAGAACCTCCAATTAATTCCAGCTTTTTTTCCTTTGGAAAAAAAACCCCTTCAAAGAACCACCGGGTTTCACGACACAGCCAACAAAAAGAACCGGCAATTCTACTCAAGGTTGGGCTTCTTTAGATTTGTTAGAACCGAAGGTTATTATTATGCATATCAGAATCGGTTCTCAGGTTTTTGAGAACCGTGGTTATGCGTCAGAGCCGATGGCTTGAATTCTTTTTTGGGAGCCGCCGTTATACCTCGCTGGGAACCACGCTGAGAAAGGAAGGGTATCAGGCGCGACCATCCTGATACCCGCCCAACACGGATTTTATCCGTGGGAAGGGCCAAAAATTTCCCAGAGGCCATAAATCTTCTTCTTTGTTCACATTGGAAGACCGCAAATTCCCAGGTTGCAAAATCTTTTTCTTGTTCATACGGGAAAAAATCGCCAAATTCCAGAGGCCATAAATTTAGGGCCAACGAACGAGGTCGTCCAATCGATGAAGTTCTTTTCACACCAGAGAATTGGAACTAGATTTATTGTCTTTGCTGATCTCGTGAAGCTCTTCTTGTTTCTCGGCCCAATTGTGCGTTCGCGTCTTCTTCGCGTGGAGATCAGACAAGATCGTGCTCGCGTTTTGGTTTTCGAAGCGGAAAAAAATATCGTTTTCGCGTGGAGACGAAAGATCTGTGCTGGAATTTATTTGAATTTATTTGGAGTCGCAAAAAAAAAGGGACGATTTTTTTAAAAATTCGAGAGTCTTTTTTTTTCGGTTGTTTTGCTGCTGATCTCGAGAAGCTCTTCTTAGTCAGTGGAAGTTGAAATTCCGTTTGCATTCGTGTTCTTAGTTTTTCGCTGCTGGTTCTTGAAGAGAAAGAAGCTTTGCTGAAGTTAGTGAACCGATTGGAGCCGAGGAGGTCCGCCCACAGAATACTATTTTTTCTTGTTTGTTGCAGCAGATCTTCAGGTGTTGAGCACCTCAATTGTCATTTCTTACAAAGAGGAAGCAATTTTATTCAGTCTGTACAAATCGCACTAAGAGAGGAAGCAACGGGGCTTTACAATGAGATCGTGCGCAGCCGGAAGCAAAGAAACAAAAGCGGCTTGATATTTTGCAAGTCTTCAACATGTTTCTTCATCTTCTATCATACGGTTCTATTCTTTCTTCAACTTTAACCTTTCACACCTCCTTTCTTGCTTTGCACTGCAAAATTGCATCTGTACAGTTTGCTTCCTTGTTCGATCTTCACCTTGTTCCATGCTTAGACAGAAGTTCAACGCAGAGAAAATGATTTTAGTGATGCTTATAGTCCATCAGAAGTATTTCATCATTTCTTTCTTGGCAGCTTCTGGTCTCCATTGGTAACCATGATCACTTCTGTTCTTGTAAAAAATACCACATGACTTGGAGCTATCGGAAATCCTGCATTGGAAACTGCCTGCATTGGAAACTATCTGCTCTACAATGCAGGATTTCCAATTTGTTTCTCTGGAGCTCTAATTCCATTCTGTGTCTGTGTTTTTGCTGCAGCGAAGAAGAGCACAAGTGTTTGATTAAGGAGCCAAAGAAGCAGGATCTTGCACTGCAAAATTGCACTAGTACAATTTTCTTCCTTTGTTTGGTCTTCATCATTTTTGCATGCTTAGGCATAAGTTCAAAACAGAGAAAATGGTTTTAGTGATGCATGAAAGGTATGCATGGGCTGCAGGGACTTCAAGACAGAATATAAGACAGACCCAATATCGGCTATTGTCTTTGCTATAGAACTTAGTGTGGGGCTTCTGTGTCCTGGAATTTGTAGCAAAGAGGATTTCTTTGGCACCTGAATTCGTAGCAACTGAAATACCTGAAAGACTAAGATCAATTACTTACTGTTCTGTTTCAGATCATCTCCCAGGAACCTGAATTCTTTAAGAGAACCAACTACGATGTTTAGTTAGGACTGCTGTGACTTCCACCAGGAACATGATAGACTTGCCAATAAAGCATCTATTCCCAACTTCCACTGTTGCACCTTGATGATCCAGGTATGGCAATCCTCTCTTATCACTGCAAAAGCCAATCTTCATGTGAGTGCCCTTCTGCAAGCTTTTGCATCAGACTGACCTCTGGTTTTCAGTCCACCTTTTGCAGAAATGTGATTTTGCTTCTTTGCAAACACTGGCCAAGAAACATCCAGCACATGACAACTTACCACATCAACTACCAACAATTTGAAGAGATGGAGTGTAGGAGTACTCAATGTTGTTTTGTTCACAATCACAATTACAGAGTCAGTCATTGTACAGTAGTAATTAGATCCCATGAAGGTTGCTGCAGAAGTCACTCACTCCCAAATCACTTGCCACACTTTCAATCTCCTTATTTTTTGTTGGCTACAAATAGCTGGCTACAAATAGGGTTGTACAAATATATTTTTTGGCTACAAATAGTAGTCTAACTGCTTAACTAGCCTGGAAACTGTTTGCAAAGTGGATGCAAATCTGCACAGGTGGAAAAAGCAGGTTTCATGGAGCATGATCTCTTGCCCAGGAAAAATTCTTGGAGATACCTGATACACCAAGGAAAGCACCTCATCAATATAGCACACTTTAGCAACACTGATGTTCACAGCTCAAGGCAATCCTTAAAACTCCTTCCTATATATCCTCTATATCATTGAAAGCAGAGATTGCACAGAAGAGCAATCAGAGTAAAGGAGGCTTACTGTTTTCAGTTTTGTTGATCCATGTTCCTGTAAAAAGGTAGGAACATGCTCTCCAATCTTCCATCAAATCCCTCAAAGCCTTTAGGTCTATTGATTGTGATCTTTCTGTAGTAGAACACTAGTGTGCTCTGGAAATAGACATTATACTGAGGCTGCAAGCTCGGAATATTTCAGGAGTAGCCTAGTTCATTGATAAGATATATTTCCACATGAATGCTTAGCTGTTATGCACCATAACCTCCAGGTTGCATGGCTTGCTGATGTGGTCTTGGCCTCCCCTGAACAAAGCCACTATGCATTTGCTGACCTTGTCCACGCTGCCCTCCACCTCTACTCATCTGTTGGCCTCCTTGCATGTGCTGAACTTGATGTCTGTTCCTCTCTCCTATAATAACTGGTTGGCCTGTGACCTCCTGTACCACCACAGCTTTTGCTACATCCCCAAGGAAAGGCAATGAAGCTTTGCCTAGTTTTAATGCTCTTTTGAAGATTGCATTGAGTCCACTATTGCGCCTTGGATCCTGTCCCATACTCATGATGGGTGGCTTCTCAACTGCAGGTGAATCAAAAGAGTCACTTGGCATCATCTGTGCTGGGTCTGGAACCTGTGGGTTGTACTGCCTAACTTGATCAGGAGTCACAGGCTGATGGAGTGTTACAGCTCTTTGTGGTTGGGGATGAGGATTGTGTGGAGGTTGTCTTTGATAAATTTGATCCTGAGTAGGAGGCATTAAATCTTCTAATCTATTAGGATAATGAGTACCAGGGAGATGGAATGTTGCAGGTCTTTGTAGTTGGGGATGAGGGTTGTGTGGTGGTTGTCTTTGATGAATGTGATCTTGAGTAGAAGGCACTAAATCTTCTGATCTATCAGGAGAATCAGGAGTAGCAAGGTGATGGAACATTACAGGTCTTTGTAGTTGTGGATGAGGGTTGTGTGGAGGTTGTCTTTGATAAATGTGATCCTGAGTAGGAAGCATTAACTCTTCTGATTTATCAGGAGAATCGGGAGGTGAGCCAGCAGTACTAGACTTTTCCAGCCACCTATGGACTTCCGCATACTTACTGAAGATGTGCTGCTGAGGTTTGTTATTGCGAAAATCTTGGTGAGGAAGTGATTGTTGCGGTTCATAGTGAGGACTGCTGTTGTCTGCAGGATACCTTTGAAACTGTTGATCTGGACCTCTGGACATTCTCCCCTGTGAAACTTGGGGACTGTTACTTTGAACCCTGGTGAATGATGAGCCATGCAATCCTGTGCGTTGTCCAGAAAATGAATCTGGTTGGAAGTAATGATTTTGAGCTTGTCCCATCTTTACATGAGATGAAACTCCACTAGGAGGATGGTGTCCAAGTGCCCCAGAATCTCCTTCAATGGGTACAACTACCTCAGAAGTGTAAGCATAACCATCACTCTCCTCCTCATACTCCTCTTGCTCCAGCTCCTCTGCAGAATTTTCCTGTTCATGCGCATAGTTTGCATAGTCAATGTGATCTTGTTTGTGTGGAGCATAGTTTCCAAATACTCTCAAATGTCCTTCGACAGGTACATATCGATAACCCTCACTCTCCCCCTCATTCTCCTCTGCATGAGTCTCCTGTTCATGATCATAGTTCTCATAGTATTCATTCTGCTCCTCAGTATGAGTCTCCTGTTCATGCTTATAGTTCTCATAGTCTTCATCATCTTGTTCATGATCATTGTTGTCCACCTCCTCTTCTTGCTTGTAAATTCTAGACTTCTCAGACTCACCCTTGTACTGCTGATTGAGATCAGGCTCCTCATGCTCATATTCTTTCGCTTCATACTTATGGACAGGATGGGTGTAATAGATAGTGTTTGCAATGTCAGTAGTTTCATCCTGCTCCCCGTTGTCCCCTTGTTGGGCTTTCCTCATTCCACCTGTGATCTGGGAATCTCTACTCTCAGAACACCCTGCACCATCACCTCCATGATCAAATTGACCAATTTCATCCTTGACATGGCAATCTTCACGATCAGAAGCTCCAGGGTCCTTGTCAACTCTGGTTTTAGTTCCAAGATCTCCATCCTCTGAAGCAGAAACAGGTAAGTGCAAGGCACTTCCAAGGTCCTCCTGAGGACCACTTCCACCATCAATGTCTGCTTCTTTGTTGAAAGAAAGGGACTTGGGAACACTGACATCAGAATTTGGGGTATTGTTAGAGGAGGCACCACCTAAGGGAACACTTCTGTGTAGGTTAGAGCCCCCAAAATTCAATGCTGGATTTTTGGCAGGTGCAGATTGCAATACTAAAGTGGAGTGATTGGAATGTGCAGAAGCATTAGATGTCTTTGACCTCCTTGATGCTGCAGATGTATAGGAAGCTTTAGAATTTTTGGATTCATCAGAGGCGGCATCAATATAGGATCCATCC
>Ga0209611_10009123_pt1 | contig 15154 bp, 17 predicted proteins | sample S1TSphgellanicum_3_FD_187693 | JGI IMG/M metagenome (GOLD analysis project Ga0209611, IMG submission 187693) | Host-associated microbial communities from peat moss isolated from Minnesota, USA - S1T2_Fc - Sphagnum magellanicum MG (SPAdes) (version 2) | ecosystem: Host-associated > Plants > Peat... | reverse complement strand
TAATTTTTAATTTTTAATTTTTAATTTTTAATTTTTAATTTTTAATTTTTTATCGCTGACATTGGGTACAAAAGTGGCTTGATCTGCCAGCTAACTTCATCCGCGTAATAGCTGTGCCACAAACTCGACAGGGTTCTCCAGTGCGATTGTAAACCAATGCCACACCGCCATAATTACCGTTGACACCCTTAACGTTGAGGAAGTTACTAAAAGTCGTTCCACCAACCTCAATACTGGCTGCTAACACTTGAATGATGCTAGCGTGCAAACGCTCTATTTGCTCTCGCTGCAAATTTGTACAGAGAGTTTCTGGCAGCACGCCACTCAGAAACAGTGCTTCATCAGCATAAATATTCCCTAATCCCGCCACCACTGACTGATCTAGTAGTGCATTCTTGATTGGACGGCGGCGGTTTTGAAGTTTGCTTGCTAGATACTCAACACTAAATTCAGGTGAGAAGGGGTCTACTGCTAGTTTTTTCAAACCAGTCACAACGCTTTCTACCGCAACTCCTGGGGGAACCCACCACATTTGACCGAAAGTTCGCTGATCAACAAAGCGTAATTCTTGCTCATCTCCAATGAATAACCTTACCCGCGTGTGCTTATGTAATGGTTCATCTTGATGTAACCAAAGTAGTTGACCAGTCATTCGCAAATGAACTCCTAGCCAGCCTGTTGGGGGAGTGGGGGAGGTAGGAGAAGAAGAATCTCCCTCTGCTCCCTCTGATTTTTCAATGAGTTCGGCTAGGAGATATTTGCCGCGACGATGCCAGGTTGTGATTGTACTTCCCTTGATTCCAGTTAAAAAATCGCTTACAGAAGACGGGTAGGCGATCGTGCGTTGAAGCAACACATCTCCACCCTTAATTTTCTGGTTTAGGGTCAACTGATTCAGACCCAGGCGGACTGTTTCAACCTCAGGCAATTCAGGCATTAAAAATTATTAAGCTAGCACTTTGGTTATTTGAGCAGATGAGGGAGGTTGGGCAGGTTGGGCAGGTTGGGCAGGTTGGGCAGGTTGGGCAGGTTGGGCAGGTTGGGCAGGTTGGGCAGGTTGGGCAGGCGGGAAGACGGGAAGGCAGTGGAAGAAAAGTAAATTATTCTCTTATCTCCCCCTGCTCCCCTGCCCCCCTGCTCTCCTAACCCACTACGCCCAATCTCCCTTTAGCCTTTTACTTTTTCGCCTTTGCCTTTGGTGCTTCAACCTCTATCAATTCATTCTCGGCAAAGTTATTGGTGTTGACGCCAGAGTAATTGACCTTGTTAAACCGGACAATAACTGGGTATCGGCCGCCGCCTTGTTCAATAGTTGCCACAGTTCCTAGATCCTGATACCAGTAGGATTCTGGGCGAAGAACACGTACTTTAGAACCACGTTGAACCATGAGTTTATTTCCTTTTAGCTATCAATGCCTATGTGTACGGCTAATTGATTTCACTGTACAACTTGACGGTATCACCTAGAGGTTTTGTTAAGTTATTTGTCATTTGCCATCCCCACTCCCAGGTTAGAGGGGGAGATTATTCCTCTCCCGCCTCCCCCTAGACAAGACGGAAAGCTGCCCACTCAAGAAGGGGTATAACCCTTCTTGACAAAGGTTAGATGATCGATTACGGTTTATACTCGCCAACTCTACCAGAAGATTTTATGCTTTGGTTAAGACAAACAAGCTTCCCTCATTTCCTCTGCCAATACGTAAATTACTATCTATATAAGTGATATCCAACCAGCCTTGTTGTTCACTATTATTTAGAGTAAGATCAACCGCAGTGAATTTTTTGTCGGCTTCAATTTGTTGGATAAAACTATCCGGCTCATGATAGCCTATTAAACTTTGTAAGCCGATTATAGAACGATCAAATTTTACGCTGACGCGACGTTCTGAAACTGGCGCAAATTTTGCAGAAACACTGACTAAGCCTTCAAGATAAGGTAACCCATAAAATTCAGCTATGTTGTAAACGCTATTAGTTTCTACGCGAATACACTGGTAAATTTGTCCGAGTTTGTACAGGGGGAATCGATCCAGATTTAATAGTGCTTTGCTGGTGGTATATAGTAGTCGCCAATTGCCATTAAGCAACTCTAGAGCCTCTACTGGGCGTGGTGTGGGATTCATATCCTCCAAATTAGCAATTGCTATTGAAATAGCTTGTTTCTCTGGCTCTATTGCTAATAAACCACGATTTCTACCTGCAATTGCTTCAAATAAATCTGCTTTTCCAATCATCACCTGTTACCTCAAATAATACTTGTATTCAGGAAGGTATCAATAATCCATGTATATTGCCATACCAGCTAATAATCTGCTGCAACCAGTTGTCCTCTCAATCATAAATAAAAGATTATTTATCGGATTTTGGGGCGAAACAGTTGAATCAACAACTATAATGAGCCAGTGTCAAGTGATAGACTTTATAATATCTAGCCACTTTACCTCTTTTCTGCCTTTGTCAATATTATGTTGAATTCTCCATTGCGCGAAATCCCCCGCAATCAGCGTGCTACTGTCATTCCATCAAGACAAGAGACCTCTCTATTGGACTGGTTACAGTCGAGTGGTCGCCTGATAGCGCGTGATGTTCAAGATCCAGATTTTCGTGAAGCCGAAGAAGAAATAGAATCGCTAATGGGTGTAGAGGATGGCATTGGCGATTATGATTTTGATGACGACGATGAGATAGTTCCAGACGAGGAATAGCCAATTAAGGCGCTTAGCATTGTCGGCGTATACGTATAGTCCTCATTGTTCAAGTTTGCAAGTGTGGAGTGAAGGGAAAATTCCGTGGACGCTAAATTATCCCCTGACCGAGGTTTAAATATTTCTGGCATCGGTCTTGTCTCTTTATTGGGTGCAGGGCTTGGTGTAGCAGCACTAATTTTGGATGGAATGGCGAATAGGTTGCCTTGGCAAAGTATTTCGCTCACGCTGCCATTATTATTCTGTGCTATAACTTCAGCTGCTATCGGCTACTGGGTAGTACCGCTGCTGCAAGCACTAAAACTGGACAAATAATCCGTGAGGATGGTCCCAAAGCCCATCTGAGAAAAGCAGGTACTCCAACGATGGGAGGAATATTCTTTGTTCCCGTAGCATTGGTAGCTGCCCTTTTTTGGTCTAACTTTGCTTATGAGGTGCTTGCCGTTTCCGTATTGACACTGAGCTATGGTTTTATTGGCTGGATCGACGATTGGCAAGTTCTGCGGCGCAAATCCAACAAGGGTATATCTCCTCGCCTAAAACTAGCGTTGCAAATTGCTTTTGCAGTGGTGTTCTGTATATGGATGATTTTTAGTCAGCCTCATAACATTATAACAAGTATTGCTTTACCGCTCTCGTTTTCCCTACCTTTGGGGATATTCTTTTGGCCCCTAGCTGGCTTTGTGTTGGTGGCAGAGAGTAACGCTACGAATCTAACTGATGGCATTGATGGTTTGGCGGCAGGAACGGTAGCGATCGCATTGCTGGCATTAGGTGCATTGATCGCACCTACCTCACCTGGGCTAATGGTTTTCTGTGCTTGTCTTAGTGGCAGTTGCTTGGGCTTCTTAGCCCATAATCGTAACCCTGCCCGTGTTTTCATGGGAGACACTGGTTCCTTAGCGCTTGGAGGAGCTTTAGCAGCAGTCGGTTTGCTGACAAATAGCCTTGTAGCTCTGTTTATTCTCAGCGGGATCTTCTTTATAGAAACTCTCTCTGTTATGGCGCAAGTTAGCTACTATAAAGCTACCAAAGGGCCCGATGGCAAAGGTAAGCGCCTATTTAAAATGGCACCACTACATCATCATTTAGAACTTTCTGGCTGGTCAGAACTGCAAGTAGTTGCTGTATTTTATACTATCAGTGCAATTCTAGCTGCGCTTAGCTTAGCCCTCTGCCAGTCATCGTGATAGTTAGAAGGTGCGGAGTGAGAAGTTAGGAATTTTATTTCTTACTCCCCACTCCCCATTTTCATTGACATAACTGGCCAACTAAGTGAGCTAGTTCTGGTAAAATCAGCTTTTCCATCGCTAACCTGACAGCATTGCTAGAGCCGGGAAGGGAGAAGATTAATTTCTGTTGATAAACTCCTGCAACAGCGCGAGATGCGATCGCTCGTGAACCTATTTCTTGATAACTTAAAAAACGAAATAACTCACCAAAGCCAGGCAAAGTTTTTTCCAGCAACTGTGCTAGGGCATCGTAAGTGGTGTCTCTTAGTGCAATGCCAGTGCCACCATTGAAAATTATGGCATCTAATTTTGCGCTTTTACAAAGGAGTTCTACTTGCTGTTGAATATACTCTGGTTCATCTTTGATGATTGTGTAGGCTTCTATAGTATGTTTAGCATCTTGTAGTAATTGCTGAATTAACTGACCACTCTTGTCTGTTTCTTTTGAGCGAGTATCGCTAATGGTAACAACAGCACAAGCCACAGTTATGCCTGGAGAATCTGGATGGGGTAGGTGTGTCATTGGTAGTGGTTAGTTGTTAGTTGGTAGTGGTGAACTGATGTTCGACTAGGATTTCCCAGTAGTCCCGAAAGTGGCGAGCTTCGTTAGCGTTAGCCAAGTTAGGAGCGTCGTACTCGATCGTCGGAACGAGCGTCACCCGAATGGTTAATAGAAAAATTAACTAACAACTAACAACTAACAACTAACAACTACCAACTAACTCTTATTTAATTCCAAACCATGCTCTTCAGCATACCTCTGCATGAACCGCATAAAGCGATTCCATTCTTCTTTGGATTTCATCACGTAAATTGCTTCTAATGCTTCCGGCTTGCCGTTGACGAATCTCGCCTTGACCTCGCGGGTGACTATTTCTCCTTCTTTGTCAATCATGTACATGCCGGTGATTTCTTCAGTGTTGCTACTATCTAAAGCCTTGGGATTTGTGAAAATGAATGTCGCAGTGCCACTATCACCAGTGCGCGATTGCGTCAGGCGCACCTCTGGAACGACTTCTTCATTGATACCTCTAGAAAATTCGATTTGAGCCATGATGCGTGAACTTAAACTTTTTTAATGGTTAATTTAATATTCTCTCATTAAGAGTGAGGAGTGAGGAGTTAAAATCATAATTCCTCACTCCTAACTTATAACTTCACTTTTACTTGCCGAAGCCTTTCCCACGGGCCTTGGAAGGGAGACAGACGCAGTTTTCGAGTTGTGTTCGCAACTTATCATGATCTAGATTTTGACCAATCAGCACCAACTGATTTTTCTTCTCACCTTTCCATTCATCATCATCTAGACTAAAGCGCTTGCCGCAAAGATGGAAAATGTGACGTTTGGGACTTTCATCAAACCACATAATCCCCTTTGCACGAAAGACACTCTCAGGTAGCTGGTTATCTAAGAAATATTGAAACTTCCTGATTACGAAAGGTTTGTCACTCTGGAAAGACAATGAGGTGAAACCATCATTTTCTAAATGGTCTGAATGATGGTGGTCATGGTCATGTTCGTGGTGATGTTCGTGGTGATGTTCGTGGTCATGGTCATGGTCGTGGTCGTGGTCATGATCATGTTCGTCCTTAGCGTCAAAATACTTGTCAGTCTCAAACAGACCAACGCTCAGAATTAAGGGTAGTGGAACTTGCGATCGCGTCGTGCGAATAATTCTTGCTCCTTCCTTAACTTCCCGAATTTTTGCTTCCAACGCCTCTAATTCTGTCTGAGAAACTAGGTCTGTCTTATTCAGCAGAATCACATCACCATAGGCAATTTGACTGTGAGCCGCCTCAGAATTGAATAAATCTAGGCTGTAATTTGCTGCGTCTACTACCGTAATAATTGAATCTAGACGAGTCATATCCCGTAACTCAGTACCCAGAAATGAGAGAGCTACTGGTAGTGGATCTGCCAATCCTGTTGTTTCCACAACCAGATAATCTATCTTTTCTTGGCGTTCTAAAACTTTGTAAACGGCATCTACCAGATCATTATTGATCGTGCAGCAGATACAACCGTTGTTCAGCTCCACCATGTCTTCGCCTGTGGAGACAATTAACTCGTTATCGATGCCAATTTCGCCAAATTCATTGACCAAAACAGCAGTTTTTAGACCCTGCTGATTGGTCAGGATATGATTGAGTAAAGTTGTCTTACCGCTACCGAGGAATCCAGTAATAATTGTTACAGGTAGTCCTTTTTTCGGTGCATCCATTGCTTGAGATTCAGAAGTAACTGCTGATTGCATAGCGCTGCTGTTAAAAAGTCAAAACTAGAAATGTAGCGCAGAGGGCACACAAAACACTAGCATAGGGATGTTGGTATTTCATCCGAGATGCTCTCCCCTATTATTACCGATATCTTCGCCATAAAGCCCATACCTTCCTTTGGTATAGAATCCCATACATTATAGGCGTGAGAGATGTCAAGAATCTTTAATTTCAGTACATTTTGGTCATGACCCTAACCGTTTACAATACCCTTACCCGTCGTCAAGAACCCTTTGAAACTATCGAACCAGAATTGGTTAAGATGTATTGCTGCGGTGTGACAGTGTATGACTACTGCCATCTGGGTCACGCTCGTTCCTACATTGTCTGGGATACGATACGTCGTTATCTCCAATGGCGCGGCTATCATGTGCTATACATTCAGAATTTTACTGACATTGACGACAAGATTCTCAACCGTGCCAAGGAACAAGGTACGACGATGGAAGCAGTGGCAAATCGCTTTATCGATGCCTATTTTGAAGATATCCGTCGTTTAAATGTCATGGACGCTGATGAGTATCCCCGCGTTACTGAAAATATTCCTGCTATTGAGGGACTGATTAAAGCCTTAGAATCAAAAAGCTACGCCTACGCTGTTGGCAGTGATGTCTACTATAGGGTAGAACGATTTCCCGCCTATGGCAAGCTCTCTGGACGAGAACTGGAACAAATGCGTTCAGGTGCTAGTGGCAGAGTAAATCCTGAAGATCCAGAAGAGAAGAAAAAAGAACATCCCTTTGACTTTGCTTTGTGGAAAGCTGCAAAACCAGGAGAACCTGCTTGGGACTCACCTTGGGGTAAAGGTCGTCCGGGCTGGCATATTGAATGTTCAGCAATGATTCAGTCAATACTGGGTGAAACCATTGATATTCATTGTGGAGGCGGAGATTTGATCTTTCCTCACCACGAGAATGAAATCGCCCAGTCGGAAGCTGTCATGAACAAACCTCTGGCACGTTACTGGATGCATAACGGGATGGTAATGATTGATGGGAAGAAAATGTCCAAGTCTTTGGGCAACTTCATCACCATTCGGGAGTTGTTAGATGGTCAACAAACACATTCCTCAGACTCAACGGCGGGAACTCCCGCAAGTCAGCGTCCTCCAGTTGACCCAATGGCGGTGCGGTACTTTGTGCTGCAAGCTCATTATCGCAAACCGCTTGATTTTACAGACGATGCGATCGCCACTGCTGAACAAAGCTGGAAAACCCTGAAAGAAGGTTTGCTATTCGGCTACAAGTACGGTGAACAAATCGGTTTTACAACCCCACCGCAAACGGGAGAAGGGCTAGATCAAGAAATCATTCAACGGTTTGCAGAATCGGGAGATGATGACTTTAACTTTTCTGTAAGTTTAGCAGTGCTGTTTGAGCTAGCCAAAAATTTACAGCGCGAAGGTCATATCCTGGTGCATGAAGGGAAAACACAGACACCATCCTCACAACTACAAACCCAGTGGCACACGCTAGCCACCTTAGCTCAAGTTCTCGGATTAGAAGTCAACAAGGAAGAAATGGAACCTAACGATAGTACCGATTTAAGTGATGCGGAAATACAGGTGTTAATTCAGCATAGACAACAAGCGCGTTACGCGAAAAATTTTGCTGAAGCTGATCGGATTCGCGATGAATTGGAACTCGCCGGTATTACCTTAATCGATGGCCGCGATGGCACTCGATGGCATCGTAACTGAACAATTCAAAATTCTCGGAATTGCTTTGAAGGAGGGTGACAACTCCACACACCTCCCTATGGGTAGGTGTGGGCTCTAAGAAATTAGCTATTCCGCGCCCTCGCCTCCCACGCTCATTCTGTACTCAGTTGGGAGTGGTAGTTGAGAGGCGCGGTGGTGAGGAATTGACCGTCAACCGATAGTAATCGCACCTTTTCTAAGGGCAGAGGGTCTTCCGGACGAACCACCATGTTTTTTGTTTGAACTATTAATTAAGTTCTACCCTTAAATCTTTTTTTGTCCAAAGTCCAATAGGTGAAACTAGAGGCGGTAATAGAAAAAATAAACAAAGTAACTAAAAAGCCATGAGACAACCAATGGAAAATTTAACCACATTTGATGAATTTGTAGATTTTCTACAAACACAACCTGAAAGTATTCGCTACGAATTATACGATGGAGAAATTGTACAAATGCCTCAACCAAAAGGAAAACATGAGGAAATTATAGGATTTTTGGTAAAAAATCTAATGGGTGAATGTTTGAGACTTAAGCTTAATTATTTTGTACCGAACAAAGGACTAGTACGATCTGAAAACAAACAATCTGGATACTATCCGGATGTACTTTTATTAAATTTTGCTAATTTAGTAAACGAACCGCGTTGGAAAGATGAATCAATAGTCAGTAAACCTGAGTCGATAGTGTTGGTTATTGAAGTAGTTAGTACCAATTGGAGAGATGATTATCTTAAAAAGCTTGCTGATTATGATGAAATGGGAATACAAGAATACTGGATTGTAGATTATTACCCTTATGGTACTGAATTGATGGTAGGTGAAGGTAAACTACAAACCATTAGTATTTATACTCGAAATGATCAAGGTAATTATCAAAATAAACAATTTAGAGGAAATGACTGTATAGAATCATTAGTATTTCCAGAATTGAATCTAACTGTACGAGAAATTTTTACAGCACAAATGAACTTTTGAACATAGAAAATTTGAAAGTAACTTTCAAGGTAAAGCCTACATCACTCGCTGAATGCTATTTTTATTGAGAATCAGGCAATCTAATTGAGAATTAAACCCCTATCCAACAAAATCGTATCGCTCCCCAATACTGCTCGGTTAAGGAAAATAGAGAGTAAAAACAGAGAAGATATGTAGGCTGTATTAGCAGCAAAGCGTAACACACCTTGGATTGTTGATGGTGCGTTAGCGGAGCGTAACGCACGCTACATTGACTTTATATTTGTTTACATACATTGATTTCTCTTGCCGACTTACTTACTGATTGCGACTCAGTTGATTTCCGAAGACCGCTTGTTGGGGCTTTTGGGAGAAATCAACGAATTAATTAAGATCATGGCTACAATCATCGTTAAAACAAAACAAAATCATCAAAAATGATTTTTTGAATTTTGAATTGAATTATGTTGTCTGAACTCACAAAGGCGATCTCTAGCATCGATATTTCTGTAGATTGGCTCGGCATCAGAGTAGTTAAGGAAACATCCTCTACTCGTAACGTCCGTGACGGCTTACCCCAAAGTAATGGCAAATCCTCCACGGCTGGAGCTATGCTTGAAGTCTTGGTAGATGGCTGTACAGGCTATGCAGCTAGTAATTCCCTGCAACTACAGTCCCTACAAATTGCTGCTCAATCAGCGTATAAACAAGCACTTAGCGCTAGGAAGTGGCGGATATATCCTTTTCAAGCGGCTAGAGAGCGTCCCAAAGTGGTCGGTCAATATACTTCCCCGTATCTTGAACCTTTTGATGCTCTTAGTCCAAGGGACATAAATGATTTACTTGTCCGCATCTGCCATACCATGAACGTCTCTGACCAGATTGTACAAACCTTAGCCAGTGCCAATACCACTGAGAGGGAAACTTGGTTTGTGAGTAGCAACGGCTCAGAAGTGTATCAAAGGTTTATGTTTTTCGATAGCCATTACGGTGCTACTGCCCAAGACGGAGCGATCGTTCAGCAGCGCAGTGACAACGGCTTGCATGCCAACTGTTACCAAGGTGGACTGGAACTTTTCACAGAGGCAAATTTATTGCAGCGAGTGCAGCAAATTGGTGAACAGGCAATGGAACTGTTGACAGCAGCCGAATGCCCAACCACTCGGACAAATCTGGTTCTAGCACCAGATCAAATGATGCTGCAAATTCATGAAAGTGTGGGGCATCCTCTAGAAATTGATCGAATTTTAGGAGATGAACGTAACTACGCTGGGGGTAGCTTTGTTAAAAAAAGCGATTTTGGCAATTTGATCTATGGTTCGCCACTCATGAACATTACCTTTGACCCCACAGTGCCTGGTGAATTAGCAAGCTACGGCTTTGATGATATTGGGGAAGTGGCAAATCGAGAGTATTTAATCAAAGAAGGTATACTCCAGCGGGGTTTAGGTAGTCTAGAAAGTCAAGCAAGAGCTAGCGTTCCGGGAGTTGCTTGTGCTCGTGCTTGTTCTTGGAACCGACCAGCGATAGATCGCATGGCAAACTTGAATTTAGAGCCAGGGAAAGCCGCCTTTGATGAAATTATCACTGGTATAGAACACGGTATTTACATGGAATCTAACCGCTCATGGTCAATTGACGATCAGCGCTATAAATTTCAGTTTGGTTGCGAGTACGCTAAATTGATTGAAAACGGTAAGCTGACTAAAACCCTGCGCAATCCCAACTATCGAGCCACGACTCCAGAGTTTTGGGGCAGCTTAATCAATGTAGGAAACTCTTCTACTTGGAAAATGTACGGTACTCCTTTCTGTGGTAAAGGAGAACCAAACCAGGCAATTTGGGTAGGACATGGTTCACCAGTTTGTGTCTTTGCTAACATGGAAATCTTTGGTGGCGGAGCTTGAAGAGGAGTGAGGAGTTATGAATTATGAATTATGAATTATGAATTTTTAACTCCTACTAACTCCTCATTCCTCATTCCTAACTCCTAACTCCCTTTTTACTGCACGATGCTGATGAACAAAAAAGAATTAAAGACCCTTGAAGTTAGCTTTAACCAACTGATTAAAAATCTGTTGGATAAGAAACAAGAAAGTGAACAATTCACTATGAAACTGAGCAGTGAGCGTAGTCAATTTACTCGTTTCAACCATGCCAAGGTGCGACAAACAGGTTCTGTTGCGGATGGTTGGCTCGAACTAACTTTGATGCAAAATGAGCGCAGTAGTTTTCGGCAGTTTCCCTTTACTGGAAATTGGGAAATGGATTGGTCTGTGACATATAGAGCTTTGCAGGAGATCCGTGAAGAACTGCCTCAGTTACCAGTCGATCCGTATCTAGTTTTACCATCAGGAAAAAATACTAGCCGGGAAGTACATTCTGGAAATTTATTGGCAGCGGAAGCAGTTGTGCCTACAGTACTGGAACTGGTTACAGAATTAGATTTTACTGGCTTATATGCTGGGGGTATTGTCATTAAAGGGTATGGTGATTCCAGTGGGCAAAAACACTGGTTTGCCACTGATTCTTTTACATTAGACTACTCTTTATTTACGACTGAAGGACAAGCCGTTAAAGGTATTTCTGCAGGCAGTTATTGGAATCATGAAGCTTATAAAGCCCAAATCAATGATGCCAAAAAACAACTAGAATTATTTTCCCGTCCCGCTAAGAAATTACTAAGAGGACAATACAAAACTTATTTTGCCCCAGCAGCATTTGCTGATTTATTGGCTATGCTTTCTTGGGGAGGTGTGAGTGAAGCTGATTTACAACAAGGAGGCAGCGCTTTAGCCTCTTTGTGGCGCAAAGAAAAGCAGTTGTCTCCTGCATTTAGTTTGAAAGAAAACTTTCAGCGGGGGTTGACGCCGCGATTTAATGAATGGGGAGAAATGGCAGCACCGGAATTGCCTTTAATTGAAAACGGTGTTCTGGTAAATAGTTTGGTGAATTCTCGCACAGCTAAAGAATATCAAAAAACCAGTAATGGTGCTGATGGTCAGGAGTCCTTACGTACACCAGAAGTGAGTCCAGGAAATTTAGAATTTGAGCAGATTCTATCTAGTTTGGATACAGGGTTGTATGTATCAAATCTACATTACTTAAATTGGAGCGATCGCCCCACTGGTCGAATCACAGGTATGACCCGTTATGCCTGTTTTTGGGTAGAAGGTGGCGAAATCGTTGCCCCTATAGAAAATTTGCGTTTTGATGACAGTTTATATCGCTTCTGGGGAGAAAACTTGGTAGATTTGACCAATTTTCAAGAATTCATCCCGGAAGTTGGAACATACAGAGAACGCCAACTCGGAGGCAGTATGGTTCCAGGGATGTTGGTAGAAGGTTTTACTTATACGTTGTAGTTCAGGAAACCGAGAGATAATTGCTCATATTGATCTGGAGGTGATCGAAAGATGGCTACCCTTGATGAATACCGAGGACACATCCAAAACCTGTTAACAGAACAAGCAAAGCTCGTTTGGGATCAATGCATCCAAGCCCAGACTATTTTTGATACTGAACGCGACCATTACCAATTGGTCTACGTTGGTTGGCGTGAGTCGAAGCGATTGTATGGCACTGTCCTTCACCTCGACATCATTGATGGCAAAATTTGGATTCAGCAGGATGGTACTGAAGTTGGCATTGCAAACCAATTGGTGAAACTCGGTGTCCCTAGACAGGACATTGTTTTGGGGCTTGACCCGCCAAAGATGCGTCAGTACACGGAATTTGCTACAGGGTAACAATGTTGCTCCCATAGAAAATTTGCGTTTTAGTGAAATTCCCCATTTGTTCTGAATATTAAAGCGTTCACATCCTTGGAAACCTACAGCAAACGGGAGCATCCACTTTTGGCGGATAGACTTTTTTAGATGAACCATATAGTAGGATTTTTGGAGTACAAGAATTATGTTTCTTCCAAAAGTGGATGCTCCCCAGCAAACATAAACTTTTTCACCTTCTTCAATTTGAAAAAATTTCCCAAAGTTTGTCTGGCACATTACCTCCTTCAATCAGAACACCGATTTCACGAACACGCTTAGCTTTGTTGGAAGGATCGCCGGACAAAAAATTGTAGCTACTAATAATTGCCATGTTATCCACAACAATAACTTTAGAATGTAAGCCCTCTTTGTACTTCAACTCACCTTTGATACTTTCAACTTGCTGTCTAAAATCTGTTTCTTCGTTACCCAACCTTTCCGAATCACCGTACAGCACGATTGGGGTGATGGGTTCTAGCTGTTCTAAACGTTTTTGCAGAGGCTCTATTAACCGGAAACGAGCGACTTCTGAACATCTACTACATCTAGAGGCTGTTCTTCACTAGAGGAAGTTTCATGCGCAAGAGACAGATACGTAACATATCATTATCAAGACAGTCGCTACGCACTCAGTACTCTCTCCAGCGACTGACTCCTCCTAAACTTTTGAATTTGGAATTGCTGGTCGCTACAAGCAGTGATGATGGGAAATGAGCGATCACATTGTAGAATTAAACTCGGATGAGTAAGGTATTTGAAGCAAATGCATGGCTAGAGATGCCTTTCATAAGGCTGTAAAAGTGGCACTGCAAAAAGAAGGGTGGGTAATTACGGCTGATCCGCTACAAGTTAAGTTTGGAAAACTCGACTTGTATATCGATCTCGGCGCAGAGCGAGTTATCGGAGCAGAGCAAAATGGGAAGAAAATAGCTATCGAAATTAAGAGTTTTCTGGGACAGTCCGCCGTTACTGAATTTCATGGAGCCGTTGGACAATTTATTGGCTACAGAGATGTACTGAGGGTTGTCGATCCTGAACGATCTCTTTACCTAGCAGTGCCACGAATTGTCTATGAAAACTTCTTCCAAATACAGGATTTTGCTCAGTTGGTTGTTCAGACTAATAGAATTAACCTTGTTGTATATGACCCAGTACTGGAGACAATTGTGCAATGGCTAAGCTAGAAGTGTATCGTCAGGCAGTACAACAAATCTTAAGTAAATACGGTAGTTACAAACCCATTAACCTTCAGATCGAGGTACAGACTATCTTTGACACTGAACGCAATCACTACCAACTTGTGAACGTAGGCTGGGACAATGATAGAAGAGTACATAGTTGCTCAATTCATATCGACATTAAGCCAGATGGGAAGGTATGGATACAACTTAATAATACCGAAGCTATGCTGGCGGATGAGTTGATAGAGTTGGGGGTAAGTCGGGAGGATATTGTCTTGGGGTTTCACAGTGCCTATATGCGGCAGTTTACCGATTTTGCGCTTGGTTAATTGCTGAACTCATTGGTGACAAGTTAAAGAAAAAGGTAAATTTGACGAAACTCCGGGCTAAAGCCACGGAGATTCTTTTCGGTTACTAGTTATACTCAACTAGACCTACGGCGGACAAAACGCCGTCTACCCTGTCTACATCGGTCTAAGCCGAAGTTTCAGGCTACTTGAACACTTACCAACACACTTTACAGTTTCCATTTCTGGGTAGTTCCGTTGACTACCGCCTTGAAGTTACTTAACGGGCGTGTACTTTTGTATTGCACTTTCAACAGGACAATTGCTGTTTCAAGTTGTTTACCCTGTACGCATAGTCAAAGTGTTAGGTCATTTAACCTTGAAGATTTTACTTACAGAAGGCGGCTAAAAAGCTTGCCCTGAGCGATGTCGAAGGGCGCTTCTCTGTAAAACCCTATATCTTCAGTTTTCATGGTGACGCTCGAGTACTCGCTAACGCTTCGCTATCAGATATTATTGTTGTATCACATCCAGGGATACAATGACAATGGTGAAACCAAATATATTTATCAGTTTTCGAGTCACGACAGAAGAAAGGCTGATACTGCAAAACTATTGTGAACAGACTGGTAGAGGGAAAAGTGATGTACTAAGAGAATTTGTACGCAGTTTAGAAAAGAAAATGTCACGGAGTCCTAAAGGACTACGCTCGCGCTTTCATCCTCTGCCTAAAGTACGGAGTACACGGCTACGCCGTTGCTCCTCAGAGGTTTTCAGCATCTTCCTTATAATTCTCAACTGTTTACCGGGGTAATCAACGTAAAATCTTTAGAGGGTGTTTGAAAAGTTTTGAGGAGTCAAATTTTATGCTAATCGCCTCACCATGATCCGGATCATAGCAAGGTAAATAAATGTCTCCGATGTTTCCGGCAAGAGTTCATAATCTCTAACCAATCGGCGACACCCCATAACCTTTCTCGTAAGTGCGCTCCACCACAAGGGCGCTTTTTGAGCAAGACAAACCCCTTAGTTTGCAAGGCGTCGCATCAC
>Ga0209611_10009121_pt1 | contig 15154 bp, 10 predicted proteins | sample S1TSphgellanicum_3_FD_187693 | JGI IMG/M metagenome (GOLD analysis project Ga0209611, IMG submission 187693) | Host-associated microbial communities from peat moss isolated from Minnesota, USA - S1T2_Fc - Sphagnum magellanicum MG (SPAdes) (version 2) | ecosystem: Host-associated > Plants > Peat... | reverse complement strand
GAGAAGATGATGACAATGGAGAACTGAGAAAGAGTGAAGATCAAAATCCATTAGATTCCCCGCTTTGGATGGTGTGAATTTAGCTCAGGCAAACTCTCCTTTCTCATCACCATCATCATCATCATCGTAATCCCTGAAGACCTTCACAGGCTCCTTCTTCTGTTCCTTGTTGTTCTCGATTGTGTGTTTCTTTTTCCTCGATTGCTCGGAGCTGCTTTTTACAACATGTGCTCACTTACACATCCAATTCCCTCTTCACAAGGCTCTTTACAGTTTCTAGTTTTGCATCCGATTCCTTCCACGCCTTGATCTTTGGACTCACCGTCTCCGATCCCACACCCAATCTCTCTTTCTCTCTCTCTCTCTCTCTCAAATCTCTCTCTCCTGCGCTCGCTGCCTGGTTCTTTCGTTCGTTCGTTCGTTCGTTCTCTCCCTACATGAAGACTGAAATGGAACTGATATAACTTTCGTTCGTTCGTTCGTTCTCTGTCTTAAGGGATTTTTATAGGCCCCTAGGTAATAATAATAATAATCATAGGTCTTTTTTTTTTTATATGATGATTTTTGAAAGATGAAATTTTTGGCTTGTGTTGAAACTTCAGATTAGTTATATAGTTCTAATATCTTGAAGGATTTTGGTTTCTTTTAGAGCATTTTTTGAAGATTATATTTTTGCATGGTGAAATATTTGAGTTTCCATAATTCTCCTTTTGCCTTTAGATGCTTACTTTTTAATGTAAAAATGGCAAGGCCACCACCGTGTGGCACACCCCTTGTTATTTCGGGTTTCTATAGTCTTCTTGACTACCATCTTTTTGGGCCAAAATTGTTTGCAACTTTTCAACCTTTGCTGTTCATGTTTGACTGCTTTGTATTATAATAGCACACGTTTTCTGAGCTTTTCTCAGCTTTTTAAGTCAAAATTTCCTGCGTGTATGTGGGTGGAGAGCACCTTACATCAACAAATACGTAAGCATTTCTCACCCTAGTTTCAAACTCAAAAGTTTGCCCTAAATTTTCATTTTGGAGGATTTCATGTACATTCCAAAATGAAGATGACAATGCTCTTGGAGTGCAAACACTCAACAAGAGTCACCAATTAAATGCAACACAATTTGTAATGCACCTTAACAATTAGGATTATGGACCCCAATGACTTGACCCATTAAATACGACACAATTTGTAACACACCTTAACAATTAGGATTGTGGACCTTAATGACTTGACCCATTAAATACGACATCATTTGTAATGCACTTTAACATTTAGGATTGTGGACCTCAATGACTTGACCCACTAAACTAAGAAATTAATTTTAGAAAATTGAATTAGAACCTAAACTGGGGATGTACTCCTTTGTGTGTTCTCTAGATACATAAGTACAATTTCATTGAAAATTTATAAAATCATCTTTCATTTTAATTGAGTTATTGCATTTGATTGATTGTACATTATTAATGTTACATAACTTTTATTTTGATTGTGTGCACTAGTCAAGCGAACTAATGCTGCATAGTTTATTTCTTGTTTTGGTTATGTGTAGTAGAGATGAAATCAAACCTAGTCTTAAACATATCAACTTTAAATTCTTTATGAAAATGATTGGAACTGAAAGTTTTAGAAATCTAAAGAATTAATCCCCAAATTAAACCATGAATTTCATTATAAAAAAATTTAAATCAAGACCAAAAAAACATTGGCTTTTACCACCGTATCAATGTAGAATTCTTATTCAAAATTTGATAAAACTTCTAATTTTGATCCAATTTATTAAGGAAGATTGTTTGTTTGTTTGTTTTGTTTGTCAGATTGAAATCTCCCAAACCAAAATCCCTGACACACTCTCAATATCACTAGAAAGCCCTTGATGGATAAAAGTGCATTAAGGTGGTTTTGTTATGTTTAGACTTACAATGCAAGAGCTATTTAATATTGAACAAATGTGTCATTGAAATTTGAATAGAATCAAAAGAAATTTTGTAATAAAATTGGGGCACAATTTTGATATTGTCAAAAAATGTTCAATGAGTAGGAATTTATGGAGATAATTTCATTATTTTTAGACTTGAAGTGTAAAGAAGATTGAATATTAACTAATCTTCAGCATAATAAATTCAATATTGGTTTTTAATTGAAATTTAATGACTTAAGTTCACATTTGGGTCAATAGCACAAGCCACATTAGTTTAAATGATTTGATGAAACCTCTAGTTTCAGGTTTGTTTTGTTTGTCAAATTGAGATCGCCCAAACCACGACACTTGACCTTGCTCTTGGTATTATTGAAAATCTCTCAATGAGCAGGGTTGCATCCATGTTGTTCAAGTAAAAGTGCACCAAAGTGGTTCAAATAAGGGTGCACCAGGTTGGTTTGATAATGTTTAGACCAGTGTTGTGCGCGTAAGTGCCAATAGCTGTATATACGATGTGTAAATCTCATGTAATTGTAAATCATTTACACTTACATATCCAAAAATTTTACACTTACACTTTTGGTCTACATATCATTATTTTTTTACATTTACATGAGGCCAGTGAAAATATTTGTCAAATACATTTGCACAGCCTTGTGGAAATGTTTTGGGATGTGTAAGTGAATATATTAAGATTATTCATAAAGTCACCTTGTCTTTGAGCCTTCTTTCACCTTAAAACCCCTTTTTCAGTGTATCCATAAAATGATGAAATTTTATGAAATCTAGGTATGAAATGCTAAAACTTAGCATTTAATGCATAAGGTTATAGAGTAATTATAGTAGTTGTACAGGTTGGAGCAGTGAAAATATGTGTAGCAGCAGTGGAGGCGCTCAAGGAAAATGAAAGACAAGCTTAAACTTAGTTTATCATAAAAATTGATGGTTTTCTGAGTTCCCCCCCCCTCCCCTAATGTATTTTTTGAATCTCATCTTGTTTATGACCAAACTCAGTGTTCTGATGCTATATATTTTTAATTTTATAGATAACTTTATCATATCTTTATTACATACCTTTAATAATCATACCTTCTTTCATATCCATATTAATTAGTTGCGGATGCATGTTTTGATACTTTTTTTTTCTGCAATGGGTCATTGGATTGCCATATGACCAAAACATTATGAAATTCTCTCTTCCTTCGCAATAATTTACATTGTTTTACAATTACACTGTTTTACACAACCCTATAAAATCATATGAGTGTATTTGTTTTACACTTACATTGTTTTACATAGCTTAAAATAAATTTACATAGTTTTACACTTACATGAAATGTAAATTACAAGATTTACACTTACATGGAGTGTAAACCCCAAACCATTCACACACACGACACTGGTTTAGACCTATGGTACAAGAGTTATTCAATATTGAACAATTTTGTCAAAGAATTTTTTTTTCAATTAAAAGTAAAAAATTTAGAGAAATTGAGGCAAGCTCCTTGTATTGTTGGAAAAGTTTCAATGAGTGGGATTTCTCGGAGGTGATTTCATAATTTTTAGACCTAAGGTGGAGAAGACATTGAGTTTCAAGAGTCATTTCTGGCTTTCAAATATTTTTTCTTTAATTCTCATAATTGAGCTCTATCATCAGAGTCATTCATGTTCACACTTGCAGGAATAGCCATATTCACATTTGGACTAGCAACACAGGTCATTGGCACTGGAACATCTATAAGGAACGAAGTATGTTTGTTGCAGGGAGATCTCCCAAACTGTGGTGCCTCTCACCGTTCTCTTGGTATCATTGGAAAGCCCTCAATGAAGATGATTTTGTAATTTTTAGAACTCAGGTGCAAGAGATATTGAATTTTGAGCATTTTTTTTAGAATTGAAATCTTAACTAAGTCACAAAAACCTGGTTTTGGAAGGAGAAATTAAAAGTTCACACTTGAGCCAACCACACTAGCAATGATAATATGTGAGCTCATAGGGAACCATAATGCCCTGGCCCAAAATAAGTACACTAGTAATGGAGGGCTTTCCAAAGAGAAATTAGTGGGAGGGAAATTATAACCCAAATTGACTAAGAACCCATCAACAAGGATCATCACAATCACAAGTATATGCAATGCGCAATGATGTTTGGTCCAAGGGCTTTTTCTTTTTCTTTTTTTTGTTTTTTCCCCTCCACACCAAGCATTCCAAAAAAACAAAAAAAGACATATCATTAATTGACAACACTTTTGTAAACATTATTGTTCACTTTTTGGTGTATCCTTCTATATTTTGACTACCAACCTAATAATAATACCTGGGACAAAATGTGGTGTTTTTTTGGATTTTTTTTTGTAACTTGTTTTCAAGAATTTATGAACTTTTTTAATTGGGAATCTGCCACAATATGTTCCCCCACTAGGGTCTAATCCCACCATATATAAACTTCAAAAGAGGTTTTACAATTTCGGTTCAGAATGGTTCTAATTTAATTGCAGAAATTAGAATAACCCCCAAAATAGGCCTTTCAGATTGAAAAAACGGAGGTCGTTGCAGCAACAATAAAAGCAATTTCAAAAATGCGCAGCCGGGGAATCGAACCCCGGTCAGTACCGTGGGAGGGTACTATGATACCACTACACCAGCTGCGCTACTATCGACGACTGTGGGCCTAATTATATGTATTAACTATACAAATTAGACAAATAAAGGTCCTAAACCGCACAAGACGAATGTGATTTTGCAGTTCAAAATTTCTTTGCATTCCTAAATTAATGCCTGCAACGAGTTCAGATTTAAGAGTGATTTAGGGCTTAGTAATCCCTTACTTATAGTAGGAGTTTTATTTCTCACATCAGTTCTTTGTTTAATTTTGGACACGAAGATGATGGGTGCTGGAACTCTCATCTGAGCTAGGGAGTCAGGGCATGCCATGTGCAGTTTTCAAAAGGAACTGTGAAAGCAGGCATACTTGTATGCATCTTAGAGCTAAGTTTCATATAGATCTTCAATTGATTTACTGTGAACCTGCCTGGAGTGGAGCTTCATCAATCAGTGCATGTTCACAGAGTTTTAATGCACTTGCCAAAGATGGCAAAACGGCTTTATAAGTATTTATGCAGTCACCAAGCTAGGAAATGGGTCATGCTCCATTGCTTTTAACACCTATCTTTTTTCAATAAAGATTCAAAATTCTGAAGTATAGGGTAAGGAAGCCCATTGAGGCCAGACCTGAGAATCCAGGAAGAGCCTCAATCAGATTCCTTCCCCAACATAAAGAATGTTTTCAAACCTAGGAACCTTACAAACAGAGATTATTTTCACTGCAGATTTTGCAACTTCATTGTGTCTCAATTGTGGATTTTGTAGGTCTTAATTGAGCGGCTTTGCACCATGCAACGCCCTCAGGCCAGGGCGTTCCTGAAATACCAGGGGAGCCCTTGGCCTCCAGCCTCAGGGACCCATTCTTTCAGGAACACCCCAACCCTCAGGCGTTACCCAACACCAAAAGACCCAATTCTGAACGCGTAATGATCTCCAGACATGATAAGGGAGACCATGCCAATGTGAGTGAACTTGGAGATGATGCAAGTCTTTTTGCTCTTCAGATTTGTGACACCATGGATCCTATTTTAGAAGCAAACTTGCCAGAAGTACAAACCATTACACAAGCTACAAGAATTGACAGAGCAAGCAAAACATGAAGAGGCTTCATCACAATCACAATACATTTTGGTCATGAGCAAGCAAAAAGAGGAAGCATTCACCCTTGCAATGCGAACTTAGCACATCCCTTTCAAAATGCAACCACTCAGAGTAGGCAAGGCAGCCTAGGGTAAGGACAGGTGGTGTCTTTCTCTTTCTTGCATGGATTTGTTGAGGGGAAGGAAGAGAAGCTTATGAATCTCTGTGAAGACAGAGTGACTTGTAAGCAGAGGCTTCAAACCTCATTTGACTCTTCATAGGGTGCAAACAGCACAGACGAGTTGTGACCACCAAAGCCAAATGAGTTTGATAATGCCACTTTGATGTCCAGTCTCTGCTTCTGACTTCCCACAATTACATTCATGTCCTGCCACAGATCAGACAATTGAATGACATGGTTACAACAATGCAACTATTATTGAAAGCATTCTACCAGAAGGCACCTCCAGAAATCTCAGAGATTGTAAAACATTTAGACAGATTTTGAGAGCAGTTAAAACGAGACAATCTCAAAGCAAACATTTCTAACTGTCCAAATGCGTTCCCCAACTGAGCAATGCCTGCAATCAACAACTGCCATTTCTTACCAATTCACTTTCTGGACTTTCTATGTTGATATTTGGGTGAACCCAACCTGTTCTGATGGCCTGCATACACACACATGTTTCTTATTCAGTGGAAAATACTTTATTTGAACACTTGCTGCAGCTGAGAATAACAACCAAATGCTATTTACAATTCTAGAACCCACTATCACCTATCAAGAAGTTGATCAGAAATGCTCCCAACTAATCAAAAGGTCAGACAGCTTCCAGGAGAAGCAACATCCAGCATCTACACCTGGACTTCCATATACCATCTATCAATCACATTCAATTTGCATACCTGGATAGTTGCAATAGCTTCCACACCTCCAGAGGCTCCCAGCAAGTGACCAATCATGGACTTTGTGGAGTTAACTTTTAGCTGCACAAAAAGTACCAACAATCTTTTGTACTCAACGCACCATAACAATTTGCCTCAGCATGAACCCTATGTGCAATCTTGACCAGGCCCATGCTGAAATGTCAGTCCAGAGCTTGGATACATTCAAAACAACAGAAATTATCTCATGGCATGTTCTTGCAATTCAAATTTTGCTGACCAAATTGATTCCCACCTCAGTATTCTTTCCAAAAGAACGCATGAGAGCTTTGTACTCCTGCAAATCACCAGCTCGTGTTGAGGTTGCATGGGCATTCACGTAGTTTACATCTTGCCTACTTACTCCTGCCTGTGTCAAGGCCTTCTCTATACAAAGTACCACACCAGCCCCTGACAAAACAAAAATACACACAATTCACTGATTAAGTTAGCAAAGAAGACTGGAGAAGCCTGAAGCATCAATAAAGTTCCCAATCACACATCTAATTTATCAAAGCAGTATGAATCCTCAGCAACTGGAGCCTTGAAATGTCCTTGACATATTGCAGAATATAAACACAAGTAATGTTGTTGGAAAATAATTTCAGAAAACCCTTCTGAAATCCTGCTATCATGAGCAGAAGAATAAAATCAAGAGCTGTGCAGTTGACTAAGGAAAGGCTGAAGACCTCACATACCATCTGGGTGTGGCTCCGTCATGTGATAAGCATCACATGTGAAGCTTCCTCCAAGAAACTCTGCATAAATTTCTGCTCCTCTGCTCTGCAAATAAAAGGTACAGACTTCTGATCATTTGCATTTGTCATACACCTTACTGTAGATATATAGTCTCTTTGAGATAAAAGGACAAATTATTGAGAAGCACATTTGTGACTGAAAAGGACATCAGTGGGTCAGGTACACAAAAGAGAGACTGCCATATCTAATATCAAGACAGCTTCTTCATGGGATATGTGCCCACCTTTGCATGCTCTAGTTCCTCCAACAGGAGAACACCAGCTCCCTCTCCCAGTACAAACCCATCCCGCTCCTTCAAAACAAATGACACAATAATGAGTATACAAGCAACTAAGGATCTGTACACTTTTGTAACATCAGCTGATGAACATCCATTCCTGGACTCCACCACCTGGACATTGTGAACTTGGTTCCAGCCAATAGCAAGAAATTAAAGAAACCAACACAGAAAAATGCAGGACTATGAATTTGTGTTCATCATCACCAAGTCAATGAAGAATCAGTAGAGTTAAACGAAGCCTCTAACCAAATGCTTTTGGACTTCCAGCCAATACCAACCAATAAAAGACACCAACACAAAAAATGGGGACTATGAAGAACTGTGTCCCACCACGCCAATGGAGAATCAGTAGAGCTATGTATGAAAAGGTCTCAGATGACACACTATTGTTGAAAACCAGGTACCCGCCTGATGGAAGGTACAACGGTTCAGACAGAGTGAAGAGACAATGTTCATGTAGCATACCGTATCCCAAGGACGTGATGCCTTCATAGGATCCTCATTACGCTGGGATAGTGCTCTGCATGCCACAAATCCTCCTAACCCTGCATACATCCAAGCACAAATATGATGCTCACTCAGTGTAGCCAACCTGCAACATAGTACCAAACACATATCTATGAGATTGTAGAGAAATCTCCACAAAACTTTGAAGGTAACATGACAATGAGTGTGGTCAAAACCTCAGAGTTGCTCACACAGTACCAAAGACAACACTTACTCATCAAATTATCAACCTAGACTTGGAACAAGGGCTTGACAGACAAAAAATCTATGCAGGCCTGAGCATGCCTCACTGAATTCTTTAGCTATGCCTCTAGATAGGTGAGGTTAGTCTCAACTGCTTTAGATGCCCTGGTCTGAATCAATTAAATGCTATATTCACACCTGAACTTGCTATGGACCACAAAAATGGATGTCCAAGAAAAATTACCAATTGGGATGATTGCTGCATCAGACCCACCAGATAACATCACATCCTGCATGCACAACAGAAGGAAACCATACAAAGAATGATCAACTTTGACAACAAATAGGCAACAATATGATGTCACAGCCATATATACAATAACACATTCACTGTTGTGTCAGTTCAAGCAAAACCAAAATGAGCATGAGAAGAATAAGTGGCCCTAACCTTGTTAGTGCCACTCACAGAATATTAGACCATCACCATCATCATGGATGGCAGTGACTAGCTGCCATTAATCCCCACAAACTTCATCACCTCCTGATGGTGAATAAAATAATAATATACTCCAAATTTAAGGCAAACCCTTATTGAGAAATGTACATCCTGATTTTGTGTTGGATTTCCAGCAACAACAGGAAGACTCCGTCACAATGTTATCTAGCACACTTATCAAAAAAAATGCAGAGAAATTTCCACAAACAACAATTTGAAAGTAAAATGACAATCAGTGCAGTCATAACCTGATGAGAGTCACTCACAAAGTGTCAGACCATCACCTTCCTCACAAATAGCAGCAACTACCCTCTGACTTCATCACAAATAGCAGCTGCCATGACTACCCTCTGACTTCATCAGCTCCCAATGGAGGATGTAGATAAGGATATAATAATCCACCTAAAATTCTGGGCAAACCATTATACAAAATCTATGCCCTGAATTTCAGTCACATTTCCAGAAGCAATAAGAAGCCTTGGTTGTGATGTGAGCTCGCACTCAACAGACATAGCTCCAGTGTTCTTTACAGAACACAGCACTAGGTTCAATCCTATTTCTTAGTGGTATCAATAAACGTACAAGTATTGAGGACTATCATGCACAACAGCTTACCGCTTCACCCCTAATGATGTGGTTTGCAGCACTCAGGATACAAAAATTGCTTGTAGCACAAGCTGTGGAAATAGAATAGTTTGGTCCCATCCAACCCTGCAAGGTCCAATAAGTCACAGCTTCAACAACTGGCTGTAAAAGCTGCACAGCAGACAATCCAGCAAAGCAGCCAAACAATACTCTTTGAACATGAGTGAGCTGCAGGAAACAGAAAATGATGCAAGTTTGGCCTCACCAAATCCATTGCCAACATGGCTGAACCCATATTTGTTGTAGCAAATGGTACACAGAAGGGATTCATCTTCCGATACGAGACCCTCAGTGCCTCAACAGCATCATTGAAAACCTGCTCAAATACACAAGAGCTCATTATCTCTATCCACAATTAATTCAGACACTCTAATATGTCTTTTGGGTGGCCATATTGGCAAGTAAAACGGGATACTGCACCTTGAGCAGCAACAGGAATAAGAAAGACTGAAAGGCTTCAGACAAATTCACACCATACTTCTCAAATGATTAAAGTAGAATGAATGTGCTTGCACAACTACCAGCTGATTCAATGGGCCTCTCTCAGCTGAACTGAGTGAGTCACAAGGATCCAAACCAAGCAAGACATGAGACATACCTGCATTCCGCCCATTGCTGACCCAATGAGCACACCACACTTGGTTTTATCCAACTCCTTCATGACTTCTTCAGTAAGTCCACCATCAGTAAGAGCCTTCTTCCCTGCAGTAAGCAAGTACAGCATGAACTTGTCCATGCGCCTTGCAAACTTTGCTGCCACCCATCCATCTGTTGAAAATGACTTTATTTCACCTGCAATTCTCTGGAAGAAACAACCAGCATAATCTCTAAGGAACTCAATGCAATTCAATGCTTGACATTCTACTGTTAGGCAAAGCCTCCAGGAATTGGAGGCTCCAGGATTATGTACAGTTGTGGTTGCAATATTTAACATTTCGAAGCATGAATACAAATACACCAACTTTCTTATTTTTCTTCTTCACAATCTTATTGATCATGCCCAGACCTAATGTATCAAACCAATCTATTGCCTAGTCTAACCACAAAAGAATCTAAGTGGGCACACAACAGAAAGTGAACCATCAAGCAAAAACTTCCAGCATTCCAACAACTGAGACTTACAGTTGGAAAGTCCTTGCAATCGAATCCCTCAATCTCTGTGATGCCACTTTTTCCTTCCAAAAGGTTATCATAGAAAGTCTGTGGATCATGACCAAGACAAGAAACAATCCCCATGCCAGTTACAACCACCCTTCTTTGTTTGGTGGCAGTTGTCTTCTTCTCAGGTGTTCCTCTCACAGGTTGCACTGCAATTGCTGTGGCCTTTCCTGCAGATTACAGATATGTAAGTATTCTGATTCCTCAAGTACCTCAAAGAGGAAAATACTAATGGATATCAGAGTCCCACACAGAGCAGTTGTCATGATACACAACACAACTTGTGTATTTGGTGTCTGTGTGCATGAGTAGCCTGCCTCAACACCAAATTTTTAGCAACCTTTCTTCACAAATGCAATGTGACAATGCCACATGAACATGTTTCTATGTAAAGAACACAGAAGGCAGTTTTATTTTCATACCTGCTGCAGCTTTGCTGAGCCTCCTCCGTGCAGATCTCACAGGTTTTGATCCTAGACCCCCAAAGCCCTCTCCAAAAAGGAAACCATCTCCAAATAGGGGTGAGTGCTTTGAGCTGTTGTATTCTGGACAGCCTTCAAGGGAACAGAATGATCCTAGCTCTGAAAGGCCAGATTCACAGAAAGCAACTAAATTTTGTCCTGACAGAGCTCCTGCTTGTATTCCAACATTAGGAAACCAGCCTTCTGCAGCCAACTTCTTTGAACGTGCAATCCTTCTCCTCAGTCTCCTTCCAAGTGGTCCTGAGCTTACAGGATAATTCTCACTAGAAAGACCAGCTACAGTCTGGGATACACAAGCAGCAATCAACCATGTGCAAAGAGGTGATGCTGCTGCTGCAAATGCCATGATTGCTATCTTAGCACGCCACTCAAATCTCAAAGCAGGTAGCTGCACAAACAAAACATACTGCACAATCAATAATTGAACCTGAAGAAAAATGGGTGGTTGAAAACCCAAAAAACAGCAGCCCAGCAACAATGGACAGAGAGGAACCAATGTATAGCCTGCACCCAAAGTGCAAAGCCTATGAGATGGCAAGATGATGATTCTTGACACCAGAATTTCTCCAGTCTTGTATTTGCAGAGCATGTGTACTGTATGTAATAACAAAAGCAGACATCTGCAGACAGAATCTTCTTTTGCATGAATCATCCAAGATTCAGCATGCCTTCCATCCAGCAAGCAGGAAATCAATTCAAAAGAAGAAACCAATAGTCAGTTAGAAAAGTGTATAGTCAATCAGTATGAATCAGTTGGAAACAGAGCACAGTGAGCATATCATCTGGCAGGCAAGAATACAGAATTCCCCCTAGAGCTTTTAATATCTTGCAAATATGGAAAGTGTATGTAATCAACCACATTTGGAGGATAGACTATCTTCCAACACATAGAAATCAACCACAATCCCTTAGGCTTTCATTTCCCTGCAACAAGGAAGACAGAAAGAGAACAGAAGAGAAATCAATCAGGTTGCTCAAAATGATACTGGACAAAAGCAATTAGCAATCTCACACATTCCACAGCACATCAATCCACTTGACCTGGTCCAACAAACAAATCCACACTCTATTCCATCGATATAATCAATCCAAGGTCAACGAGTTTTTATCCTTCTCCTGTGTCAGGCACATTCGTCCACCTTGTTCTAGACACGCAAGAGTTCCCCTTGCCAATGACTGCACTAAACCTCAAGTCGAGAAAATATGAGACCAAAAAATCGGCAAAGAGGCTTCTCACCAAACCAGATTTCAAGTATTACAAACAAGGCACCTTACCTGCAGGAGGCATGAACTCGAACTCTCTCTCACACACACATTGCGTAACCTTACGTATTAAGACAGAAACTGAAAGCACGAAGGTTCAGTTATACCTTATCGACACAATAATAGAACACTTGAAAAAAAAACTCCTCCTCTTCCTGTTGATAAACTTACATCTCCAGAAAACAAAACAAAACAAAAATGTGCATGATACACACAACAGACTGAACCTGATCAAGTTTCTCTCAGCAACAGCAAAAGCATCCTAGAAATCAACGGATACAGTGCCTTTCTGACACACAGAGAGCGAGAGAGAGACAGAGAGAGAGTCTCACACTCCAGAAAGAAAACTTAGTTTTTCGCCTTCCTCTTCTGTCCTGTCCTCCCGCCGTTCGTCCTTTTGCAACCGCACTACTGACCTGATGACTAGACCTAAAGACGATAATAGACTCTCCACAATGCAGCACACATAAGCAAAGAATTTTTTCTGAGAAAAGGAGAAAGACAGAGTTCTGTTTACCGCGCTTCGTCGTAGCTCGTCTCCAGTGCTATTGCATGCAACAAATTGACGCGACCGGAGCTCGTCCCCTTCCGTGTCTCCGGAGCTCGCCAAGGTATCTCCGCCTGCCCGTGCGTGCGCACTTCTTCCTCTCCGTCGTCTCTCCGTCTTCCACACAGTCCTTAGCAAATGCACAAAGAGAGAGAGACACACACACACAGACACACAGAGGCGAACAGAAAGGGAACGCGGTTCAATTCCGGGAACATGCAATTACGGAACTCTGTTCCCTTAAGGGAACTCTAGCAGTTAAACAATTCGGGAACTCTGTTTTCTTTTTGGGAACTCCAGCAGTCATCTCTTCTTCCGACCCGATTTTCCCTGTTTTTTTCTCTTTTTTTTGCTTTTTTTTTTGGTTTTCGGTAAAATTAATTTTACTCCTTTTTTCCATTTTCTGAGGTGTCAAAAACTCAGCCTCACGAATTTTTTCCATCTTGTTAAAGTACCTACTAGGTACTTACCCACTAGGTACCTAAAAGCTCAGCCTCACCGGATTTTTTCCAACCTAGTAGGTACCTAAAGGTTCAGCCTCACGAAATTCTTTCACCCTGGCTGTGTTGTACACCTTAGGTGAGTGTATAAGGCCCGCCAACAGGCCTGTTCTTTGAATAAGGGCCCATGCAAGGCTGGAGCTGAGAGCTGGACCCAAGTTCCCAGAAGAGCCCGGAGTTCCTTACCCAGCATCAAAAGAATCAGTAGAATTTTGTGATCCATAAGGTCCTTAATTGGGCCAGGAATCACCTTATGTGATGTGTAAGGTCCTTCAAGCACACTGTGAGGTACCTTATGTGATCTGTAAGGTCCTTCATGCATGTTAGGACATGCCTTGTGTGATCAGTAAGGTCCTACAAGTAGGGTGCAAGGTAACTTCTATAAGGTCCTCTGAGCAGATTTCTTCTACTTCTTTAAGGTGTCCTTTTACAGAGGCAGGACCTACCAGAGGTCTGTTCCTTTGTTTGAGGACCTGGGAACGAGGGCACCAAGGGAAGACGCTGTTCCCTATAGCCCAAGTTCCATTGTGCCCAAAAACAAAGGAACAATGCCCTTCCCCTATACCTAAGGGGGAGGGAGCGTGGGGGGTACCCTAGATGTGGGACCTTACAAACAAGGTACCATCCACCATTAATTAAAGAATTTTAATATTAAGAAATAGCTTGAATGCAAATGTTTGACCGGAAAAGCAAGGTGAGTAAGCAGAGGCAACTGATTTGATACTTTATTTTTTTCAATTATTTTTTTGAATTATTTCATTATATTTCCTTCTTATGCAATTTTTTTGGTTTAATTGCACTTTTTTGTTCAATAAAGTAATATATATAAGTTATTAATTGTATTAAAAATAATGGAATCTGAAGTGTAATTAAAATTAAAAACTGATTAATAATAATAATAAGCATGGCCCATGGCCTTTGTGTATTTTACACATTTATTCACTTTTTTGAACAAAAGTGGGCTTCCAAAGTACGGGAAAATGCATGAAACGCATACATGATGCAAGTAGGTAGGTAGGTAGGTAGGTAGTAGGTACCAGCCCCTTTCTTTTTGTTCATTGGCGGCTTAGGAACGCGGTAATGAATAGCGGGGAACTGGGAACCTTTTTTGACTTTGTTTTTTAAACGTGCTACTACCCTTGCAAATTTCAGCCTACTGTTGTACTGTGACACACATCTCGATGGATGAATGGATGGATGGATGGATGGATGAATTATTATAGAAAACTTTCTGGAGGTGGGCCTTAACTTAATGTGGCCTTTTCAAAGTTCATTCCATGCTTTAGAAGTTTTTGAACACTAGGTTGTTATAGTTTTAAGTCTTAAAGCCCCCCATAGAAACAGGATGAATGTGGAACTTCATTGTAGGTAGTTGTTGTTCATTATGGGTACTTAATAGTGCTTGTTCAAGCATCACATTTGGACCCCTGCAGTAGTAAACCTAACAAGGATTATAATGCAACCACATAATATACTCAAATGGGACATGCTTTCCCTTCGCTATGAATTGTTCATCCACCTAATGAAATTATACTTTCATACTTGAAATATATAATTTTTGTCATGCATTACAATTATTAGGATGTTTTTTTACAATAACTAAAACATCAAAGATACCAAATTAACCCAATGGATCTTTAAGCTAACTAGGATGACTAGAATAAATAAACAACATCTGACAATATGGTTGAATGGTTAATTTTTAACTCGCTACCAATTGCAAGGTGGCTTAGGCATTAGACTCATCAATTGTGAAGCGACAAAAATTGGAGCAAGTAAAAAAGATGAATGAAACCTTAGCCTAATTTGCAAG
>Ga0209611_10009119_pt1 | contig 15155 bp, 10 predicted proteins | sample S1TSphgellanicum_3_FD_187693 | JGI IMG/M metagenome (GOLD analysis project Ga0209611, IMG submission 187693) | Host-associated microbial communities from peat moss isolated from Minnesota, USA - S1T2_Fc - Sphagnum magellanicum MG (SPAdes) (version 2) | ecosystem: Host-associated > Plants > Peat... | reverse complement strand
TTTTTATTTTTTTTTTTTTTTTTTTGCAATGGGCCATTTAGCTGGCTTATTTTCAAAAACATCATGAAATCTCCCCTACTCAAGTAAAAGTCACATTTTTTAATTGTTATATATTTACGTTGTTTTACATGTAGCCATGTAAAATTATATATATACATTGTTTTATTGGACCAAGTAAAATTATATAAATATATTTATTTTTGCACACATACACTGGTCGAGATTCCAAACTTAAACTCTCCAGCGTGCACATTACACAAAATAACTTTTAAAACATCAAGTAAAAATCTTCAAGCCTGCTACATAGACCTGCATGACCTTTCAAAATATGTTTCAAAGCTGAAAACCAACCTATGCAATCATTTTATGTGTATTTTAACAAGATCAAATAACAAAAATGTATACCTGCAATTTTTTTATGTGCAAAACTTGATACAGAAAGAAAAATGCCCCAACATGAAGGGGACCCCAGAAAAGGAATTTAAGCTACCTCAATAAACAACCCATCTGTTACTAAGCATCAACACAATATCAGACCTTTGTGTCCTTCCACTTGGTGATGACATCTTCAAAGAGGAAATTGCCATTCGTGTATATACTCCAAAGCCATACATATTTGTGGTTACATAAAAATAACTGTGTATAAATTTTGGCTATTGCCGATGAAAGAAGGGGGGGAAGGGTGGCAATTACTCATGAGAGAAGGGAGTGGGGTTGGTGAAAAGTTGATTAGCAATGGGAGTAGGAGCGGCTAAGTGAGAGTGATGAGGGAGGCGACGCCGGTACTTTTCCAAAAGAATCCCTAGCTTTTTTTTCTTAATTTCATGCCTGCAGATAGCCTGTCCAGAAAACAGGTAACCATTTGGCAATTTCTAGCCACAAAAAAAATGCTGCTAATTAGGTTATCAATATTTAAATGCTAATACAATTTATTTTTTAAATCTATTTTATTTTATTTTTTGGAAAAAACCCTATAATCAGTCTATGACCTTCAGATTATCTGACAGTTATTACTCAAAATTTTCTGATAATTAACGGTTCTGAAAATTATTTCTAAAAAGCAATAATTGACCAACACTGGTTAGTACATAGATGACATCCATGGTCACCTACCGGACATGAATATAATGAAAAAAGTGTTTTGTGTCCACACATCATCCATATGCATGGTGCACTGGTGCCCAATTGAATATTTCCTGCATCTCAAACTAAAGACTATTGGAGTTAGTTATTGGCTTTAACCTGGCCATGCATTTTGCAAGGAATTGGAGAACATGTGTGAAAACTTTGGAACATCACACCATTCAAGACTTTGACATACTAAAAGGATCAATCCATTGGGACTAATGAACCTTTCTTTCCCAGGCGGCCCAAGTGGGATCATCTGCAAGGGTATAAGACACATGACTTTTCAAAAGAAACTCAATTGTAAAAACGTCGTATTGGCCCAAGTGTGAAGTCAAATATCATCGACCTCACGTGTAAGTTTTGGGATGTGAACAAGCCAGCTAATAATGAAAAGGAAAATAGGATGGTCCATGTGAGATTTATCATGTATATCCTCATGTGATATGAAGAAGCATTGATTGATTGGGATGACAATGGGAGAATGATCAATAGGGTGGCCAATGGGAAATTTCACATGAGTTTCATGAAAAAGAAACAACATATCTTTGTGTGAAATGAAAAGGCAATGAACTCAATTGTCAATATGATAAAGAGACATTGATGGGTTCAAAAATTAAAGTTTTGATTTTTAGTCTCCAATATGAAAATCACATTAAATTCAATGACTTTTGTTACATTGTGAAATGATCACTAGGGACTTTGCTTTGCTGAGAGCTTTTCAATTATACCAAAAGTGTAGTAAGGGCCCCCCATGGTTTGGGAGGGTTAAGACATGATCACAAACAAAACAAACAAATATCTTAGTATATAGATGTCATGTTTTGGATATTAAAGAATCAAATGTGAAAATAGACATGAAAAACATTTAATTTGAAGCACGTTAATTTGACAAAACACTCATGGAAAGTATAGGAGAAAGATTACATGGTATGGTCAAGGTGTATGAGTGTCCAGCTTATGGGTATGAGCCACTTATTGGACATAGCTGATTGTACATGAGCAATGAGCTTAGGGGTTATTGGATGCATGAGAGGGTGAGTTATGAGGTTCATCCAACCAACAACTTGGAATGTGTAAAAGCAAATTAAGGAGGTATGAAAATGTCAGAACGCAACAATGTACATGATCTAAGGGTGTGCTGCCATGTTAGTGAGATGCTCCCTACAATCAATTATGGTTGAAACAGACTAAATTGGATGAAACCATTGTTACACATAACTAATGACAATGGTTGAGATGGTTGAATGCGTTGTTGAATAGGTTGACACTGAAAAACAAAGGGGGTGGGGGCAGAGGAGCAGACAATATAACCCACTTTGTACTGCCATTCCCCTACCTGTAGCTGCACCTAAAGTACAAAGGAAAATTTGGGTCCAAACTGTGTATACATTAATGCTGGAAAGCTATAAAGTGTGTACAGAACATAGCAATCTGAAGTGATACAACCTTTTCGATATTCTGTTCTGCTGAGGACACCATGCAGGATCAATGTCGAGTGAACAAGAAAACTTTTTCATATTATTTCCCTCCAGTACCTAACCACAGTAGTAAGCGAAGTACTAACCGTCCACATGCATCTATCTAGCTAGTCACCACCAAGTGCCTTGCATAGTTACTTACTTGCAAAGTAGTCATTTAATTACACCCGCCCCCTACTCACTTATGGTCATTGCCCAATTATATAGATAATCACCTAGGTAGAGAAAGGGGGAATTAGGAGGGTCTAAAGGATTGGTGGAACATTGGTAGCTCAGTTGTGATTCAACTCCACAACTGAGTCATAATGATTTTCCAATGAATGGTGCGCTGGTAAGTGCTGAGACAGATAAGCGCAACTAAGGCTGAAGTTGAAGGATGGAAACACTTTTCCTAAACCAACGTGTGGTCTCTTCCCTATGTGTAGAGTCAATAAATGGAAAATGGAAACCTTTGGTAGCACCCAAAAGGATGTTAACAATCTAGCTTGTATACCTTAAGATTTTTTTCATTTGTTTACTATGTGTTGCACACTAGAATTCAAATACGGAATTCATGATGTTAAATCCAACATTATACAATAGCAAGAAAATTAAGTAGAAAATAAGAGTGAGCTTGTGACATTTGCATCCAAACCTTGAAGTTGTCTTTCTCAAGAAATATCCTTTTGTCAAAGATCCATTGTGGGGTAAAGCCCAATGGTTTTTACAAGTTTCCCTTGATCTTTCTGCTGCAATGAACATGTGAGGGAGCCTCCATAGCACGAGGCATGCATCAAATAATCAATGATTTCATTTTAGAGCTACCCAGTGAGCCAACCTGGGAGTTTCCTGGGATAGATGAACACATGGAATAAAGGCCCCCCAAAACTTTAAAGATTTGCAAGTCGGCACACAAGATTTCTTGTATTGCAAGCTTTTCAAAGACATAATTACATGGAAGATGGTCTTCCTTCAAATCTCATGGCACGTTTGTGATCTGAACTTGGTGGATGTACCCATGTCAATGGTTAACTCACCGTGTGGTCTGACAGATGTAACATGTTAATTGTAAGACATGTTACGTACTAATGTCGAATCGTAATTAACACCCCATACATTTTACATTGAAATGGATGCACTACAAAGTTTATTGCACATATGCCATGAAGTCAAGCCCCACAATTGTAGAAAAAACTGTATTCTGTTATAACCAACAACAGTAAGTAACTTCATATCAACTCAGAGGAAAATGGGCAGAAAACATAGAAGGTTTGGGACCCTCAAGGAGTTAGTGGAATTTAGTCCACTTACAAAACATGAGGCAACTGTGAAAGAATTTATTTTTTTAAAGTACCTATCATGTGCTTATGGATATAGGGCATTACCAAAATGTGCAGCTGGACTCTACTGTGAGGGACCCCATCTTAGGCCCCATACTTTGGGAACACCCTCACCCTAGGGCCTTTTCCTTACACGTTAACAGACTTTATGACAAGTTCAAAAAAGCCACCGAATGTGTACGGGCTCAGCCCCTTAATTTAGAATGCCAAGTTCAAACCAGCAATAGAATAGGAAATGACCCATGAAGTTCCCAAAAATGAACTGGCAGTGTTCACCTTTCTGAATATTCCACAGTTTCTTCTCCCTTCTGGGCAAAGCCAACAAGACCATGAGAAATGATAGAACCATCTAACACATGGTTAGAGAACAGAAGGGAGAAAGCCAACAAGACCATGAGAAATGATAGAACCATCTAACACATGGTTAGAGAACATTACCTGAAACTTCTATAAGGTAAAAGCTGCGGGATTGGGGACATTCCCAAAATAAGGGCCTCAGAATGAGGTGATACGGTTAGATAACTTCTGCCAGCTAAACCCCTAAACCCCCCGTCTGTGGGCTTTACCCATCATATAGCACAAGTCTAAGGTTATTGTGAAACATATGTATACGAGGACGTGTAAGAGGGGTAGGGTTCTTACACTTACTCCTTAAGAGTGAAAGGGAAATTATGTAAGATCCCTTTCACTCTTAAGGAGTAAGGGCTTAAGATCCCTTCTCTTTCTTAAGAAGGATATTCATGGGTATAAGGTTGCATCCAAATGAATACACATAGGAAATTTCTCCTAGTGCATTACCCATTGCAACAAGCATTCAATCAAAAAAAGGACGACCCAAAGAATCCTAAAGGTCTCTAGTTGTCACCTATCTATGAATGATGATTGTTTGGTTTTGTTTGTGATGGTGAGATCTACCAAACCATTATGGCACCCTATTATGCTCTTGGTAATTGCGGAAAGCCCTCAATGAGTAGGTGCACCCAGGTGATTTTGTAATGTTTATACCTACGGTGTAAGCTTCATTGAATATTGAATAACTTTGTCAAAGCAAATTGAACAAAATCTAAAAATTTAGGGCAATTGGGGCAAGCTTGTAGTAATATTTAAAGGCCTGTGATTGCTTGGATTTCTTGGAGGTAATTTTTGTAAATTTCTAGACCTACGGTGGAGGAGATATTGAATTTCGAGCAACTATCATCACTTCAAATTGATGTAAATTTTTTAATACTTTTGTCACAATTGGGCTCTATCATCATCAGGTTCTATTCACACTTGGGAGTAGTTACATAATTCTAGTCACACTTGGCCAGCAGCACGGGTGACACTAAAAACACAATGATTTTCAAGATGAAGCCAAAACTTTACCCTACAATCCTATCTTGATATGAATTCTCTTCACTCTCAGCAGAGGGAAAACAAAAGGCACCAAAAATCAACCCTGCAGTTCGAGAGTCAACTAGGGATGACCCGCACATCTAGTGGGAAGTGTGTGTCGGAAACCTTTCAGTATAGACTTGTAACACGATGCTACTATTGACAGCAAGCAATGTTAGGGGCCGGGGGAGATGGGGGGGGAAGGAAATGAGAATTTGTCACACACATTTGCAGCAATAAAAAAAAGGAAGGTGGACTTAGGTTTTAATAAACCACTGCACTTCAAAAATGCTGACCACTTTTGTGAAGTCCGGTTCCAAAAGAGGCGCACATGTAGGAAAGAAAGATAGTCATAGATGCCAAAAGAAGAAGGGATTATTACCTCGGGAACTGTCAAGATGCTTGGGGCACAGTTGGCTCTGGACATTGTACATGATTTGATCGAGTCTTGGGAACTCACTCTAGTTTTGTTCCATCTTGTAACCACACAAAAACCGTCAATTTGTTTCGTATGTGGGTGGAGGTTGAGGGCACAAATTTATGTGTTGACATTCATCATATATAAGCTGGAGAACTAAAAAAATTAAATCTATTATTATATTTATTTATGCCTTATAGATAGACCTCACATGAAGGAAATTTTTTTAATGATTTTTAAATCAATTTTGGACTCCTCCATATAAGCGACTAATTCAAAAATGATCAAGTGTCATCTTATTTGTTTAGGCTAGGAAGAGACTGAACACACAATAGTCAAGTAGGTTGACATCGTTCATATAATCCAAAGATGTTCCAAGGGAAGATGTCAAATAAAATGAAAGTCTCATCCCTAAAATAGATGGACATTCTAGAAGGAGGTGAGTGGCAAAACCCAATCAGCTTTGTAACACAGTCTTGTGATGAATGTGGACTAGGCTGAAACAAAAGAGACAACTAATCATTCACTTTCTTCAGAAAGAGGTCATCATGGTTGAGTTGGAACTTAAATCTTCATCTTCTCATTTAGGTTGTAAAACATTGTGTTATATTTGTCCAATGGTGAAAAGGTTCAAAATGTTCAAGGGGCAAAGTTTTTTTTGGGATTTGATGAAGCATTTTCATAAGGTGGAGTTTTAAACATTGTATGTGATGAATTCCCATCACGTAGACTAGTTTTACTTTTATATGTGTGGATGGTCTTGATTGATATCGTTTTGGTACTCAGTTTTAAGCCTAGATTTAAATACTAGTACAAAGGACTGGAACATCCAAGTATAAGGTCACACATATTACCAAGGTTTACCTTGGTCAACTTGTAATGCCTTAAAAGTTGGAATGGCCCTTAAGACCCTAAGAGACAAGTATGAAGTAGCACCAATCATTGTCATTACATGTGTTTGTGCTTATTGGCGTTAGATGGCACCTTATTGCATTACCATACGTTATTTGGTAAGACTAAATTTCAATGTTGAAATAACATTCATTTTTTTTTTAAAAATTATTGATTACTTTATTTATAATATATTTTTAAAAAGCTATTGTAAGACTTATGTGTTTTAATAGTTGAGGCAATACCATGTTCATACCATGAACTAATTATTATTATTTTACAAAATCATAATCAAGATATCAAAGTGTTATTTTTGTTGTTCAAACTCAATATTTTTGGCAAGTCTTCACTTTGATGGTGAAGAACTAGTCATTTGAATTTGAGTTTTAAATAACTAATCTAAAACCTACCTAGGCAAGGTTTGGAATCAATTTAGAATCAAAACGACCTAGGACTCAAGTTTTGGAATCAATTGGTAACCCAACCCTTCAATTTTGGTATGAATTTTAAATGGCTTCAAAAATTGCAGTCTAATTCCAAGTTGTAATTGAAATTAGAACTAAGTTTAATTTTTTTTAAAAACTAATTCCGTGTCCATTATAGGGTTGAGGGCTCATCATTCACCATCACCAAGAAACTTTTATGTCCTTCTCCAAAGTTCATTCGCTCTTTTTGTTCTATGTTCTTCTTATTGTTTTCCATTGCTTTCATCAATCTTGCAACACATTGTTAATGTTCCTTGTGGTTCTTGATAAAAATTTTATTGATATTCATCTTTTTCTTGTTGATGTTGTTCTATTGTTCTATGGTGGGTTGTTATGTTCTATGCTCTCCCATCACCACTCTACAATCTCCTTTTCTTATGTTGTAAGTTCAAGTTTTTTTTTTCTTTTTGCTAATGTTTGTGTTTTTCCTTACTATTCATGGTGGTTTTTGACTCCTTGTTGATTTTGTTGGTTGTGGTGTTCATCATTTTCAATTGTTTTAATGGTCATAAAGTAGTGAAAAGTCTACAGTTCAATATTGCTTCTCATTTCACTCATCTTTAATCCTATGCTAAACTTAACCATTCATGCTCCAAATTTATAGAAGACCATATATGGATGAACCAAAAGGCCCAGTATGAAACAAAAACATGCCATAAATTGCCTTTAGCTAGGTGTGTTTTGTTTGCATTTAAACATGTTTATCACCTTCAAAAACACAAAATTATAAAAACTTCCTAAAAAACAAAAAAACATTATTGTTTAAGGAAGGCAATGTTGCATTTTCATGAAAAATGATCCATCAAATTTAAGGTCATTGGTAAATTTGGGTTTCTATATGCGTCATTGCACTAAGAAAATGTGAATGTGTTTTTTATTATTCAAACCTTCATCAAATGTTCTCAAATTTATTATGGGCTTTAATATACTTCATAAAAAGGGCCACATTTGTTTACATTTTTAAATGCACATGTATTGAATCCTTTTAACAAATGTTGTTGATTTTGATTCTAAACATCCTTAATGGTCAAAAAAGTTCAAAATTTGTTATCATGGTCAAAAACAAAATTATACATTTGACTATAATCAACCTTTTGAGTGCGAGCCAACATCACGTCTGAATCTTCCCATTACTTCCAGAAAGGCAACAGAAACTCAGGACGCCGATTGTGTATAATGGTTTGCCCAAGTTTTTGGGAAAATTATTATATGCTTATTTACACCCATTGTTGGGAACTAATGAACTCAGTGGGTAGTCATGGCAGCTCGTCACTGTCGTTTGTGATGAAGGTGATGGTCTGTCACTTTGTGAGCCACTCTCATGAGGTCATGACTGCACTCATTGTCGTGTTACCTTTAATTGTTGTTGTGGAGATTACTCTGTAACTTCATGGATCTTTTTTCTAGTGGCTTTAACGGATGTTATGCATCCAAGTAGTCACCAATGGTGTGCTTAAAGGATATGTTCAAGGTGCAGGAGGCCCCAACCACTACCCTATATATAGGCCTTTATGTCTTTTAGGCATAGATGCTTGCATATACAGGGACATGCTAAAATGAAATAATTTTTTTTTCCTTTAGAAGCTTGTTGCAGCTTGAATGAGGATATTGTTGACTTTTTTTTATTAGCAATGTCTCTTGAGTGCTAGCCAACGTCACGTCTAAGTCTTCCCATTGCTTCCGGAAAGGCAACAAAAACTCAGGACGCAGATTGTGTATAATGGTTTGCCGAAGTTTTTGGGAAAATTATTATGTGTTTATCTACACCCACTGTTGGGAGCTAACGAACTTAGTGGGTAGTCATGGCAGCTCGTCACTGCCGTTCGTGATGAAGGTGATGGTCTGTCACTTTGTGAGCGACTCTCATGAGGTTATGACTGCATTCATTGTTGTGTTACCTTTAAATGTTGTTGTGGAAATTACTCTACAACTTCATGGATCTTGACCATAATCAACCGCATGCAAAACAAATAGTTTTTTTATAATATGAATCATTTTTAGTTTCAATATTAATATCATTACACCAAAATGCATTTTAGTTCACTTTGGGTTTCATTAAATTTTGACTGGATGTGGACATTTTTATTATGGTGACATGAGTCAACCCGCCCTATTGAATGGGGACAAATTGTTATGGACAATGAATTAGTTCACTAATACTTAATGAAACAAAGTTATTTTCAAATGAAATACAAATTTACCAAGCCATTTCACTTGCTAGTTAATTAACTAAGCAACATGCAAATCAATTAAATCTAAATTATTTAATATTTAATGTAATATTTCATATTATTGATAATTTCATTATTTCAAGCCTATGAATTATTGACACATGTCACTACCTATATTAGGTTAAAAACCTAGCCTTGGTACATAATCCATTTAATCAACTTAAGTGAACATCTATTATAGGGAACTACATAGGAGAATATTTGATCAACTTACCATTGTTGAACATAAACACATAATTTGTGAGGTTTGATCCCTTGACCTTTAGGATAAAGGTAAACACCCTTACTATCAAACCACCACACTTGTTGTGATAACGTGTTACATTACATTTTATTTATCAAATACTTCATTTTAAACATTACATAAATTTTGAAAATTTTCATATCTTATTGAGATTTTGTTCAAATGAAATGATTAAAGTTAATTTTAAAAATTTTCAATAATATACATAATTACATTTATTTCTTTTTGAAAGTGTAAAATCATTTGAATAATTTTTTTTTGAATATCACTATTTAATAACATTTCAATGGCCATTTTTTTGGAAAAAAATGTTAAAAAAATGGATAACATTTTTGTTAATATAATAATACTACCTATGTTAGGCTACTTTCAACTATTCTAAGGCTATTTTCATTGTTCTCAGATATTTCACCCTACATTATTTACGTCTATTTATGGCTACTCTTAGTTTTTTTGCTATTTTTAGTTATTTCACCTTAGGTTACTTTCGGTTATTCAAAATTATTTTTGGTTATTTTATGTTACTTTTAACTATTTTAGGTTATTTCACCTCAGGCTATTTTCAACTATTGTAAGTTATTGTTGGTTATTGTAGATTATTTCACTTTAAGCTATTTACGGCTATTATAAGTTATTTTTGGCTATTCTAAATTATTTCATCTTAGGTTATTTTTGGTTATGTGAGGTTATTATTGGTTTTTTTTATATTGAAAGTTATTTCAACTTAGGTTATTATTGGTTTTTTTAAGCTACATTACCATAGGCTATTTATTGCTATTTTATTGGCTATTGGTGCCTATTTTATTAGTGGCTATGAATGGTTATTCTATTAATGGTTATTGGTCATTATTCTATTGTGGCTATTAATGGTTATTTTATTAATGGTTATTGATGGTTATTTTATTAATGGCGATTGATGGCTATTGGTGGTTATTTTAGGCTAAATTACCAAAGGTTATTAATGGTTATTAATGGTTATTTTAGGTTAAATTATCATAGGTTATTGGTGGTTATTAATGGCTATTGGTGGCTAAATTAACATAGGTTATTAGTGGCTATTGATGGTTATTTTATTAGTAGTTATTAGTGGTTATTTTATTAATGGCTATTCTATTGGGGGTTATTAGTGGTTATTCTATATAAGTTATTATTGGATATTCTAAGTTATATTATCATAAGTTATTGGTTATTCTAAATTATTTTTCATAGGTTATTATTGATTATTCTAGGTTATTTTACTTTAAGTCATTATATGTTATTTTAGAATATTTTAAATTGTTATATTTAGGATAAAATAAATTATAATAATATAATAAATGAAATGACCTTAAATAACCTGAAGTATAACTTGAAATAACATATATTAACTTAAAATAAAAACAACTTAATTAAAGTATAGCCTAAGGTTAGTTGAATAATTTGATTTTAAATAATTTCAAGGAAATTTTTTTATAATAAGCTAACCATGATACCTTAAAATAGAATAACGTATAATAGTTTAAGGTATAATAATTTATAATAACCTATAATAACTTATAATAATTTAAGGTAAAAGTTAAGATAATTAATATATGGTATACCATAAAATAGCATAGGGTATTTAAAACAATAACATGAAAATAAACTTATTTACAACAATAAATTATCATAGTGAATTATGTCAACTAGTAATGAAACATGATGTTTACATAATGATAATATAGTGAAATAACTTTAACCACGGTGAAATCATTAAAATGTAATGAACTGATTTCACTTTTAAAGTCCCATAGTGGTTTAAGCTACTGAACTACACCGCACTTTTGTACTAATGTATCCAATCCCAGAAATTACATTTAAAATACAATTTTGATATTTAATAGACTAATACATGTAGGACACATGTAAAATGCAATCCTTAGTAAAGACTTTAACCTTGGTCATCGTGGTTCCTTTTATTGTGTTTTTACCCATTTGAACTTCCATCAAGGCAACAATTGATGAATGAATTTTTTCAATTAGTTACTTTTTTTTTTTTGGTAATTAGTTACCAAGGTAGCAAGAATGTATAACTTATCTTGCTTACACCCAAAATGGGAAAGGACAACAAAAGTGGCAACTTGGCATCTTTTAATACTTGCATATGGTTAGGAAAGCTATTCTAGTGCAAAAACTTATTTCAACTTTGAAAAGCATATGCAAATATAAAAAAATGCCAAGTCTATTGCATGTGCTAATTTAAAAGTTGTTGTTTTCCAAAAACTATTGTTTGTTCCTATGGACAACAATAATCAATGGCACTAAAAGGTCATGCGTCAAATCCATAAGTTTAGGCAATAACACAAGTTGTTGCTACTACCTTGGGGCCTATGGTCCAACATTGTACGTCGAACCAAAGTTAGGGTTATTGGCTACTATGTTGCATGCACTTAATACCACTATATCACTTGTCACATGTAAATGCACAAATGAATTGTTTGACATTTGTTTCAAATGGAACCTAGGATTTTGATGTTAAATTATAATTTTTGCAACAACACATGCAAACATATGTGATACAAGTCTTGAAACCCTTCCTTTCATTTATGTTGTCCTTTGAACATTACAAAACTATCAATCTACCATGGTAATTTTACCATTCAAACAATAATTAAATTATTTTCAATAAATGTGGAAGTTTTGCAATTGTTGGCAATGCCAAAAGTTCTAGAAATTTGTTTAACATTACTAGATTTGATTGCCATCCATAAAGCTTGGTGGTGCAATGTGCCTAAGGCATTTTTTTCCCACTTGAATAGAGGAATTTCAAAATATTTTTATTTTTATTATTGAAATGAAAAACAAAATGTTCAAGAAATGTCAAAATAGTAAAGGTACTGCAATATTGGCAATGGGGTGCAACGTCCAAATACAAAAAGAATGTTTTGATTGATTGTTATGACTAATATGACCAAGAAGTTCTATAATTTTTTTCTTTCATTACATAGGAATGCACATTAAGATCAATACTTTTTTTTAAATCATAATTTTGATAACAAAAAATAGTCCTTAAATGCCATAAAACACAACTCAAGAACCATATCCAATTATGCAATTTTATTGAAAATGAATAAGAAGGAATAATACCATTTGTTATAATTGCTTCATATAAAGTTTTAGTATTGTAAAACACTAGAGTTCATGGAAATGATGTTAAGTTTTTTTTTTTTTGGTTGCAATAAAATTTGAATATTAATTTTTTAAATAGTAAGGTTGGGTCTAAATAAAAAACAATGAAGCAAAAACCATGTCAAATGGTCCAAAAAACTACAATCTTTTTTACATATATGTCAATGGGGTATCATTTTAATATCATGTTAATCATGGAATATTTTTTTTTTATGATTAATATGTTCATGTTATAAAATTTGAATTCAATCAATAAATGCTCCAACTTTGAATTTTGGTTTGAACAAAAGCCCTTCAAAATTGAGCAAGTGCTCCATCAAGTAGGAGTATTTTCACAAAGGGGCCCCTTAATTAAAACATGTATTATATTAATTTTCAACTTTACAAAAGTCAAATAATACAAACATGGAATTTATACCAAGGTCCAAGCAGAGTTGGGGTACCCCATTTGAAACATAAGGACTCTTTCCTTGGACACCCCAATTCACCTTTTTTCTTCATAAAACCTATGACCTATCTTATGTTTCCCTTTTTTTTCTTATATCAAATGAAATTAATTTGCTCCAAATTTTATATAGGCATCGAGAGTATTTATTGTTTCACTTCAATAAGAATAGTAAAATTTATTGAATGTGAGCCATGTGCTATCAATGGCCTAAAATTCTTAGAAATTTTACTTTTTGGAAACTTCATACATCACAATCTAGAGCACTTGGTTCTTGTCACACTTGAACATTTTATATACATTAGGAGCTAAAGTGTTTATGGTAAGAATCTTGGGAAAAATAAAATTTTTAAACGTTCATTATGAATCCTTGAACTATTTTTTTCCATGAAATAAAGTCCTAGAAAGTTTTTCAAAACTTGTTAGGAATCTTTAAACTTGTTCAAATTTGAAATATTATGCATAAAATAGTACTTTAATTAATAATGTATGTATCTATGAAAAAAACACATTTTTTATATGAATGTACCATTAAGTTTCAACGACATGTTCAAGTGAAGGAATCCACTATATATTTAATAAGACAATCCTTTTTGGTACCCCAATCATGCTTTGACCCATCATACAAATAGTGAGCCTTTCAATTATAAATATGACCTAGTGGCCATTAGGTTGTTAACCATAACAATTTGTTTTTGAAAAATTAACAAAATGCAACTTACATCACCCATGTGCAAATTAAGCCTTGTAAACACCAAGTGGTTAACAATGCAATTTACATAGACGAAGAAAATGATTGAATATTTCAAATACAAATTGAACCTTGAGATGTGGTGCCCACCAAGTTGTTAAAACACCAAAAAAGGACTTCACGAAAAATCTTCATACAAAATTCAAAAACAATAAACCTATCATAAATGCATAATCCACTATTTATATAAATAAAAAATTTAGAATTACCAATTGTAAACAAAAGTTAGTAATAGAAAATGAATGCATATGAAAACATATAACAATGTATTGTCAAAGTTATAACATAAAAAATGACTTGAAAAATGAAAAAATGGAAATAGATGAAATGATTTAAAGTGCATATCTAAAGGGGGTTAGTTATTGCAAACATTTTCATGTTGTCATTATTCACATATTGTAAAAACCAAAAATAACTTTGTGAAGAAGAATTTAAATGAAGCTTAGAATACTTGATCATAATGTCCTAGTGAATTTGAACCATTTTCACCAATGGCAATCCGATCACTTAGGTTGGTCACAAACAAACTGGCAAGTCCAACCATTGCACCTTATTCTTTGACAACATCTCCTTTAAAAGACTCAAGAAAAAAACCACTCCACATTGGATTCCAAAGCACCTTGCTAGGTTCATCGTGAATCAATAATGTTTGATCTTCCTTCCCATAAAGTAGCCCACGATAAGCATAATAGATTTGTTGCAAGTCCTTTATATAATAATAAGACTTGGGTGTAATTTCATTAAACATGTTGGAGCATTATTCACATCCCCAAATGAAAATGAGTTGATCCAAAAAAACATTTGGCATCAACATTGGAAAAACTTCCAACACATCCTCAAGTTTCATACAAAACCAAATTATGGCATAAAACTTTTTAAATGTTGTAGCAAGAAAATTCTTCACTCTAGCTTTAAGTTACATTTTGTTCTTATCAATATTTCTTCCAAACACTTGAACATTCCTTTGTAAAACAACACAATGCAAGAAATAACATAACATTAATCTATTGATTCTAAGAATTAATAATTTTTTAAGTCCAATATCTTGTGAACATAAACGTGAATGCATCAAAGTGCCTTTGATCATAGTAGCTAACCTCATGGAAACATTGAACTAAAATGAAAACAAAATGTGTTGGCAAAAGGCAATATGAAAGCATGATAACATAATGTGTTATGCATGCCTTAAAAAATCAATTGATGATCAAATGATAATGTGTTATCAATAATTAATGTTATTTTGT
>Ga0209611_10009117_pt1 | contig 15156 bp, 14 predicted proteins | sample S1TSphgellanicum_3_FD_187693 | JGI IMG/M metagenome (GOLD analysis project Ga0209611, IMG submission 187693) | Host-associated microbial communities from peat moss isolated from Minnesota, USA - S1T2_Fc - Sphagnum magellanicum MG (SPAdes) (version 2) | ecosystem: Host-associated > Plants > Peat... | reverse complement strand
AAATTAGGTCTAAAACATAAGTTGATAGTCTGTACACAATTTAGGGTTATGCAAAAAAATTCCAAAATTAGGTTTAACACTTTGTTCTTAAAAAATTGTTAAATTCCACCATTAAAGTTATGCAACCAATTTTTTTTGTGTTTATTTAATTTAGAGTCAATGTAAGGATTTTTTGTTACATACAAAGGTTTTAACTCAACATTTTAAGGTTAATTATATAGGTTTGTTTAATTTTTCAAACTCAAACCTATGCATGCATTAGGTTGTAATCTCTACATGATGAGGGTTAAAGTTTTCAATTTGTAATACCATACCTTATCACCCTATGTTAAATCCCAAATTTGCAATATTTAAATAAATCTATGTTATGTAAACCCCTTTGATTTCATAATGCAAAAACCTATTCCCTCATCATCTAAGATTATGTAAGATCATCTTGTTTACCAAATGCAATACTTGCATTTAGTGTATAAAAATAATAGGATGTATCCAAAAGATACCTATTTTTAAAAAAAAAACCAATTATCAATACCTTCATCTTTAGGTGTAAGCATTGACTGTGGGCATGTCCTAATTTTTCCAAACCTTAATTTGCAATACCTACATCGTTTGTAATGAGTGTTAAGGTGATCATTTAGGTAATTTTATTTTTATTACTATAATGTAATATTACCAATTTAGCATAGTAAGCTTATCATTATACCTACATAAATTTATATTGTGTACCCTCACCAAAAGCCCCCTTTTGGTTAATAAAATTTTATTATGCAAGTATTGCAAAAACTTAATCCTTCATCATCTAGGTTTACTTAGGGGGATCTTGTTCACCAAATGTAATACGTACATTTAATGGACTGAATGCAATAAGAAATATCTAAATGATATTTATAACTAAAGCAAAATCATCATTCTGATGAAAAAGGTAGGACAATACTCACATTAATTGGTCAAATCCCCCTCTGGAAGGAGTAGGAAATTTGCAATACCTTCATCTAACATAATTAATACTCACGAAAGATATGAAATTATATGCAATACTTATGTTAATGTTTGTTAACCTTTAACTATGATATACCCTAAACCTTGCAATACCAATTAAATGCCACAAGAAACAAGATGGCTAAGCATTACCCACACATTGACCTAGTGATTATTGTACAATTGACTTGCAATACCCACCTCTATATAATGTTTGAGTGAAATATTCTTGTTTGGGAGTTTTAGAAGATATGTGTTATATAGCCTTAATAATTTAACCTTAACTTTCAAACCCTATATGTTCATTGATACAAAAATCAACGCATTAACACATGAATAATTTTTTTTTGACACAATTATAATATGATGCACATTTTAGTAATGGAAAATTAAAATTGGGGATAGGAAGAAACAAATTTGTGTTTTTTTTATTCATGAGCCCTTTTCTTACGGATATTTCCATGTTCTAACATCATCTCATGCCAATCCTTCATCATGTGCATTGAATTATCAAGTCCATCATTGATGTAATGAAATACCATGTTGGGATGCATGACTTCATTCACTTTGGAAAGGTGAATACCTCGTACATCTATTGTAATAACACACAACAATGATGTGGTGTGGTCTATAAATTAAACCCCACCTTCTTTGACTTCATTGATGATTTCTTGCATTATGTCACCCATTCGAATAAGCGTTTTTTTCGTGGAGGTGGATGAACTTGAAAGTTGGTTGTGATCTTTTTCTTTTTCCACATTGGGGGAAGTATGATCTAGTCTCATAAGTTCACACATATCAACAACCCATGGTTTTTCAGAGTGATCTTCATCAGCCTTTTCATCATCAGATTCATTGTCATAAATGTGTAAATAAATAGGGTCCATAAACATGGTAGCAAAACCTCCATGATCAGATCCATACCATGTCCCACAATATTGAATGATATTTTTTTTAGTGAAATCGGTACATGTAAAAAAAATGGCAACTTGATGTTTACACAAGTTTCCATGCAACACCCATTCATAGGTGCAACAAACATACTTGGTGAAAGGAAATGGGACCTTATATGTCATATTCGGATGTTGTTGGTTTCATACCATCCATGCATGGCTAGTTTCATTTGAATCTTCTATCCCATGGGTGACATTAGTGCAAGGGATCAATGTGGCCTTCTCAACGTTCGTTTTCACAATGCGTTCCACAACTTTATTTTTTATGAACCTGTGTTTCTTCATTTCAGTTGTGTGCATGTAGTGTTTTGCAATCATTGTCGTGAATCTCCACACTAACTAATCAATTCGTTGACCTTGAAGCCCTTTTGTTACCAACATTTCAATGCCCCATGGTAAGACTTAATTGATGTTTGTGTGTCTTGGTTTGAATGTGGCACTCGTCAAAACCCCACCATCCACAAATCTATAAGATAGAATGTGTATCCATAAATTGTTGTGTAGGTATTGCATTTCTTTCTACCATATATAGTATGGATTAGGGTCATAATGTGGGTATTGCATTTTCCCCCCATATATAGTGTGCATCTTTAAATTGTCATGCACGCATTGCATTTAAAGCTCCCACATATAATGTGAATTAAAATCATAATGTGAATATTACAATTTGCTCCCACATACAATGTCCATGTTTAAATTGTCATGTAAGTATTACATTTAATGCTCTCACATATAGTGTGGATTAAAATTTTAATGTGGGTATTGCATTTAATGCCCACATGGGATTGCTAAGTCCACCATTGGTGTTTTTATCTTAATTCAAAAAGTGAATATTTTGGGATATGCACAACATGGTGCAACAATAATAATGGACTGAAAGTTAATTCACGTATCAACTTGGAAATAATAGGTCCAAAAATATCGAGTCCATGAATCACTGGGTAAATGTTGGGTGAAGCTTTCAATGATCTTGTTTTTCCCACAAATCATGAAGGTTTCAATGCTTTCATTTGGTTATGTGAGCAAGTACATGATGGTGTGAAGGTCATCCAATATTGCACGTCACATTTCATTGTTTTTGATTTTTTCCATCAAATGTAAGCGCTAAACCTTTAAGACGTGCCACGCACAAAGGTAAATGGGCACTTGATTGTCACCCCACACAATCTTAACCATGCATAAAATATCAATTTACTATCATTTCAATTAATAACATTATTTTTAATGGAAAATCTAAGATGAAATTTTGAAATGGTTTCATGTACATAAAAGTTCCAAAAAAGGTAAAATGAAAATAAAACTAACTGCAAAGCTCATAATTCTTGTGGAGCATCATCAATGATGAAACATGAAGGTTTCCATTTAGGATTTTTCCTTAAAAATTTTATTTTCAAAAGAGTTAACCATTGCACCAAATCATCGCATGTTTGGTAGCTTGTAATGATCCATGCAACCAACACTCTAGTGCGATGTGCATCAAACACCATCAATGTGAACAAATGAAATTTCACATCATTGGTGCCAAAGGTGACATCCATTAAGATTGCCCCATTATCATCTAATGAAACCATGGCTTGCAATTGAAATGGGGTTTGTATCCTTATTGTGAATGAGACATGAATCCCATTATCCTCACTTGCATCTTGAAAGTAAAACACATCATCTAGATGACTAAATGCCCATGTGCGAAAGGAAATGGCCAAATTTTGGTGTAAACGCCAATTCCCTTTTTGTGTTTGCAATCCAAGTAAACAATGTTTTATTGTCTAATGAAATCATCTCTTGTCATCAATTCTCCTGCATTGATTTTAGCCCACCATATTGTCTTATGCTTATCATATATTTGTTTGACGATGTAACCTAAACCCAATTGGGTCCAAATGTGGTCCTTGAGGGCTTGTGACATTTGTGGGGCAAAAAAAGATGGTCACGCAATGGAATCAAAATCATGTTTACCATGTGCAAGTTCACCATTGACCCGTGTATGAGGTCAATGGTAAAATATTATCTCTGTCACCTCGAGTCATGTGTATAATCACCTAATTAAAAATTGAGTTAAATAACCCTGTTTAATGGATCAATGGTGTTCTGGGTCTCCATGATTATATTTCGACCCATACCCACATGCATACCTACAAAATGTGAAATCAATTTAGGACCTAAAATTTGGTACAATATGAGGTTTAAAAACAAGTTCCATATGACAAAAGTGAATAATAAAACATCATACCAAATATGGCCGAGATGGTTTTGGATTCTTGGCATTTTTACATTTTCTTGTGAAGGTACCCACTTATAAATGTTCAACTCCATTGGGGGAGTCTTTGTGGCTTTGTTCATCGTTTAAATTTTTTGAAATTTGTGCATGTGGGATGTATGCGCATTCAACTTCGATTATATGTCCCTCCACATCAAACATTTTTTTTCCACATCAAGTCCATGTTGTTAAAAGGTGATTTCTTTGGGTTTTCAATCTCAATATATTGAAATTTTGAAGCACAACCCATGTTTGAAATTATTCCTTGAATTGATTATACAAAAAAAAACAATAAATGATATTGATGTCCAAAATTTTATATTTGTAATATGTTGAATTACATGTTAATTGTCATATTCAATACTAATGCAAATGTACATGTTTTAAGTACTTAATTTGTATCCCTCATCTAAACCTTATACAATCATGCACATATTACCCTAAATGCTAAGTATGGAGAATATATGATATGGTTTATGGCCATAATTGTAAAATTTAAATCCATATTATCTATGGATAATTTAAATGTAATACTCACATGATAGTTAACAAACTACATTATTTATGAAAAAATAAATGTAATACCTACATGATAATTTAAAGATGCACATTATATATGGGGGGAAACTGTAATATCCACATTATGACCCTAATCCACACTATATGTGGAAGCCCTAAATGCAATACCTACATGATAATTTAAAAATGTACACTATATATGAAGGGAAACTGTAATACCCACATTATGACCGTAATACACATTATATGTGGGAGCCTTAAATGCAATACCTACATGACAATTTAAAAATACACATTATATATGGGGGAAAAATGCAATACCCACATTATGACCCTAATCCACATTATATGTGGAAGCCCTAAATGCAATACCTACATGACTTTTTAAAGATGCACATAATATATGAAGGGAAAATGCAATACCCACATTATAACCATAATTCACACTACATGTGGGAGTTCTAAATGCAATACCTACATGACTTTTTAAAGATGCACATTGTATATGAAGGAAAAATGCAATACTCACATTATGACTTTAATCCACACTATATGTGGGAGCCTTAAATGCAATGCCTACACGATAATTTAAAGATGCACATTGTATCTGGGGGTAAAGTGTAATACTCAGATTATGACCATAATCCACATTATACATGGGAGAGGGAAATGTAATACATGCATAACAATTTAAAGATGCACACTATATATGGGTGGCAAAATGTAATATTGGCATTATGACCTTAAATCCACACTACCTATGGGAGGCCAAAATGCTAAATCCATATATCAAACATGGAACATTTTTAGTGGAATTTGATGATTGTATTAAAACCATCTAGGGAAATTGATTTCCTTAAATTAGAAAATAAATAAATAAATAAATAAAATCACACCATTGATTTTAAAGGATGATATCACATTCAAAGGAGTTGTATTTTGATTTGAAAACACAAGCTAAATAAATCAACACACATTTCATTAAACCTTAAATTTAAAACCCTAAATAATCCTAATGATAAATGCTTTCAACCTAATTATTATACAAACAAAACTACAAATGGAATACAAAAAACATTCATAACAACTATGTTTTGAATTTTGAAGTTAATCAATTAAAAATTATAGTGAATGAAATCATTAGCCTTAGAGTTTAAAACTAATTATCCCAAAAATTTATATATAAACCTAAAAATTTTTAAAGGTAAATGTCATAAAAACTAATAATTGTATAAACATATACAAAAGCCATAGAAAATAATCTTTTAGGAGTGAGTGATAAATAAAAATTGAAACACGATGAAAAGAAAAAATTAAATGAATGAAATAAAAATTTATTCTCTTACCTTTAGTGTGGTCATTTCAAATTGAGACTTTCTTCATTCACCTTCAAAAGAAATAAAATGCATCTTGTTGCAAGTATTTATATGTGAAAATTTAACCAAATTTCCCACCCAAAATCCAATCTAGGATTGATTTTGATCAGTATTAAAAATATTCATAAATGTTTGATGCCTTTTTAACTTTAAATTCATCAAGCCTATTCCTTAATTAATTTAAGTACATCTTGCATTGAATGGTCCAAAGTGGAATTAGAGGACGGTTGCCAAATTTTTTTTTGCAATTGCAATACCCACATTTTACATTATAATTTTTGCAATTAAAGTCTATAATTTGTGCATAGGTAGGTATAACGATGTGTGGGTAGGTAGGTTTTGCCAATAAGTAGATGTGTTGCAAATAATTAAAATGGCATTATTGAAAAATGTATTTACTTTTTTGGTTAATTTTTGGAGTAGGAATTAGGTAGAAGTTTAACCAATAAGATATATAAAGTTTGCCAATAAATAAAAGTTTAGTTAAAAAGAAATATAGGTTTAGCCAAAATATACAAATTTAATCAAGAAGAAATATAGGTTAATTAAGAGAAATAATTTTAACTAAAAAGATATATAGGTTTCGCCAAGGGATATAAATTTAGTAAAAAAATATAAGTTTAACCAAAAAGAATATAAGTTTTGCCAAAAGAAAGAAGTTCAGCTAATAAAATATATAAGTTTAGCCCAAAAAAATAAGTTTAACCAATAAGAAATATAGGTTTAGCCAGGAGATAGAAGTTAAACTAATAAGAAATATAGGTTTAGCCAAAAGATAGAAGTTTAATCAATAAGAAATATAGATTTAGGCCAAAAAAAAAAATTAACTTGTAAGATATATAGGTTTAGTCAAAAGATAAAAATTTAGTAAAAAAATATAAGTTTAACAAAGAAGAAATATAGGTTTAGCTAAGAGATAGAAATTTAGTGAAGAAAAAATATAAGTTTAGTGAAAAAATAAAAGTTAGCCAATAAAATATATAAGTTTAGACAAGAGATAAAAAATTAATCAATAAAATATATAGGTTTTATCAAGAGATAGAAATTTAACCAATAAAATATATAGGTTTTGTTAAGAGATAGAAGTTTAGCTAAAAAGAAATATAGGTTTACTCAAGAGGAGATAAGAGTTTTGCCAAGGTAAGTTAAGGATTAATTGTTAGTTAGTAGGCAGGGCTAAGATTTAGGTCATTATAGTAGCTAGGTGGGTAGTATGGAGGTCAGGGTTGGGAAAAATTGTCAATGAAAAAAAAAATGGTCAAAGGTCAGCAGCCAAAAAAAGGTTGACTGTGGTAGAATGCTGGTTAACGTAAGGTAAAGAGGTGAATGAAAAAGAGGCGAATCATCCAGCCCATCCTATGGACAGAACGGCCAACTGGTGCAGTCATGAGGGCTGGTTCACTCTGGCCAGGTGAGCACGCTGGAGCACGAACGTGAACGATGAAACTCGTGAGAGACTCGGGCAGAGTGCTAAACGGAGCGCCGCAGTTCGTGGGCAGGCCGGAAGGGGAACTAGAGTGGCAGCAGACGTCGGCCGGGTGCGGCCGAGCAGGACGTCGGGATTTTCTGCCCTGCCAGGTTTTGTGGCGGATCGCGGGCCGATTTGCTTCTCGAGCGACTGTCGACAGCACTTCTTCCCTCGTGCGCGACCCATCTATTACCTTTTCTTCTTTTGAAAATGCCCGCCCTCTACAGAGTAAATATTATGAGCTGCAGCCCTCCAACTATACTAAGAAAAGGCTGATCCCAACTTCCCGACGACAGCACAAGCTCCTCTTGCGTTGCTGCTTGGCGCGAGAACGTTTCTGTTTTCTCCTTCCATCGAGAGCTTCGTTTGTACTCTGTCTCTCTGTCTCTCTCTCTGTGCTGCAATCCTCGATATTCTCTACTTGTTCTTCCGTAGCACCACAATAGTTGGAATTTTTTTTCCCTCTTTTTTTTTTTTTTTGGCCCGTCATTTTCATCTAGCTTTTTTTTCATTTTTTTTTCCCCCTTTTCTTCTGTCTCCGGCGGGTCTGGGGCGCTGCAATCTGTTGGTCCAGGGATTTGCTTGGATGCTTGATCGTGAGCGCGATTTGCGTAATCGTCTCTGCGTTCGGTCTAAAACCAAACCCCTAGCGTTTCGAAAACTTTTCCATCAGCAAGATGCAGTCTCGTTCTCTCTCGGGGATTTCATTTCTGCGTCGTGGCTATGGTTTCTATCAAGATCTGCTGTTTTCCGTCTCTTGAAGAGATTTGGAGCAGGAGTAAAGTTCTCCTGAAGATCACAACAGTAATCGAGAGGAAACAGTTATTGTAAAGGCGGAAGCATGTTCGCAACGCCGCCGGCCTTTCCGTGTTCCTTCAGGGTTAAGCTTTTGCAAGGTATCCAAGTCTTTGACAGACTATTGTTAGATCGAGTATGCGCCTGTGTTTGAAAGATCGATTGTCCACGCGGCACAGGTGCTGTCGTTGTTCTTGTCTGATACGACGCCAGGTGCATTACGATCCGTAAAGGAGAGTTTGGGCGGAAGAGCAGCACGTATTGTATCGGCTGCGCGATTGATTGACTGATTGAGGCATGCCGCCGCCGCCGCTGGCAGTGGAGGCAGGCGTAATGACCAGGATCTTGAGACAGAAGAGAGAGGTGATGATTTATTTAGCAACAGTTTCCATTGTTGTGCTGACTACTCTTCTTCTCGGCAAAGGGAATGCCACCGTTCTGCTCCTCACAAACAAAAACGAGTCCAGAGCTTTCCCGGATATGGAGGCCGTCTTTGGTACGTGCAAGTGCTCGTCTTCTCTCCTGCTCCTGCGCCTTTCAAATATGCCTTTAAACCTTTCCTGGATTTTTGTAACTGCAGTAGAAGTAGGACAGAATTCCAGATTTCGTTCTTCTTTCGCCGGCTAGTGACCCTAGCTCATACAAAATTGGAGAGAGTAGAGCGATTGTCTTTTGGCTTGGTCCAAAGCTATGCATTGGAAGTCATCAACTTTAGGGTTCAGAGTTTTCAGAAGCTGGATATGGTCTGAAAAAACAAAACATTTGTGTTAGGTCTTATCGTAGAAAGTGTGACATCCTGCTGGGAGACAAACCCTCGAAATTACAGCTGAGTCTATCATGTACAAACTTGTGAATTGCAAGTCTTAGAGGTGATTCTTCTCTTATCCTTATCAGAGGGGGGATTTTGGAGGAGCCACCAAATTCACGGCAATAACACCAGGTAGGTTTTATGAGAGCAAAATGTGTTTCCTGATTGCAGCACTCAAATCTGGGGCTGGGCTACTTCAACCCTAAGTGAAGTGGTCATGCCTGACCTGGGGTGTGTTTGGTTTTCAGCTCCACACATACCAGCTGGAGGTGTACAGGGAGTGCTGTATGCAGCAAGTCCACTCAATTCGTGCTCACCTCTTACCAATCACACTGAGAAAGGACTACCTTCTGCTGCCTTTGCTTTGGTAGCTCGTGGGAGCTGTAATTTTGATGTCAAGGTTAAGAATGTTCAAGATGCTGGGTTTGCTGCTGCTATTGTGTTCGACACTGAGGATGGATTTGATGAATTGGTCACTAGTATGTCTCTCTCCACTTCTGTTCTCCATCTATCTCCTATTGCACTAGGTAATTGAGCACAGGGGCTACAGCGAACAAAACTACAGTCCCAAGGATTGTGTTCTTTTTTATTGCTGGGTTTTTCTCTGCCATTGTTTCTTCTTGAGTGTTGTTGAAAGAAATGTGATTTTTGAGAGCATTGCCTGCATAATTCAAAAGATGTGGACCCTGAAATACTAAACTTTCCTTCATTGTCTTTGAGGAATTCAGCTTCTGACCTATACACGTTACACTTTGTGTGTTGCAAGAAATATCTTGGAGCATAAGCATGAATGCAGTCTCTAACATCATTTGTATAGTAACCTCTTGTGGATTCCAGCAAGATGTTATAGTCATCAGAACTCATGCTACTGCACACTTGCAGATGATGTTGGTGCCCCCTATATCCTGTTACACTAGTTCAGTAGTGGGCTGCAATTGTGGAAGCCTTTGAAGATTTCATCCATGGTTGAGAGTCCTGAGGAATTTAGATCCTAAACAAAGACTCCAGTAGTGATGAACTATGTCGAGATTCAGAGAAATAAAATGGAGAAAGGCAAGAGTAAAAGCCTTGGGTTCAAAATGGTGTGATGTGTTCTTTGTACAGTTGTACATGGTAGATTGCAGCCAGATTTTTGTTTCTTTGTATTCAAAATCTGGTCCTCAAGCAAAAAGCTGTTCTCAGTCTTCGCTGCATTTTAATTGTTGTCAAATGCTGTGGCTGGGTCATTGCAGTGTCAGGAAGTTCAGATGGAATCTACATCTATGCTGTCTTTGTCTCCTGGCTATCTGGAGAGTCACTCTTGCAGATTGTGGGAGATCATGATACAACCTGCATCATACAGCCAGATTTTGAGGATGCCGCATGGTCAATTATGGCTGTGTCTTTCATCTCCCTTGTTGCAGTTTCAGCTGTATTAGCAACATTGTTCTTTGTGCGGCGCCAGCAATTACAGCATTTGGGCACTCATTTGTTGTCAAGAGTGACTTCAGGGATGAGTGCAACACAGGTGAAATCCCTCCCTAGCATTGTGTTCCAGGGTCCAGGCAATGGGAGTGGGACTGCAGAAACCTGTGCAATCTGCCTTGAGGACTATGAGATTGGAGAGAAACTCAGACTTCTGCCTTGCAACCATGGTAATGTGTCACCCATGCCTTCCCTCCCCTCCTGTTTTTACCAATCTACCTACCTATGGTTTTACATGCTGCGCAATGAATGGTATTGATATCTACCCAATGCCATAAGCTGATGAAGTCATTGGGAATGCTATTGTAGCTGTTCACTGCCATACAGTATGCCTTTAAAGGTTGCTGAATGTGTGTGTGACTGTCACTATTGTTCAAACCACTCCTCAGTCTTTTTCCTGTGTTTCTGAGGCTTTGGTCTCTTCCTTTTCCTCTTCACTGATATGTTGTCAGATCAGAAATCTTTATAACCTTATTGTCAAGTCATCTCTCAATCCTATGCAGATTGGCTTAAATCATATGCATGGAGGATTTCTTAATACTTCTGAAGATAATTTGGATAACCCTTCTGTGGACAGCACACCCCTTAATTGTCTCTGAAAATCAGCTCATTTTCATCCTTTTGCAGTGCACCTCCTACATCTGCTCAACAGTCATGGACTTGCTTTGTATGCTTCATGTTTTACCATGGGTTTTTTGTTGGCTGTCTCAATTCGACATCAGGGTTTGGTTTTACTGACACTAAATAAATGTCTCTCTTGTTTTTGGATGCTGCAGAGTTTCATGTGCTTTGTATAGATCAATGGTTAATGGCACGACGGTCCTTTTGTCCTGTTTGCAAAAGGGATGCTCGCACAAAACTCAGTGAACCTGCAGTGTCAGAGACAACACCTTTGCTTGCGGCTGCAGATGGTCACACCCTGCCCATTCCTGTTACCTCTTCAGCCACCCAAACATCAATGGTAGGCTCATCTCCTGACGTAGCAACCCAGTCTCAATCTTCTACCCCTGATACGAGCTTGTACTTTTCACCACAAGGAGTAGATCTCTGCTAAATGCACCGTGTAGTAAAGGCTAGTCACCACATAATGATCAGTAGAATTCAATGCCAGTTGGTTGAATATCACAATATTGGGGGCTTCTGGATTCCTCTAATCTTGTGAGGTTTGTTGTAAATTTTTAGAGCTAATATTGACAGGAAGGCCCAGTCATCACATTTTATCAGGAGGGGTTTATTGAGATCTTGAAAGTTCTATGAAGGGTCACAGCGCTTCAGTGATTTGTAAGCTGTCCTCACTAAGAATAGAAACAAAGAAAATGGCTTTTTGGATGGGTGGATGAAAGCTGAAGCAAGGGCTTTTCATTATTAGAGCACAGTGAAGGTCTGATAATAGAGTCTAGACAAAACAGAGGACCCAGTAACTAGTTCCTCTCCAAAGTTGCTGGTGGGTGCTTCTTCAATTTACCCTGGTCATGGAACATCCAGGCTATAAACTATGTGACCTATCACTTCTGACTACTTTTGGCTGTTAACATCTCTGTTAATCTAGCATGAGAGAAGAGGAAGTTTGAAATGTGTAGTGTACCATAGGTGTGTAACATTAGTGTATTGTGCTGGTTGGAGTTGGGCTTTCTTGCTACCTTAAACAGGTGAAGATTCCTTTATTTATGCATTTCTAGAATGGAATCATCTGAAACTTGAAAAGTTTGCAGCCAACCAGATGGTAGAGTACATCTTTTCTTCAGGTTTTAAGTCTATCCAGCAATGTATCCTCTCATCTGCTAATATTGGTGTTTTAGGTGCTCAGATTTGTACTTATCATTGTACTTAACAAGTTGCCAAATTCTCAAACCGGTGTTTTGCCAGCCTTAAACTGATTATTTTTTTGAGTATGAGATGAGTGAAGATGTTCTGTAAATGAAACCATTGCAAGAAAGAGATTCCAGTTGATGAGGCCTGTGTCTGTTATATTGCTGGCTGTTGTAGTGATCACGGTAATTGTCAAGTATTGTTCTGTGCCCAAGCTTGTGAGCTCAGCTTAATACAGTTTCATCACATTGTTGGTTTAGTTTGGTTTAGTTGGAGCAGCAAATTGCCTTGAAAGCATTTTCATGGAGTTTTCTCTGCAATTTTATTGAGATTCCGTTGCTTTGTTGTGTTTACACCTTCTAATTCAACAATGTTTGATTCTGGAAATGCATTGTTGAAGAGTAGTCTATTTCAAAGTGCTGAGCAACAGGTGGGAGGTACACAGGCATGTAGTTGTGTGGAGCCAAGAGCTGCCTTGCAAAAACTATCCAATGACTGGTACTGTTCTCTTTGATTATAACCATCCACCAGGAGGTCAAATTTCTTTTAACATATTTAGTTTTGATGATGTTAAATTTTTTTGACAAAATTGTACAATATTCAATAACTCTTTGCACCCAAAGCCTAGACACTGCTGAAGCACCTGGGTGCACCCCTACTCATCTGAGGGCTTTCAAATGGTACCAAAAGCATTGCAAGGGCTATTGTGGGTTGGGAAAGCTCAACATGACAAACATCAAGGGCTTTCCAATAGTACCAAAAGCATTGCAAGGGCTATTTTGGGTTGGGAAAGCTCAACATGACAAATATCAAGGGCTTCCCAATGGTACCAAAAGCATTGCAAGGGCTATTGTGGGTTGGGAAAGGTCAATATGACAAACAAACAAAACAAACCAACAACCTTCCATAATAGACAGTTATAATTCCTTTTTACTCTTTGAAAGGTAGTCGATTACAAAGGTTGAATCCAAGTTTTGGGATGTATCTTTGAAAAAAATACATCAAAGTTGCCGGATTTTGAGGATTTTTTTTTCTGAAAATAGCGAAAATATAGCAGGATTCTTAAAATTTTCTACTTTCCTCTTTGAAGTGTAGCCAAATTTGGCTAAATCCTCTTGTGGATGATTGCCAGTGTGCTTATATCACAAAATTAAAAAATCAACAAAGAAGAAGGAGATTCCAACAAGTCAAAATGTTTAAGTGAGGGTTTGTGCTCATGTGAAAATAATTAGAATGTGACCACCTCAAAATGAAACCAATTGTTGAAGAAAAGGTTAAAAGCCATATAGTAGCACTTAGTTTGGAATTTACATATTGCCTTTTCTTCTTCTTTTTTGTCTTTTGAACCTATAAACCTTGATATAAGGCTTTGCTTACTGAAAAAAAGAGGTTCTCATTCACACCTCTTTGAAATAATGTAATTTTTTGATAACTTGTAAACATATGTCCTAACAAAATATGCATCAATAAATGCGAAGATTTTACAAAATGGGATTCAAGAGTTTGCGATTTCACAATCTCATGTTTGTACCATTTCGGATGAGGTTTGAGGCTATTAGTCCAGGCCAAAAATAGTGGCAGCCAATTTTAGGAATTTCCTGCCACTTTTTTTCAGGTGGAAAGTGAACCCTTTCCTCAAAGAGTTCCTAATAGCACCTCTCCTTTCACCTATAATAGTTGGGCCAAAGGGGAGGAACTCTATACTTCAAAATAGAACCTTGTATTTTGGGGAGCTTCCATAGTTTCTTTTTTTTTGAGTGATGGGCCAATCAAATTGGCTCATTGCCAAAATAAATAAATAAATAAAAATTTGGGAGGCATCTCATCTAAAGAATAGGAGAGTTGATGACATTAAGACACTAAAACTGGTTATGAAAAAAAAAGGGAAGAATGTGTGAGAGAACAAAGGAACTATACAACTCCTTTTGCAAGAGGACCTTTTATCCTCATTTCTCTTGATATGATTGGCCTTGCTGCTGTGAGGAGAGTGTTTATTAGGGTTCTCTTTAAATCATATGGGCATGGAGCTGCTCTGCCATTTGCAGCAGCAGATAGACCTGCTGGCTTGTCTCTCAGATGCTCCTCCGCAGAGAGAGAACCGTTATTCACCACATCATTGATGAAAACACACCAAATTAATTATTATTTTAATAATAATAGTAATGCATCCCTAGATCAACACTTGCAAAACCCAAAATTCCAACACATAACTGAACAGATGATATATGAAACCGGATTTTGTACACTACCCCCCCTCTTCCGCCCCCATCACACTTTGTGGGTGTCAATGTGATTGCACAGAACCGGTTGTCTTTCAGGGGCCAAATTTTAGTCAAAAAGTGAAATTGAAAATGCAATAATAAATTGATTTTTGGGTTTTCAGTTGTCAGAAATTTGCAATTTTTAAATAAAATCACCAGATTTCTACAATACCATTAATTTAGGTTGCTAAATTTACAAAAGGATGCTTAGATTTTTTTTTAATTTATTTTATTTTCCTATTTTTCTTTGTAATTAATTTTGGGTAAATCAAGTTCCATAGATGATCACCACTTTTGCTACATCACAAAATTGAACGCAAAAAAACCATTTAAAAAACTGCCCAGGACAGTTACAATTCCTCAACTTTGCTATTTGGCAGGGTTGACTGTCTCTCGGTGTCAGAGCATCATTTTGTCCATGTTTCTAGAGCAGAACTGACTAGGCTACCACACCCCCCCCCCCCCAAA
>Ga0209611_10009115_pt1 | contig 15161 bp, 6 predicted proteins | sample S1TSphgellanicum_3_FD_187693 | JGI IMG/M metagenome (GOLD analysis project Ga0209611, IMG submission 187693) | Host-associated microbial communities from peat moss isolated from Minnesota, USA - S1T2_Fc - Sphagnum magellanicum MG (SPAdes) (version 2) | ecosystem: Host-associated > Plants > Peat... | reverse complement strand
CCCCCCCCCACAGCTCTTCTCTCTCTCTCTCTCTTTCCCATCCGCAACTCACGCACATACATACAGAGCCCATGACTTCTCAAAGAGTCAGGATGATGAGCACTCTGCTGTCATATGGGAAGTAGGACCTAAAAACACACACGCACAAGAGAAGCAAAACTTTCTGACACTTAAGGGGGATTGTGTGGCCACTTCACCCCAATTTGTGGCAGCTCCTAAAATGTTTGCTGTAACAGCAGCATCATGTGAATGAATGAATGAATTATTATTATTATTATCCAGTCTGATGAGACAAAGTGTGTCCAATTTGGAATATGCTTGTCAAACACAGTTGTGCCCAAGACCCCAGGGGTGATGATGGGTCAGTGGTAGAGCCCCTGTCTGGGACTTTGGGGGACCTCAGAACAGGTGTCTGGGCTGTGGTGTGCAGGTTGAAAGCCCTGCCAGAGCCTTCTGCCACTGAGCTTGACTTGTGGGTGCCGACGGCTTGTCGGTTGGGTTTGTTGTTTGTGCTTTCAAAAAAAAAATACAAAAAACAAAAAACACACAGTTGTGTGTATGTGTGTGTGGGTTTTGGGTTCATTCGCAAGTTGAGTTGTTGATTATAGGGGCTTTAATGACACTGTGCACTCAATGGATGGTGCACTGGTAGCTCTTCATTCACTGTGGCCAGCTTTTTCCTAGTCCTTTTTAGGTTTGCCCTTTGTTTGTTTGTGGCATGTTATTATTCATTTAAAATTTCTATATTTTTTGTGTAATATATGTATGTGGTAGAGTCTAGACACAGAAAAATAATGGTATTATTGATTTTCAGTTGGATTTCTTTCTTTTTTGTTGAATATATTTATGTGGTAGAAAGTAGAAAGATGTGTTGTTGACATTCAAAGATGGTGACAACCACATTGGGGAACAATGGAAGTAGCATTCCCAATATTGAGATGGAACCTGGGTTATCATTCCTTGGTTATTGGTTATAATAACAATAACCTGGGATTGAGAATTATTAGAGAAGGATGGTAAGTTTGGTACCATATTCTTGTGGATGTCTAAATACCTTCCTTTCTTTATTAATCCCCAAAATGGTAAAGTCCCATCTCCCAAATAGCAAGCAAAACCCATTATTTCAACCTTGGACATTAGGTTACAAGCTCATTGACATGACAACAGCCTGAGCTTGTCTACATATCCATGTAATGTTGGGATTGCACCTCAGTACTGAGTTGCCAATAATTGCCAATAGAACAGATATATTATGGACCCATGTGATGGCAAGTGAAAAACTAAAGGGGGGGGGATAGGAGGTCATTTTTACCCTTTGAAGTTTATCACACCTTACACCATTAACATCACAAATAGAGTTACCTAATAACAATTTAATTTGTATAATGAGCATTAGATTATGGATGCATTATTTTACCATGAGTCCATTGTCACTCCTATTTCTCCTTCATATTTCTTCTCAATTACTTTGCTTTATATCTCTCTCAATATAATGAAACTTTTGAATTTCATCAAATTATCACAACATGTGATTAACCAAAGTGACTAGCATTAAGAGCAACTTTGACAAGTTTGTGAACAAAATCATTACACATTCATTTGGCATTCAAAAAGAAATAGCTAACATGGTTGTTGGCTCAGACCCTGTAAGGTACTGGGCTCACAGAACCTATGTAAGATTTCCTTTGGTTCCCACATTTTGAGCAATGTTCACCAGAGTGTTATTTCTATGAAGTTTGAGCTCATTATCATGGGCCAAACCCATATATTGTCATGATATCCCTTTCTTTGCCAACTACTTCTAAAATTCATAATTAATTATGAATTTATTAGATTATAAATGATAAATAAAAATAGATAAAACTATATATAATACCGTGATTTTTTCATGAGGTTCTTTTTTTTATTCTGATTCCAAGACACTTGAATTCCTCTTTACAAAGGTAGTTTTTTGTCCCCCTCCTCCCCTCCCCTCCCCTCCCCTCCCCTTTCTTGTTTTCTCCTCCTTTCATTACAAAGGTGGTTTTTGACACATCTACCTTCAGAGGGACTCCATTGCACAAAGATAAAAGCTATTTTGGGGGTGGGAGAGAGAAGGAGGTAAAGGTGAATTACCAAATTACAACCCTGTCATTATTATGTCTTCAGACAAAGATCTAAATGTATCATGTTCAAGCACCTGACAAACTACACAAAATTGGGTGATATCTTTTCTGTTCCAGCTTTTGAAGGTGAGAATCAAAGAAAGAGAGTTGGACATAAATATTGACAAAGTAGTGATCCTAAGTGATCTAGTAGCATCTCCACCCAGACTTCCCTCCTGCCCCCCACCCTCCCTATTTGGGCCTCTATCAATATTTACCACATCCACCATACATTGTTGATTATGACCCCCATCCTTGAGTCATAAACAGTACCCAAAAAAATGGAGCCAATATATAAAGGGAGAGACTCTTTAACTGTCACACCACCTGGGCCTATCATTGTAGCTGGCCAATAAAAGAAACACTCTTTGTATAAAAAAAAGTTTAGCCCTATTGGGTGGCACTGAATCTTTGACAAATTTACAGGCCCGAACTGAGTTTCATACTATATAACAATGCTATAGAAAAATAAAGATTCTAATGAAGGTCTCCCTCCATTAAGTGATCTTGGGTACCACTTTCTTGTTTGGGGGAGGGGGAGGAGGGGGAAAAGCCAAGGCCCAACATGTCAGAGAGCACACACAGGCACAGGAATAGGGGCAGGATCATCAAACCCAAGGATACATAGCAAAGATCTCAACATTTGGACTTTAATACCCTCTTAACTGCACACCATTGGAAGTACAACCAACAAAGATTTGAATCTTTATTTTTGTCAGAAAACTTGTGAACTGGTGAACTGACTTTGTTGTTTTCTTTTCACTTTCATTTGGCTGTCCTTCCCTATACCTATTGCCTTCAAAGTTAGCCTCTAGGTACCTACTACCTACCCACTTACACTGGAAGACTTTTTTTTAATTTAATTTTTATGACCACTTTGTTGCAGCATGCATGAAGTTTGTTGCCAGTTTTTTTTTTTCCTTCAGTTGTTTGTTGGCCTCGCCTAGCAAGGCAAGGATATTGTGTTCAGATTCATTATATGGAGTATAGTAGCTTAATGGATTTTGGCCCCTAGGTAATAGGTCTGTTTTTATATGAGGATTTTTGAAAGATGATATTTTGGCTTGTGTTGAAACTTGAGATTAGTTATAGAGTTATAGTAGCTTGAAGGATTTTGGTTTCTTTCAGAGTAATTTTTGAAGATTATATTTTTGCATGGTGAATTATTTGAGTTTCCACAATTCTTATTTTGCCTTAAGATACATTTTAATGTAAATGGCAAGGCCACAATGTGACACATCCCTTGTTCATATTCAGTAGGGTAAAGGCCTTTTTAATTACTTCTACTCAACACCCATAGAGTTAAATTTAAACAAGATCTAAACTAAAATGTGCCCTCTGCTTTTGACCTATTGTAATTCTGATTTGTTTCTACCAACCTGTAGAGATCCTGGACTAAACAGATATTAAACTGAACAGGTAGTGAACATAGGGTCAGCTTTCAAATTGACCCCCAAAAAAAATTTTGCAAAAAAAAAAAAAAACACTAATTCAATTTCAGAAATTGAAATTATTTTTATTTCATGATCTACAATAGTCTACTATGACATCGTCATATGAGTAGTGAAATTATTCATATCATAGCCTACAACAATTACAATGGGTTTTTAACATGTCAGCTTCATATTTTCACAATATTTCATTTCAATATTTAAATTATTTTTTAATGAAAAAATTGACCTTAGGGTAAGGTATAGTGTTATAAATTATTGTACAAGAGTTCATCCACAAAGTGTAATGAAACTTTCAAGGCATAACTAAGGCACATTATAATAGGCATTGGTAACCATTGTGGACTCTAAGCATTAAATTGGATTGGATTTCTGACGTGAGGAAACCTTGGTCTGCCCTAGTCAGGCCTGTTGTAAGAACTTGGGTGTGGAGGTTGGTTGACTAGGACCCAGAGTGAGCCAGCACCAACCAGTGCACCATGAAGGATGGATGGTAAGTGGTCAGGAAACAGTTTTCCGTTGGGTTTCAGTTCCCTAGTTAACCATGGGGGTTACCCCAGTTGCTTGTTTTTACTACTTATCCACTAACAACCCAAGTTGCAGGTTGTCAGTGGGTAGGTACTAAAAACAGCCTTTACTGTGGATAAACAATCTACTTACCTAGTAGTCACCTATTTCCCTACTCATGTTCCTCTATATAGGTCCCTCCTCCTTACATAATTGGTTACCAAGGTGAAACCAGATATTAACTCAGTTGAGGTTCATCCACAACTGAGTCATTACAGGCATCCCATGGATGATGCCCTCGAGGGTGGTGGTTCATTCTGGCCATTGACTGGGTACAATGGGTACGAATGAGTTAAGAATTGTGTTTTTCTTACACAATTTTGTCATGTAGGTATGGTGGTGATCATCCATCCCCTCAAAAAAAGTTTGGTGAAATTTGGCTACAAATGAATTATGAAAGTTTTTTAAAAATCTAAGCACTGTTTCATATTGTTGGCTACGTATTGGAATGTGTTATAGAAAGCTGGCTATTTTTCTACACTTTTTGTTTTTGGAAATATGGCGAAGGGAAACCTCCAAACTTCTTTTAAAATTTCACAATGTGGTGACTGGTTAAGAATGAAAATTATGAGCCCTAAAGACCAATGTAGATGAGTAGCAATTGTGGATACAAGTTCCAACAATATATATATATATATATATATATATATTGCCAACAAACTGCCCCTTGCTGCAATCTGGAACTCAAATGTTGATCCAGAACTGGAATAAATTAGAAAATCATGTGATATTTGACCAGGGTTTTCCTTTTCAATTTTGTGATAACAAAAATTTTGGTCAAGGTTTTTTTTTCAAATTGCAAAATTAGTCAAATTTACACTAAAAAAACATAGTTATACAGAAATTTCCCCACTTTTTTGTATTAGGAGTTTGTGGACCGAGGGATAACACTATATGGTTGGTGTTTTGTTTTTTTTGCCTCTTCACAATGAAGTTTTTCATTTGTGCCATATGTAAAATTAGTATATATATATACTATACGGTTTGGGCTAAGACTATTTTATAAAGTGATTCTGGGATCATACAGGACACCATATGATTGTTGTGGACACACTCTTAGAGCTCTACAACTTTGTGGTCATGCACCCTACAACTTCGTGTCCTTGCATGAAGTTCAGGCTCATTTTGCAAGGAGCAGTGTGAGGTAAGTACAATAGAGACAGAAAGTTCAGTTTCCCCCAATTCAAATCAACCCACCCACCACCCCAATCAATATAAACAAAACATTGCAGATATCTAGAAGTTACATTTGCACTGCTAACTCCATGCTCCAAAGAAAACCCTCACCCATGACCAAGAAAAAGAGGAAACAGCTTTGGATTTCAAAAGGAAAGTAGAAACCCTAAAACCCTAAAGCGGAAAATTTTCCAGATTTCAACTGGGAGAAAGAATTCCTATACTCCAATCTCACTTCAGAGGAATTTGGGCACCCCTATTGAACATTGGGATATTTTTGGATTTCAAAAGGCAATTAGGAACTTGAAATCTTACACCCTAAAACTTTCCCGTTTCAACTGAGAGAAAGAATTTCTACACTCCAATCTCACTTCAGAGAAATTTGGGCACCCTTAACAAAAATTGGGATATTTTCAGATTTCAAAAGGCAAATAAAAACTTGAAATCTTAAACCCTAAACCCTAAAACTTTATGGTCTTCAACTGGGAGAAAGAATTCAGATACGTACTCAAAAATCTCACTGTAGATGAATTTGGGCACCTTTAGAGAACATTTGTACTAATGACAAACCAAACAAAGCGGTAAGCAAGTCTAATGTGAAGTTTAAATAGTTTTCATTCTTTGACCCGTTCATGAAATATGCATGTTTTGTTAGGATTTCAAATTTTTTGACCTAGGAGGCTTAGGCATTCTTACACCTGTTTTACCTCCACTCAAAACCTTAATTAGGAATCCAGCACAAATGGGATTATTAAACTAACCTTATGGGTCCAAAGTTTATAAACTCTGAAAATTTTGGTAGAAATTTTAGCAACAATCAAGCAAGGCATGATGAGATAGGAAATTCAGATTGAGCTCATGCACTCGGTACATGCTGCCCAAGGTTGGATCCAAAGCTTCATTGAACCCTAAAAAAGAAAAAAAGGAAAAAAGAATCAAACATAGCAATGGTACTTATATCCTAATATGCTAAGTTAGTCACAAAGACCAAGGTAATAATACTCTTTGAACAATCAGTCCAAAATGTGATTTTGAGTGCATTCAAATGAAACTTGTAATTCAAGGATTCTAAGGAAATTTTGAAAATGGGCAGCAACCTCAGCCAGGCTGACCCGAGTGCTGAAATTCCTGAGTCAGTTCATAAATGAGTTTCATGAGTTAGGCCCCTTACTACTATGGAGGCAACATACAAGGATTTAATTATCAAAACCACACCCAAATCCACATGGCAATGTCCCATTGTCATACCATCTAAAAGCTCTCTCTACCAAAAAAAAATTTGAAAAATATCTTCAATTTAAAAATTCTCAAAAACATTTGTCAAATTTCACTTATGGGGCATTTGGTAGTTAAGGTGTCCTCCACCCCTGAAAAACCCAAATATTAGTAATAATAACAAAAAAATTTAAATCACAAGGATCATTTTCTTATGCTTGAAAATAGTAGAAATGTGGTCATTATAAGGTGCAGAAAAAGAAAACATAGTGTGACTTTCTCAACTTTGCCATAAGGTGGTGCAAGTCTTAAGTGATACCTGTATTGATGACTTGGGCATCTAGGTACCATGTAATACCTTGGCCACTTAGACACATGTTTGTCACATAATTAATTAATTAATTAATTAATTTTGAGGATTCCATTTTGACAAAATAGTGATATTTTCCTAAATATTCCATCAGATTCTTTAGTTTTCCTTGAGAAAATAAAGTACTTTTTTGAAAATTTCAGCGATTTCTGAAAATCATGTAATCAATGTCAAACTTGCGCACGTACTTACAGTAATAGTAGCCAAAATGAACATTGATTGTGAAACCTCACTTGCCTTCCGTAGCTTTAAAGAAATGGAGATATATGCATTCCATAATTTAAGGCATTCGAAACAAGAACAGACCATTGTACCCGGCATGTGTGTCAAGATAGATTATAAAGGGGTGAAGATGGTAGCATCTCTACCTAGTTGATATATATTGTTCGCTTGGGGGCCAAACTTTTGATTGCCAAAAAGAAGCCTCCAAAAAAAGGCATCTCATGAAAACCTAGAATTCATTGAAGTAGTGTGGAGACTTAGGAAGTGAGTGGGAGGAGGCCAAGTCCACATGATAGTAGTTAGTAATTAAATAAATAAATTGTCCTAAAATTTGTCAGCAGACACACAAGTACCCAAAATAAGAGTCCTCGGCCTTGTCCTTGGCTTGACAAGGTAATAGTAGCTAATAAAATAATAACAAACCCACCCAGCTTCTGAATTTGTCCCAACTCTAACCTAAATATTATATTAGTAGGTATTCATTGTGAGCCTGCAAAAAAACTAGGAAAAAATAGAATCACAAGTAGGTAGTAGGTACCTTTGGTGGGTGTTTCACTAGTAGGGCTAGGGGTACTGTGAGTCTGCACATAGACACATACAAAGTGCAGTGGCATTTGCAACTATACAATGGTACTTTGAGAACCCTTCTAAGGACTAATATGCTTGTACTAATCTTCTGCAGTTCATTCCTTCTCATCAGAGTGTGTGTGTGTGTATGTGTGTGTGTTTGTTTTTTATTCAGTTTTGTGACGAAGCTGAAGTGGGAACTTAAACCCACAAAAAATCAAAATTCAACAAGGAAAAATAAAAAGTACTGGTCCCATCATCTTGCTTTCTCTCTCTCTCTCTTATTTGAATTTAGTTGGTTGTGAACTAAACATGTTGATCTATAAAATCAATATGTTTAGTTCAAAAGAAACTGGACAATGTTTGGCTTTCGAACACCTCCAGCTCAACTCACACAAATTGAAAGAGACAAGAATAAGCAAGGAAGAGGAAATGATAGTTTTGTGAATAATAACAATAATAATGCACTGGAGTATTGAGATGTCTTTGAATGTCTTGATTGGCCCATGTGAAAGGGTTGTCACAAGGACATCTTGTACCCTCCCTAAATATTATGGGGTATCAGCAACATGAAGAATTCATGTAGGGTGTCAATTAATGCAACCCAACTTATGTGGTTCTCACTTGTCTACTTTCTTACATCTACTTCAGTTCCAATGTATCCCAAAAAAAAAGGAAAAAAAAGGATTTCAATGATGCTCAATCGAATATACAAGTTCTCAGACAACATAATTTCCATCAATAAATAAGAATAGTTACATATTTGGTAGTTCATATCCTTTACATTGTCTAATACCAACAACCCCTATATTAAATTCTAAAAGCTTAGGTGAATTGGAACTCTTTGGGTTTATTCTCATAAGCCACCATACCCCTTATCATGGCATCATCATTCACTTAAATTCATCTCCAATTGGAATCCCACTTCCACAACAATTCAGAAGTTCTTACAAGGTAGGAATTATCGCTCAAACCCACATTTTCCTAGCCATCATGGTCACAGTCCCCTAATGTCCCTAGTTTGAATAGAGGTTTGGCAAAAATTCCCAACTTGGAGCTCCCACGAGGGTATTCACTTCCCTTCACATTTCTGAATTCTTAATCTAAAATTTGTGAACTCAAGCACATCCACTTTTGAGACATAGATGCCAATGATGGATTTGCTTTACAAATCATTTTTCTTTTTCATCACATTCGCCATCAACTCATCCTTAAACATTCTACTTACCAAAACCTAAATCTCCAATGGAACAGAAGGTCAGAAATAAGAGCCAAACACCTTGAGCATTTATCTTACATGTGTTTATAGAAAACCAACAAAAAATATATATACACACATACACCTCTTCTAGTTTAAAGTATTTAGCTTGCTTGGTTGATGTTTGCCCTCCTGAATGAACATTCTTCCATTCCTTAAATCCAGCATTCCGTACTTTTTCCCACCACATCAAAATCCTCCAAGCTAATCATTCTTCAAGTAATCTGATCCAACTTAAAGAGAAAACAACAATGTTTATAAACATGCAAGCACACCCCACACAAAACAATAAACGAAGTGTCTACCTCTTTACAACATTCATGGACATCGGCACCTGCAAACATAATGCAAAACAAGCAACGATTTTATTTTGAGAAAATCACATTTCTCATGGTGAATGATCAAAATTAACAATAATGTGCCAAATTAAGGTGGTTTGATACTTTCTTCTTTTTTTTGTGCTCCTTTTAGGTCACATATGTGGCCACTCCATCATCGAAAATATTTGTCCTCATATATTGGCACTTTAAGGCATACGGTGGTATAATTGCAAATCCCACATAACTTTACCCCACATCTAACCATCTTTGAAGATACAAACCTTAAACATCCATCATCCTATTCACGATGTCCATGTTTGTCATTGTACCTAACAAATACATAATATCCTTCCTAACTTGTTAGAGATTTTTTTTACTTGGTTTGCTCATCTTCACCCACATGTCTCCTTTTCCAAAAACATGAAACATAATGAGCCCTTTGTTAGTAGCATATGTTTTCTTTTATTTCATTTGGCATGTTCAACATTTTCCAACAAAGATTCATGTAGATGTGTCACAAGCTCCATCTTATTAATAATCTATATTCCCATCTCTTGAGGTTCAAATTGATCATCAATTAGCTATATCAAGTTACTCAAACAACTGTCAGTTGTCAACTTTGAGGTTTTCATGTCACAATCATGTATGGTGAATATTTGGTGTTATCTTGAATACCATAACCATATTCAAATAATATATTAAGCACTTGCAAATCTCATCCTTGGATATTCGCTAATGAAACAATTGAGAGCCCATGTTTTATGGTTTTAATCATTTTTTTCACCATCCCATCATAATGGGCCACTGTGGAGGAATAAACTAATGTATGACCCTAAAATTTTTAGGCATCTTATCAAATTCTACCATCCATTCTCCACCATTGTCAATAAGTATATACTTTGGAACCCCAAACTTGTAGATTTATTTATTTTTCAAAAATTTGATAATAATTTCAATAGTATGTTCTTTTATGGGCTTTGTCTCACACCACTTAAAGTAATGATCTATAGCAATTAAAACATACTTGTTGCTAGTTCTTATTGCCATCAATGGACCTATAGTGTCAAAAACCACCATGTAAAACAAGTCACAAATTGAAATTTTTTTAATTGTTCAATTTTGGAACATATGTTTCCAAACTCCTTCACCATCTAACAATGTCCACATTCTCAAACAATCCTACTTAAAAATTCAATCTAATCATGCTAAAAATATCTCTTTTTACTTTTACAAGAATTCATTGCTCACTAAAATGGCCAATCTCTACATGGATTATGTTGATAATCATCTCTCTTAAGCCTTAGCACCACTAAAATTTGAAACATCGACGCATCATTGTGCTAATTGTATTTTATCACCCTATGTTTTGTCGTGTTTTTTTTCTACAAAATGACATTACAAGAAAACGTGATTTTTAAAAAGTTCAACTTAACTAAAATGTTCACATTGACCAAAAGGATGGTCATTTTTATTAAAGGCTTGAGGCATGAAAAACATGAGGTATTTTTTATTGAAACATTTGACTAAAGTGATTTTTTTGACCATGTGACAAACCAAACATTTGATATAAATAGTTAAAGGTTCATCAATATGACTAAAGTTTAGTCAAATTGACCATATCCAATGGCCATTGTGATTTGTAATCAATTAAATTGAACATTTTGATTTAACACTTAGTCAAATCAACCATGCTAATTCATCTAGTTAACTTATAAGTTTATTTTGTTTAAGGTACATATTAGACTTAAATTCATAGCTAGTAGGCCCTTGACTAGGCATATTAGACTTAATAAATACCTATAAAGTTTAATAAGTTACCTACATGCTACCTTTAAGCAAATGTAGATACTCAAATTTAGTAGATTAATTAGCTGATATTTAATACTCAATAATTTGTGATTAATATTTTATATAATTAATTAGTCTCCAAATAAATATTAATTAATAACCAATAACTAATTTATCCATCCAGTTGTTAATTGATTAATCATTATTATCAAATTATCAAATTTATTTTTTTGTCTAATACTTGATAATATTTTATAATAATTAATAGTAATCAATATATAATTAATAATAATTATTGATAAATGATTATTTAAAACTAATTTCTTAGTTAATACTAATTTATTATATATTAATTATTAACTATTAATTCATAGTAAGTAATCAATAATTAGTAATTAATATTAAATATTTTAAAAAGTAAATAATAATAAATTATTATGTAATTTATAAATTTAGGCTCATATTGTTCAACCATTAAAATCATTTCCTCATCAACCAACTGTTGAACTTCCATCATCATATGTTCATAAATAACAGTAGTGCTTTGTGTGACTTGTGAGTGTTCCAACGGGTAATCTCTCCTAACCAAAGTCTTGCACCCACATTAGCTCCTCCTACTAACACAGAGTAACTGGATTTGACATGAAGAACAAACAACAATCTTAATAAACATGAAAATGCACACCACACAAAACAACAACCTAGGCACCTGCCTCTTTTCAACATTCATGGACTGATAAACACTTGCAAACATATTGTGAAACAAACAAACAAACAATTTTTGTTTGGAGAAGATCACATTTCCCATGATGGTGAATGATCAAAACTAACAATGATACCCGGGATTAGGGCGGTCTGATACACTTTTCCCTTGTTTTTGTGTGCTCCTTTTAGGTCACAATAAGAGCGTCTTCACCTGGACCCCTAATTACCAAAGGTTCATACCAAAGTTCATATTGTGATTTGACCCTATATCCACACACACAAGACAAATCTTGATAGTATTCACCACATCCAACATTATTTCCCAATCCTCATCTAATATCATTGAATGAGTTGATCAGTGTAGTGTAAATCCATAGATTGGGGGCATTCCTAAGATAAGGGGCCAAGGACAAGGCCGTGGCTGAGTCCCGCCCCCCATTTTGGGAATGTCCCACATCCTTGGGCTTCACCCATTATTAAGCATGAGGCAATTGGTGAATCTAAACATTTGTAGATCACAAGACAAGCTAAGGGGGATGGCTCTTAAACCTACTCCTTAAAGAGTGGCATGGAGCTGACATCTACAAATAGGCATAATTTCCCTCTCACTCTTAAGGAGTAGGTGTAAGATTGCTTGCTCCTTTTGGCTAGAGGCATTATTCAAAAAATATAAGATGCCCTTCCAAAGACATGTGTGCTAATTTAAGACACAGATTCTCATTACTTGGGTTCCTCATCCACAGCATTAAGATGTGATATAGACTAGGTTTTGTGGATTTGGAGACTTTACTCCAATTATTTTAGTACTAACAATATGAACTTGAATTATTTATGTATTAATCTGAACAGCACAAATGAAAAGGATTTATTGTGCCAAGAATGAATTTGAATTTTTCAAGAGAAGGACATTGCCACTTGAAGTGTCCCTCCAATTCAATTTCAGGATTGTCCTTCCTCCAAAATGATAGAGAAATGTGCATTCTGTATCAATTTCAGAATGTTTGACTATGACACACTTTATGGGTATGGTTGCTCACCACTTCCAATCTTTTCATGGAGTCAAGTTGCAACATAATAAAGCTTTGTCTCTACTACCAACTTATATGTACTTACTATGTTCCAAATTTAGTCATGATATTAAGAAACCCCCTCTCAAACCATCACATAACTAGTATTATCATGGTACAATGTTACAGCTGATGAGTACAATGTTATTCTTTTTTGCCCTTTTTTTCCCCCCATTTTCAAAGTAGAAGGCTGGACTCAGCAGCTACCACATTGTCCTAGGCCCTCATTTTGGGAGCCCCCCCACAAAGCCCTACACTACACTTAAGAGCTGATCTTTTGTGTAGGTGGAGGTGAAAGCTTCTCTACAATTAGTGGTCTTGTGCAACCTCTACCACTAAGCAATGGCCAGGCATGATAGTTAGTAGTGTGGAGCCATGTTTAGAAGATAGTCCACCTTCTTCACACCTGTTGGGTCATCCACATACCTGGACACCCAATCACTTGCAACCAACTTTTCAAGAGGGACCTTAGAAACCCTATGATCTTCCATGATTTGTGAAATAAAATCTACATTTCAGTATGTAGGATGCATACAAACATTGTAGCTTTGGAAGCAAGCAGCTCATTGTGTAATGATTTGTGAAATAAAATCTACATTTCACTATGTAGAATGCATACAAACCTTGTAGCTTTAGAAGCAAGCAGCTCGTTGTGTAATGATTTGTGAAATAAAATCTACATTTCACTATGTAGAATGCATACAAACATTGTAGCTTTAGAAGCAAGCAGCTCATTGTGTAATGGCTATGGCCCTTATAGCAAATTCAATGAGTGAAAAGTTATAATAGGAAATATTCCATGAAGTTCCCCAACAAAAGGGGGGGAGGGGGTGAGAGAATAAACCCCTGATAGACCATGAATGATGGATGGTATCTGGACAGGAAACACTTTTTCATTGTATTCATGTCCCATAGTGAACCACTGTGGTTAACTATGTACTAACCATCAACATGCATCGACCTTTTCAGTAGGTACAAATTGGCTTGTTCTATCTATGGTTATGTGAAAGAACAAATAGAACAGTGGTTGCCATGTAGATAGAACAAACCTTCTCAAACCTATTTGTTCTATCTACACGGCAACCACTTACCACGGTAAACCCTACATACTTTAAAGCATAGTTAGTTTTACCGGGGTAGTGTGACGTAGAAGTAAAAGGTTCCACAAAGATGGAACCTTGGTAACTCAGTTGTGGTTCATCCATAATGTAGTCATAAATGGGTCATCCCTGACAGGCAGAGCCAACAAAGGATGTGTGTGTTTAGGACCTAAATCAATAGATGGTGTAGGATATCAAATGGGGGGTTTTTTTTTGGGAGCTACAATCACTTCCCAAGGTGGGCAATAAAAGCCCCCTACATTAGCTCATTAGTTTGTTGGGACACCACCCAAATTCCAATGCATAATTTATCCATGTGAAATATATGCAAACATGGTTCCAAATTGCATACTCTGATCTCCATCAAGGCCTTTGCACTGATGTGTACTAATAAAAAACTAGAGCATTATTCTATGGATTGACTCTACCAGAATTTGCTACTTATTCAGTAGTACTTACAACCAAGGAAAAGATGCCTGTACTTACAGCCATGTTTGTATATATTATGGGCCTAAGCTCAAAGCCCATTGCCCATGGGCTCCTAATTTATGGTCAAGGCTATACCTGGCCTTCAGATTGGCTCCTCTCTTGAACCTTAGAATCAAGTTGTTTTATGAAGAAGCATATAGGTAGGGTAGATATAGTCAGTGAGTGAACACTTAAGAACTCAAACGAAGTTGAATTGTCACACATTGTTCCTTCACTTCTGACACTAAAAAAAACATATGTAGTCCTCTAGTTTGCACATCCAATGACACAAAAGTTTCTCAATTTGACTAAGGAATTAGGAAAATATTGGAAAGTGTTCAATGTTAAGTACATGTTTGGTGGCGAGTGGTTCTATCGTAACAGGCTTTCTAACCATCATTTGCTTTTTTATTTTTCCTTTAAAAAAAAAGAAAATGTACCAACATGGGAGCATAATGTAAAAACTTACACCAAACAAATTTAAACCCTATTATGGTGTAATTTTTTGGTCTATAAATCCTTTCAAGCTTCCAGGTGGAACACATGAGATTTCTATGTGTGGGTGGGTGTCTCAAATGTACTTGTGTTTTTGGAGATTGGGTCGGTTATGTGTTTATCATGATACAAAGTGTTCATTGAAAGTTCAACAACATCTGTCATTGAAAAGTCTAAAAGCAAAAGGAGGTGGACTATTTGGGGTGCACATTTTGGGGGTGAGGGAGGGAGGAAGGAGAGGGAAGAAA